>OLOW01001437.1_pt1 | contig 16671 bp, 14 predicted proteins | sample 1672801 | NCBI WGS metagenome assembly OLOW01 (sample SAMEA3136725, study PRJEB25190) | human gut metagenome | biome: human gut; feature: human-associated habitat; material: faeces | place: Austria | collected 2013 | reverse complement strand
CGAAGACAGTTTCAAAGAATGTGGCAAAAGAAAGTGCGGCAGCAGTAACCGATGATGTGACTGATGTTGGGGAAGCGGTGCTTACAAATGCTCAGGTTAGTAATTATGTGGCGAAGGCGAAATTGGAGAGGGAACAGGTGCATAGCAAGGCGAAGGATACGTTGGAGGAGATTATTAAGGATCAGACGGTGAAAGATAGTGTGAAACAGGATGCGGTGGATAAGTTGGCAATGCTGTCAGAACAAATGGAGATGGAGACTGCAGCGGAGAATCTGCTGGGGGCTAAGGGATTTTTGAATAGTATTGTTACGATTACGAATGGGAAGGTGGATGTGTTGGTGAATAAGAAGGATCTGTCGAAAGTTGAGAGGAGTCAGATTGAGGATATTGTGGTGAGGAAAGTGGGGTGCCAGTTGGGGGATGTGGTGATTAGTTCGATTAAGACGGAGGAGTAGGTGGAAGTGCATATGGAATGGAGGGTTTGGGTTTTCTCTGGATGATGTTCTTGGACAATTTTGGAATAGCGTTCGGAGAGAATTTTATGTTTTTATATGGATTTGTATATTAGGGTTGCATATTTGATTGATTGGATTCATAATAGGAAGTGTCAAGAAACATGGGGAAATGAAGTTTTTGATATTTTACCAAGTGATTTTTTGAAAAAGTAGTAAAAACGGCTAAAATACATTGTTTTTCAAGAAAGGTTAAAATTAGTAAGGGGGTTGGTAAAAATATTGAAAAAGCTTATAAAATCGTTCTTTTTTGTAAAAAAATCTATTTAAAAATAATGATTTTTCGTTGGTTAAACAATAACATGAGATGTTTTGAAATTTATAATTTAAAATATATCATGTGTCAAACGAAAAAGTTAAACAATAACATGAGATGTTTTGAAATATGTTAACGAAGAATGGCTCCGATCTGGTAAAGGGTTAAACAATAACATGAGATGTTTTGAAATAAAGAACTTATTAAAGCAAGTCAAGATGCCAGTAAGTTAAACAATAACATGAGATGTTTTGAAATGTCCGTGGCAAGGTCTGGAAGAAGATGAAGATTTGTTAAACAATAACATGAGAAGTTTTGAAATACAATTCCGACACATTTTGAACTACATTTTTTATGTTAAACAATAACATGAGATGTTTTGAAATAGTTATGGGTGCTTTTGGTCCAGTAATGGTAGAAAAGTTAAACAATAACATGAGATGTTTTGAAATAACGGAAGTATTGTGGATGGCTTAAAAAAAATCGGTTAAACAATAACATGAGATGTTTTGAAATTTCATACAGCTTTCTATAAATTCTGCTGCCTTGATAGTTAAACAATAACATGAGATGTTTTGAAATCCGTATAATCATGGGATACGAGAGTATGACGTTGACAGTTAAACAATAACATGAGATGTTTTGAAATTTCTTCTTTCAAAAAGTCCAAAATCTCCTGACCTTGTTAAACAATAACATGAGATGTTTTGAAATATGGGAGTATGACGATGAAGACAATCTTATCGGCATGGTTAAACAATAACATGAGATGTTTTGAAATTCATGTATCCCTGACTTGTTGCGATCTCTTTCACGTTAAACAATAACATGAGATGTTTTGAAATTTGACTGCAATCGGAGACATTCGATGCAAGTCAGGTTAAACAATAACATGAGATGTTTTGAAATGCTGTCGTTGCCGGAAAAATCTGTTCACCTGCTTTGTTAAACAATAACATAAGATGTCTAAATAACATTTAACGAAGGTATAAAATAGTCGGTGATACATGCTTATTTTTATCTAAAAAAGAATATTAATCATTATAAAAGAAAAGATAATTATTAAAAGATATTTGACAAATAAGAAAAGAAAGAGTATTATTATGTATAAACAATAACATAAATGTATTGAAATTTATACAAGAAAAGGTAATATTTCTTATCTTAAACCGTAACATGTAATGTATCACAACAAATCAACCAAAGAAAACAGTGAATGGAGGGATGCTGATGCTGGTATTTGAATACCAATGCAAGCTCAAATTTCTAAAAAGCATAAGTCATAAAACAATAGCAGGAAAGATAAATTACTTTTTAGACAGTGTACTTGCAAAAGATCAAGAATTTTTACAATATCATGAACATAAAGGTTATAAATACTATGTAACAGATGCACCATGGCCAATTGAAAAAGATGGTATTTATAAAGAAGGTAAGGTTTATACTCTAAGAATCAGAACCGTAAAACAAGAATTAGCAGAATTTTTCTCTGAGAAATTATATGCCCATACATCAAAGGAACTTTTAGGGGTTGGTGGGAAATTGAGAATTATTTCTAAAAAACATATTCAAGAGCTTTATTCTATTACACCAATTGTAATTAAGAATGAAGAAGGGTACTGGAGAGGAAACATGTCAGTTCCTGAATTTGAAAAGAGAATAAAAACGAATTTGATTAAGAAATATAAACAATTTACAGGAAAAAATATTAGGGAAGATATTTTGTTGTATGATGTGATGAAATTTAATAATAGAATACCGATTAAAATTCCATATAAGAATATTAATTTATTAGGAGACAAATTAAGCTTTAGAATATCAAATGAACCAAAGGCACAAGAATTAGCATATTTTGCACTTGGAGTAGGGATAGGTGAAAACAATTCCCGGGGTCATGGATTTGTGAATTACAAATATTTATAGGAAAGGAGGGAAGATTCTTTATGTTACAAGAAGCAATGGAAGTATTCCAGATTATGTTACAAGAAAAAGGAGAGCGCATTATAACAGATGCCTATATTCCTAAAGACGGAACCTATCGGTTAATTGTAATGAAAGATGATGGTTGGGTAATAAAAGATCCTGTAGATATCATTTTTAACAAAAAAACAAATACTGTAGATATAAGCAATGATATGGATTATTTGTTGATTCAAGAATTAGATTATAAAAGTAAACTACTCGAAATGAATAAACCAATAGATCCTAAAAAAATAATTCATTCAAACAACTATCTATCATTAGCAGTCAAGAAAGAAAGTGTCACATCAGGAAAATTATCAGAAGAAATTATTCAACAATATTATGAAATTTTAAGAAACCCAAACAAAAAATATGAAAAAAAACCACAAGCAAGAGCATTATATCATGTTGCAGAAGAAAGACTGGGGCAGCCTGACATTGAAGCAATAGATAAAATAGAGAAGTTCATATTAGCCAATAAAGAAGATATTTGGAAAGGCATAAATCTTGAGAAAAAGAATTATGTAAAATTATTTTTTGTGTATCAAGAAGAGGAGAAAACAAAAGAAATTTATAAAATTGAAAGTGAAAGATATTTAATTCCGAATATTTACAATAATAATAATTTTAATATGGAGTTTGAAAAAGGAATTGTTGGTTTGCCAAATGATAATATGGGAATGAACAGTAAAAAGCCATATTTGGAAAATAAGACAAGAAAAGTGAAAGTTCCATATTTGTTAGACCAAGAAAGTGCATTATTGCAATCAAAGTTTTTTGATTATCTTTTTGGACAAGTATCAAAAAAACGATTTCACATTTATGTGGATAATATAGATAAAAAAATTTGCTCGTATACAAATAAAGATAAGCCAGAAGATATAGTAAGTGGATATTATTTAAGATGTAGAATGGGGAAAGCTGGTGCTGAGATTTGTGAAGCGGATGTGATTACTCATTATAAAACAAAGTTGGAACCGGGACTTGTTTTAAAAAACTATATTGAGATCCCTGAGGAAAGAATAGAAAAATCTAAGATTCACTATGATGAAGCGATAGAAGACCAATGGGTAATTATGGATTTGATCAATGGCATATTTTTTGAAGGAAAATTAAAGAATAATTTTTTTACAGATGCAAAAGATATGAACATTTATGATGATTGTTTAAAGCAATCTATCTTAAAAAGTAGAAATATTTTAGCAAATTGGTTTTGGCGTGGAGAACAAAATCAATTGGTAAAAATATTGGATGATGTATCGTTAGCTTTAATTAAGAATTCAATCTTAAATGATGAAACATTTGCAGCACAGAGAAAATTTAATTTAAGATGGTCACTTTTAGAGTATTTAGATGATCAGGAGGTAGGAGTTCATATGAGTGAGATTAGAAATCAACTGAGAGAACATATTAATGTAGCAAAAGATGTGGAATGGGATTTTATATCAGATGAGGAATATTCGTATGCTGTAGGACAGGCAGTTTCTTATTTGTTGCATTTAAGTAAAGCAAATAATAAAACAGAGTCTTATGTAAACCCATTTTTTAATGCAAAGAATTCAAAAGTTATAAAACAACGATTATTACGAATGTATACGAAATATAATTATCAAATCATTCACATCAATGGAGGTAGAAATGCACAACTTTTATCTCATGTAATGGAGTATGAACCAAAAGAAATAAAACATGAATTGATCATGGCAGGTTTTACAGCACCATCATTAATGTATGAAAAGAAAACGGACGATGAGGATAACGAATAGGAGGAATGAACAATGGATAAAAGAGTTTATGGTGTATTAGGAATTTCAGCAATTATGGCAAACTGGAATGCAGATTTTTCAGGATATCCAAAAACAATTACTAGTGGAGAAATATTTGGAAGTGATAAAGCTTTAAAATACCCAATGAAAAAAATGTGGGATGATCAGGGAGATAAGGTATTATACATTAAGTCCTTACGTTTTGAAAAAGGTAAAAAAGGTGCCACTTCATTAATTCCAAGAAGTTTAAAAGAAAGATATGAACAGTTATTTCAGGTAGAAGATTTAAAAAAGAACACGGATGTCAAAGAAGTTTTGGAAAATTTATTTCAAGCTGTTGATGTTAAGAATTTTGGAGCAACTTTTGCAGAAGCATCTGTTAATATATCGATTACAGGAGCAGTACAGTTTGGACAGGGATTTAATAAATACGAAGAATGTGAACCACAGGAACAGCCAATTCTTTCTCCTTTCCGAGATGCAACTAAAGCAACTGAAGAAAAAGGAGAGGCAAAAAATTCTACATTAGGAACAAAGATTGTAACTGATGAAGCGCATTATTTCTACCCATTTGTAATAAATCCGGCTGCATATAGAGAATATATGGAACTTGGAGTTACTGAAGGTTATACAGAGGATGATTATAATAAATTTAAAGAAACAGCCTTAGTTTCTGCCACTTCTTATTCAACGAACGCAAAAGAAGGATGTGAAAATGAGTTTGCGATGTTTGTTGAAACAGAACCTCATTTATATTTACCAAATTTAACACAGTATATAACTTTTGAAAAAGGTGAAAACAAGAATACGATTCATATCTCTGCAGGAGAAGTATTAGCAACATTAAAAGAGCAGATTAAGTCAATTGAAATCTACTATAATCCAAGTACAACAGAAATTGCAGATGATTTAGAAGGAGCAAAATATTATCATATTGTTACACGAAAAGAGGTGTAATATATGAAAGCACTAAAATTTATCCTTTCGGGGAAAACAGCATTTTTTAAGGTACCGATGGTAAATTCAGTTTGCTATTTTACTTATGGAAATATTCATAAGCCAGCATTACTTGGAATGTTTGGAGCAATTTTAGGATATAAAGGATATGGTTATGAAATAACAAACTTTCCAGAATATTATGAGAAGCTAAAAGATGTAAAAATTTCAATTGTCCCAAATTCTGAGAATGGATATTTTAATAAGAAATTTCAACAATTCAATAATTCTGTAGGTTATGCATCTCAGGAACAAGGTGGAAATTTGATTGTAAAAGAACAATGGCTTGAAGATCCATCTTGGACGATTTATATTATGTTGAATAATGATGAAAGTCAGAAATTAGCGGACATGATCATTCACAGCCAGTGTGTATATATTCCGTATTTAGGGAAAAATGATCATCCGGCAACAATAGAAAAAGCCGAATATGTGGAAGTTAAAAATGTTGATGCTGAGAATCTTACGATTCAGAGTTTAAGTCTTAGTGAAGCATTAGATTTTGATCAAGATGAAATGGATTTTAAATATGAGGAATATTTACCATTAACATTGAATTTAGAAACAAATCATCATGAATTAAAGAAGTTTATATTAACGAATGCACCAGTTGAGGAGGCTTTTACAGAAATTTATGAAGATGGAGAAAAACATATTACCTTTTATTGAGTTAGAAGATATTGCTTCGTTTAACTATCCTGTTTATGCACATATGAAAGAAAAAGATGGTATTACGATTTATGAGACGTTAGAAGAACATACGAATCGTTGCAAATATTATTTTAAAAGAATATTTTATCAAAAGGAACTTGATTGTGTGGTACGAAGATTTAGTGAAGCATTGGAGTTTAAAAACAAAAAAGCTGTTTATCGGTGGATGATTAAGTTGTTATGGCAGATGATCATATTTCATGATATTGGAAAATGTAACCCGAATTTTCAACGAAAAAAGATGAAAAATAATGATGATTCTATACCAGAAAGTTTAAAAGGACTTTCTGGTACAGAACATTCCTTTTTATCTTCTATTCTATATCTGGATTACTTTTTTGATTTATTAGAAAAAGAAGAAGCATTTGAAAAAAAAGAGAAGAAGAAAATGATGGTCATAATCTGGGAACATGCTTATATTATATCCAGGCATCATAGCGATTTAGAGTCACTTAACAGTTATGCAGAGCGTACGGACAGTCCAGAAAAAAGAGAGTTGATACATTTTTTGTCTGATCAGAATAAATTCCCGAAGATACAAAAGCAGAATGAAAAGAATATTTTCAATGTTTTTAAGAAACATTATAGTGCAAAGAAGAACTTTGAAAAAGAAGAGAACATACAAAAATATTTTTATTACAGACTTGCATATTCATTACTTGTAGCAAGTGATTATCATGCGACAACGGAATTTATGCAAGATATGAAAAAAGATGATTTTGCAGATGGATTATCAATTGCAGAATATGAAGAATCATATAAGAATTCAGATATTTCAAAGAGTATTCGCAACTATGAACATACAAAATATATAGAGAAAGACAAACATCTTGAATCTATTACAGATATGAATGAACTTCGAAGTGAATTATTTCTTGATGCAGAAAAGGAATTAAATAAACATTTAGATAATGAGCTGTTTTTCTTAGAAGCTCCAACAGGAAGTGGGAAAAGTAACACAGCATTACAATTGAGTTTTCATTTAATGGGTGAACATGGAAAGAAGTTATTTTATATTTATCCATTTAATACGCTTGTTGAACAAAATATGAAAACATTGAGTGAGCTTTTCAAGGATAAGAAATTACAGGATCAAATTGTTGTGGTAAACTCATTGACACCGATTACAGTAAAAGAAAATATAAAAAATGAAGATTCTACGAATTATTATCAAGAAGCGTTATTGGATCGACAATTTTTGAATTACCCAATGATTTTATCAACGCATGTGAGTTTTTTTAATGTTTTATTTGGATCAAAAAAAGAAGATATTTTTGGATTTTACCAACTAACAGATTCTGTAATTGTGCTGGATGAAATTCAGAGTTATCGTAATTATATTTGGACAGAGATTATTACAATGTTAAAATATTGTGCTTCGTTAATGGGCATGAAGATTATTATTATGTCCGCAACATTGCCTAATTTAGAAGTGTTAACAGACGAGAAAAATCAAGTAGTTCATTTAATGCAGAATCGAAATTTATATTTTGAACATCCGATTTTTAAGAATCGAGTCAAAATATCGTATGAGTTATTAGAAGATGATAAAATAACATATGAGAAATTGTTACAACACATTATTGAGAATAAGGAAAAACAACAAAAAATATTGGTTGAATTTATCAAAAAAGATTCGGCGTATACTTTTTATCAAATGCTGATAGAATCAAAAGAAATAGAATGTGATGTAAAATGTATTACAGGAGATGATTCTATTTATGAACGTGAAAAAATATTAAATCCAATAAAAAGTGGAGAAATGAAAGACCTGATTTTGGTAGCAACTCAGGTAATAGAAGCTGGTGTTGATATTGACATGGATGTTGGATATAAAAATGTTTCCTTACTTGATAGTGAAGAACAGTTTTTGGGTCGTATTAATCGTTCATGTAAGAGAAAAGGAAAGGCGTATTTTTTCTATATAGATTCATGGGAAAAAATTTATCAAAAGGATTTTCGTAAAAATCGTGAATTTACATTATGTGAAAGGAATATGCAGCAAATCTTGGAGAATAAACATTTTTATGATTATTATAATCAGGTTTTTAAACTACTCCGTAAAAACTTAAACGAAAATACTGATGGAAAAGGAATAGAAGATTTTTGGAATAATATTAATAAGTTAAACTTTTCTGAAATTGCGAAAAGAATGCAATTGATAGATGATAATAGTTGGAGCATGGATATTGTTTTGTGTCGTAGACTTGAATTAGAAGATGGAACTGTTTTAGATGGCGAAGAAGTTTGGAATGAATACAAAAATATATTGGAAGATTCAGATATGGAATATGCAAAAAAGCAGATAAAACTTTCGGTTGCTCGAAGCAATCTTAAATATTTTACATATAGAATCAAAAAAAATTCAGATTTAATATATAATGATATTTTAGGAGAACTTCGATGTATCTATGATGGAGAACAATATTTTGAAAACGGAAAGTTAAACAAAAAGTTGTTGGAACAATCAGGAGGATTATTTATTGATATTTAAAAGTACAAAATTTTACCAAGTGATTTCCAGAAAAAGTGTTAGAAATGGCTGAAATATGTACTTTTTTAGAAAAACAGTAAATTGAGGGGGCACTTGGAAAAAATAATGGAAAGGTACATAAAATCGTTGTTTTTTTAAAAAGACCATTAAAAAATGACGTAAAATCGTTGGTTAAACAATAACATGAGATGTTTTGAAATCTGTCTTTTTTATGCTTTTGATAGTACAACAGATCAGTTAAACAATAACATGAGATGTTTTGAAATTCTGTTACTTCTTTTTTCTTTGGTTCTGTCTGAATTGTTAAACAATAACATGAGATGTTTTGAAATAACAGAATGTAATATTTCCACAGCTTATGTGGAAGTGTTAAACAATAACATGAGATGTTTTGAAATACGATTATTCCTTGAAGCTCAATTCGTTCATCAAGCGTTAAACAATAACATGAGATGTTTTGAAATTAAGTTAGCATTTTGGATTGACCAGGGGCTAAAGTGTTAAACAATAACATGAGATGTTTTGAAATTTTTTTCTTGGCATCCTGCAAGGGTGTATTTTTTGGTTAAACAATAACATGAGATGTTTTGAAATAGGTTCGCCGCTATCTTTTGCTGGGCACTCTGCATAGTTAAACAATAACATGAGATGTTTTGAAATAATGCTGAGGATCCTGGATTCCCTTGGAATCAAAGCGTTAAACAATAACATGAGATGTTTTGAAATAAGAAAACAAGTAACAAAAAATCTACAAGTAGTTTTGTTAAACAATAACATGAGATGTTTTGAAATAGGATGTGGGGTAAAACTTATGAAAAACATATTATTGTTAAACAATAACATGAGATGTTTTGAAATAGTTTTAGGAGTGATTATATGAAATGTGCTTGTAGTTAAACAATAACATGAGATGTTTTGAAATCGAATTAGAAAAAAGAATTGAAGAGATATTTAAAAGTTAAACAATAACATGAGATGTTTTGAAATAATATTTCTACCATTTTTATCTCCTTTTCTACCCGTTAAACAATAACATGAGATGTTTTGAAATTTTCTTAGATTCTGGTTCACTTTGTGGCGGAACATGTTAAACAATAACATGAGATGTTTTGAAATTACAGAAAAGACGAAAGACCAGACACGTACAAAGAGGTTAAACAATAACATGAGATGTTTTGAAATCGTATCAGAATCACGTCGCCCAACATGGAATTGGGTTAAACAATAACATGAGATGTTTTGAAATACCTCTAAGGTCGGGGATGAATTCGCTCTCGCCATTAGTTAAACAATAACATAAATTTATAAGCACATTTGATTAATTTCTAATTTTAAGGAGGAGTCTATGAGAGTTAATGGAACATTAATCAATTATTATTTCCATTGTAAAAGACAGTGTTATTTACATGGAAATAGGTTGAATCTTGAAGATAATAGTGAAATCGTACAAATTGGAAAGGCAATTCATGAAGAACGATTACAAAGTTCGAACAGTGAAATAGCAATTGAAAATATTAAATTAGATAAATTAACAAAAGAGTATTTAACAGAGGTAAAAAAATCAGATGCTGATGTAGAAGCAGCAAAATGGCAATTATTATATTACCTAAGTGTTTTAAAAAATAAAGGAATTTATCGAAAAGGGAAACTAGAATTTGTTGAAAAAAACAAATCTAATAAAAAAGTAGTAATTTTGGAATTAACAGAGGAGAGGGAGAATGAATTAAAAAAAATTATTGAATCAATAGAAAAACTTTTAAATTGTCAAGACATACCAGAACGTCTTAATAAAAGTGGATGTAAAAAATGTGCATATTATGAGTATTGTTACATATGAAAGAAGGGATAATATGGGAAGTACAAGATATATTATGTCAATAGGAGAATTATCAAGGAAAGACAATTCTATATGTTTTCGAAAAAATGGTAAAAATGTATACATTCCAATTGAAAATACAAAGGAATTATTTTGTTTAAACGAAGTATCATTGAATTCAAAATTGTTGGATTTTTTAAGTCAAAATCATGTAATTGTACATTTTTTTAATTATTATGGTATGTATAGTGGAACTTTTTATCCAAAAGATCAATATTTAAGTGGGAGATTGTTAGTTGCCCAAGTAAATAAGTATCAAACAGATCGATTAAAAATCGCACAGGCTATTGTGAAAGTAATTGGAGATAATATAGCAGAAATTTTATATCATTATTATAAACATAATAAAAAGGAAGTAAAAGAAACAATTGATTGGTTGCGAAAGGACTTTGTAGAAAATATTTTGAAATCTCAAACAATAGAAGAGCTTATGAGCTATGAAGGACAAGCATGGGCTAAATTTTATGCCACATTTAAGTACTTCTTACCAGAAGATTTTATTATGAATAAACGAGTAAAAAGGCCACCAGATAATCCGATGAATGCATTGATTTCATTTGGAAATACACTTTTATATGCTAAAACTGTATCAGCAATTTATAGAACACATTTAGATCAAAGAATTAGTTTTCTACATGAACCGGCTGAAAGGAGATTTTCATTAAGCTTAGATATAAGTGAGGTATTTAAACCAATTATTGTATTCAAAACGATTTTTGAGTTAGTTAATAATCGAAGAATGCAAGTAGAGAAACATTTTGAAAAAAGCGTCAATTATTGCTTGTTAAATGATGAAGGTAGAAAAATATTTATTGAAGCATTTGAAAAAAGAATGGATACAACGTTTATGCATCCGAAACTGAAACGCAAGGTGACCTATCGTACGGCAATTAAATTAGATTGTTATAAATTGATAAAATATATTTTAGAAGATCAGGAATTCGTTCCATTTTCATTGAAAGAGGGTGTATAATAAGTGAATGTAGTTAAAAATTATAATTATGCATTTTTATTTTATGATGTAAATGAAAAAAGAGTCCAAAAAGTATTTAAAATATGCAAAAAATATTTATCGCATTTTCAATATTCAGTTTTTAGGGGTGAAATTACACCATCTAATATGATACTTTTGTCCAACGAATTAAAAAAAGTTATAAAAAAAGATGAAGATTTTGTTTGTATAATAAAATTAAAAAATGATAATGTATTTGGTGAGGAAATATTGGGGTGTCCACGTAAAGATATTGGGGAAAGTTTGATACTTTAAGAATAAATTTTAACAGAATAGCCTACGAACTCTTATAAATTTCATTCATTATGCAAAGAATATGGATATAGAGTATGAGAAATTATGTAAAAGTTAGGATGCGAGTGAGAAATGTTAACACTTGAATTGTTAGAGATTACAGAAACAATGGTAAAATACAAATATTACCCAGAAGCTTTAAAAGAATATGGAATTATTATGATTGATAGAATGTCTGAGGAAAGGAAGGTTGAAAAAGAAGTTACTGGATATGGAAGTAATTATTTAGCCCATGCATTTAGAAGAATTAAAGAATATATAAAGAATGGAAATTTTCAAGAAAAAGATATCGTTGCGTGGTATTAGAAAAATATAAATATATAGTTATTGGGGTGAAAATTGTAATCATGTTTTAAACATTAAAGGTGAAATACAAAATGAATATAGAAGCTTTTAACACAGATACTTTACGAAAACTAGTCCGCAATCTACAAGATGAAAATAAAAAATTAAAGGAAAAGCTGGATGAAGCCAATATACCATACGAAGAAATAAATCTTTTTGAACAACCAATCGATAAATCAGCAGAATATGATCCAGACCAAGGTGGCCGCATTATTCATCCAGGATATATCACAGAAAATATGGCAAAACGTTTTTTCGCTATGTTTTGGGGAAGAGAAGATGTCTATGCCAAAAGAGCAAGAAATGGTGGCTATTTTCCTCAATGTGATAACCGTTGGAATAGCTATTTGTGTCCTAAACAACAAAAGAAGAAAGTATATTGTGATAAATGTAGCAATAGGAAATGGACAAGGCTTGATGTAAAAAAGATCATTACACATTTGTTAGGATATAAAGAAGATGGATCAGATGTCATAGGAGTATATCCACTTTTACCAGATGGTACTTGTAGATTTCTTGTATTTGACTTTGATAATCATGAAAAAGATGCGGAGAAAACAGATTTTGCAAATCAGAATGATGAATGGAAAGAGGAAGTCGATGCATTGCGAAAGATGTGTGAACAAAATGGAATTCATCCATTAGTGGAAAGATCCAGATCAGGAAGAGGTGCACATGTATGGATTATCTTTCAACAAGCAATTCCTGCATCAAAGGCAAGAAATTTTGGATTTATGTTGTTAGATAAAGGTGCATCATCTGTCAATTTAAAATCATTTCATTATTATGATCGTATGTATCCATCACAAGATATGGCAAATAGTATTGGAAATTTAGTAGCATTACCACTTCAGGGACTAGAATTGAAAAATGGGAATAGTGCGTTTATAGATGATAACTGGAATGCATATCCTGATCAATGGGATATCCTTTTAAATAAAACGAAAAAGTTAGCAGTTGAAGAAGTTGATATGTATATAGAAAAATGGAAGCAAGAATTAATACAATATCAAGGAATTGCTAACAATGATAATTTAAAAGACAGACCCAAACCATGGAAGAAAAAACAAACGTTTTCAAAAGCAGATGTTACAAGGAATTTACATATTGTTTTAAGTGATGGAGTTTATATTGACACATTAAATATTATGCCAAGATTACAAAATCAGATCCGAAGTATGGCAGCATTTGATAACCCAGAGTTTTATAAAAATAAACGTATGGGATATTCCAATTATTATAATTACAGTGTTGTTTATCTGGGAAAAGATATCAACGGATATATTCAAATTCCAAGAGGATTACGAGAAGCAGTAATAGAACAATGTAAAACGGCTAGTATTGATTATGATGTTTCTGATGAAAGAGAAAAAGGACATCCGATCAGAGTTAAATTTAAAGGAAAGTTGAAAGAAGAACAAAATGAGGCAGCAGAAAAATTATTACATCATTCTGATGGAATTTTAAATGCAGCGACAGCTTTTGGTAAAACGGTTGTATGCAGTTATTTGATTGCCAAAAGAAAAGTAAATACATTGATTTTGTTGCAGAGTAAAGATTTATTACTTCAATGGGTAGAAGAGTTGAATAAGTTTTTGGATATTGATGAGAAACCACCAATTTATGAAACGAAGAGTGGAAGAAAGAGACAGAGAAAAAGTGTGATTGGTATTTTACATGGAAGCAAAAATACACTGACAGGAATTGTAGATGTAGCAATGGTGGGTTCTATGTATTCAAAAGGAAAATATCAAGATATGTTAAATTCATATGGAATGGTAATTATGGATGAATGCCATCATGCAGCCTCTAAAACATCAATACAGTTGCTGCAAAAGATTAATGCGAAATATGTTTATGGAGTATCAGCTACACCAAAACGAGGTGATCATCTTGATCGTATAATATATATGCTATTAGGTCCTCAAAGACATAAATTTACTGCATTAGACAGAGCAAAACAACAAGGAATAGGACACTATTTTATACCAAGATACACAAGAATAATTGAAACTGAAGAAAGTAAACAAAACATTAATAAGGCATATCAAAATATCAGTGAAAATGATGCTCGAAATCAAATGATAACAGAAGATGTAAAATCCAGCGTTCATTTAGGACAAACACCAATTATATTAACGAGACATAAGGAACATGCAAAAGTTCTTTATCAAATGTTGGAAGGTGTGGCAGATAATATTTTCCTTTTATATGGAGATAATACAGATCGACAAAATCTGGAGATAAGAGAGAGTTTAAAACAGGTGAAGAAAGAAGAGTCATTAATTCTAGTTGCGACAGGGCAGAAAATTGGAGAAGGTTTTGATTGCCCAAGGCTAGATACACTAATGCTTGCAGCACCTGTTTCGTTTGATGGAAGATTGGAACAGTACATTGGAAGGTTAAATAGAGATTACGAAGGAAAAGAAGCAGTTTATGTTTATGATTATATCGATTCACATATAAAATTTTTTGATAATATGTACATAAAACGATTACGAACATATAAACGAACCGGTTTTACATTATGGACAGGAGATTTCCAAGTAAAACAAAATATCAATGCTATTTATGATTCAGGAAATTATTCAGAAAAATTTGAACAGGATATAGTAGAAGCTGATAAAAGCGTTGTAATATCAAGTCCAGATATTTATCAGGATAAAATAGAAAGATTTTTATATTTGATAAAACAAAGACAAGAAGCTGGGGTTAATGTTCGTGTGATTACAAGAGATCCAGAAAGCACTATGTATGGAAATCCAGAGATATTATATGAACTTATTACAAGAATGAAATCTCAAGGAGTGGATGTTTATTTAAAAGATGAAGTTGAAGAAAGATTTGCAGTAATTGATGATGAGTTGGTGTGGCATGGAGGAGTGAATTTACTTGGGAAAGAAGATATTTGGGATAATTTGATGAGGATAAAGAATATTGAGGTTGCAGCGGAGTTGTTGGAGATTGGATTTGGGGAGAATTTTTCTTAAGAGAAGTATGCGAAATGGATCTATACAAATTTGAGACGTTAATCGTAGATTTATTTGCTAAAATGGGATATGGAAAGTTACAGTATGAAAGTCATGTGACCAGAAAACCAGGGGATGATGGAATTGATGGTATTGTAACGGCTGATAAACTAGGATTTGATTCTATTTATATACAGGCAAAATCTTATAATGATACTTCTGTTGGAAGACTGGATATACAGAAATTTGTAGGTGCTTTAGCAGTTCAGGGAGCACAAAAAGGAATATTCATCACAAGATCAATATATACGAAAGAGGCAATTGCATTTGTAGAAAGAAATTTAAATTATAAAATTGTGTTAATTGATGGAAATCGTCTTGCAGATTTAATGATTGAGTACGAATTAGGGGTATTAACACAATACATATATCAAGTGAAACAGATAGATAGAGATTATTTTTCTGAAGAATAATTGTAAAAGTAAAAATCTGTCAAAAGCTTTATTTATTTTTGGGCGCTATGGCTTATTATAATTAAATAAGAAAACGTATTTACTGATGATAGAGAGGGAGAATTAATTATGTCATTTCAAGATGAATTAAATAGAGTCACAAAGACACCAGAAGATGTATTAAGTAAAAGGGAAAAGGAGTCATATGCAAAGGGAGTTGATTCTGCACAAAGATCGTATGAAAAAATAAAAGAAGAATTATTGGAATATGCTAAGCAAGGAAAATATGAGACTGTTAATTCGAAAAAACGGATAACGTATAAATATAAGAGTGATAATCTCTGGGATACATTTTTAGATAATATATTAAATTTAAAAATAAGAAATGTGACTATTAATAAATCATTTTTTAATAAACATGGGCAAGCAGCACAAGAGGCATGGTTTTATATAAAAGATCAGGTAGCATTTGATGCGTATATGGAAACTTTACAGGAATTATGTAGAAAAGATGGAATTTCAACCAAACTAACAGTTTGTTATAATAGTTTACAGGGTGAAAAAACATACGATATTGATGAAAAAATAATAGATTATGTATTGGTGTCATACACACTTAAAGTATATATAATATGTACTGTAGAATATTAATATATGAGCTTAAGCATTCCTGTAATTCATAAATAATGTCAATAGACAAAAACAGGAACCTCACAGTATAATTAAGATATCATCTTGGCGGATGAAAAACATCTTAATTATCGGAGGTCCTTATAATGAATTATACACAGAATCAAAAGATTGAACAAGTCACAGAATCAACTTTAGTACTCGGAGTTGATATCGGAAGTTCTGAACACTATGTCAGAGCATTCGATTACCGGGGAAGAGAGCTGACAAGAAAAGTATTCAGATTTTCAACTGATATCAATGGGTTCAACAGCTTTTATGACTGGGTTACACAAATATGCATAAAGCATGGAAAAAATGAAGCAATGATAGGATGTGAACCTACAGGTCATTACT
>OLOW01001430.1_pt1 | contig 16703 bp, 17 predicted proteins | sample 1672801 | NCBI WGS metagenome assembly OLOW01 (sample SAMEA3136725, study PRJEB25190) | human gut metagenome | biome: human gut; feature: human-associated habitat; material: faeces | place: Austria | collected 2013 | reverse complement strand
ATCGAAAAATCCTTTAATATTAAACTCGATTACATAATGCAGGTTCATCATTTGAAGCATGGTGTAGGTTCTGTTAATGGCATGTTCAACAGATCTGTTCGGACGGAATCCATAACTGTTATTGCTGAACTTTGCTTCGCAGATTGGTTCCATGATCTGCTTGATACATTGCTGTATCAACCTATCCCATATGCATGGGATTCCCAGCGGACGTGTTTTTCCGTTTGGTTTCGGGATATCTTTCCGTCTTACAGGCTTTGGTCTGTAGCCGTGTTCGCTTCCCGTAACAATAAATCTCACTCTTTTTACCACATCATCAGGAGTTTGACTCCCAATATCTGTGATGTTCTTTTTGTCTGTTCCTGCCGTGTAGCTGCCTTTGTTCGCTTTGATGTTTCGGTACGCAAGTAAAATGTTATCCCTGCTCAGTATTAAATCCATAAGATTCTCGAATACTTCACCGTTCTGACTTTTTTGATATAGTTCATCAAAAGTACTTTGCATTCCGTAATACTCTGCGTGACGCAGGTCATCTACACATAATGTTTTACTTTTCTTTGGCATAAGGCATCACCTCCCATCGAAAGTGACCCTTTTGGTCTTACTCGTAATCCTTATCATAGGACTGAATAATGCCTGTTTATTTCAACCGACTTGTGACCATTCCTCCGAGTTCTTCTTTTTCGCAGAACTCATCATAGGTTCGATCACGGCTTTTCAGCACCAGTTCGCCTGCTTATTTTCTTCGTCAGGCTATCCCATAATGGAATCTGATACCTTTCCACGTTCCGATAATCCTATCTGTACATATACCGTTAGGTCTCTGCTATAGTCCTGTCAGCTCGGATGTGCCTGTAACACAACATGGTTGTTCGTAGGGCAAATTTCTACTTAACCACACTGACTGCGCTTTAACGCACCCATACATTTCTATATGGTCTTCTTTTAGAACCGTACATTCGCAGTTTTCGTCAGTTTACTCGCCAAAGTAAACATTCTAACCATAGATATTTTATAGATCCTTGACCTATAGGTAGCGCACCCCACCTCTGGGGCATTTTCGAGAATCTTTTGGCAGATTCCTACGACTACTCTCGGTCGTTGTCACGGAGCTTCTCACCCCAACCATTACAGCTGACGCAAGTCCGTCAAGGATAGACGTTTCAGGGCGTTACCCCATCATTCCACCTATCGGATTACCAGTTCACAGACTGGTTATTATTTAATAAACCAACACTGTGCACAGACTTTTTACCGCCTGTGAACGTGTCGCACTCGTCCAGAAATCCTCACTGGACTTCTCCCCTTCCCCTTTGGTGTTTACCATGATAGTATTCACCAGTTTCAGAATATCTTTTTCTGAATGGATATAGTGGAACGGGTTATAATGCATACTCTTGGAAAAATTGATCGTATTCAATACTTTCACTTTATATCCATGCCGTACCAGCATCTTTCCGCACTCAATGATGATCGTTCCCTTGGGGTCCGTGACCACATAGCTGATATATTTTCCCATCTGCATCAGATTTGGTTTTACATAAAACCGGGTCTTTCCGGAACCAGATCCGCCAATTACAATCACGTTCTTGTTCCTTGCAAATTTCGGATTCTTGGGTCTGCCGTTCATAGTCAGCCGTTCGGTCATGGTAAGAAGAATATTGTTCTCAAATATTGGGTCGATAAAGGGTGCAATGTCTTTTGCTGTCCCCCATCTAGCCGAACCATACTCCACTCCCTGCCGAAACTTTTTGGCATTTTTCCCTTTCAGATAAACCATGAGCTTCACTCCCACGGCTCCGGTCAACCCAACCAGCAATTCATTTTTATGCATACTTGGAAGAATCCTGCTAAATGCCAGCTGAAAATTCAGGACTAACACTATCAGTCTTTCTATCATGGAATTACCTGCACAGTATTGATACAACCATGCCAGCTTATTTCCCACATAAAAAATCATGATATACGGAAGATTCAGCAGAATGAGCCGAAGCAGCTTATGTACATCCACCGGCGGTAATCTCTCCAGGTATCCTTTTCCTACACCAAGCAACTTCTGTAATCTGCTCATAATGACGGCTCTTTCTCCTTTCCTTTTGTTTTCTCCAGTTCTCTGTGCTTTTTAAGCGACTTAGAAATCGCCTGCTGAAGCTTTTTCCTTACAGATGGCTTTTTATCCTTGTTCAGAGATTGTCCTGTATATTCTTTAAAAGCCGCAGTCATTACATCTGCATCTCTGGCTTTAAAGAACACATAATATCTTGGCGGATCAGCGTTCACATCTTTTTTCAGGCTGAAATCAATGCTGTACTTTTTTGCTACACGCTCAAACGATTTGATGTTTCCATCCGTGATCTCAATATTGGAAAGCTGTACATTCTGCTTCATCAGCTTATCCATACTCTGCTTTCCCTTATAGGTTTTATCCTCTTTATCCTGCTTAGGCTGTTTCTGCCCCTGCAGCTTTTGTTTCTCCTGTTCCATCTTAGCAAGAGCTTTTTTCATTGCTGCCTTTAACAGACTTGCAGTGACCTTCCCACATCGGATACAAAGTGATACGGTTTTTTCATTTACTTCATCCTGCACTTATCTCACTCCTCCTTTCTTTATTTTTCACTGTCACCATACATATCGTGCTGCACCAGTGCGGAATAATAATTGCTGATCGTAAGTGGTGCATTATATAAAACTGTCAGTAAATACTGCCGGATATTGATCACCTTACTGGTATTCTCCTTCAAGCATTTCAGGACAAACCGGATGTGTTCAGAATTCAGTTTCAAAAACTGACTTTTAACCACATCCTTTGGCTTTCTGTCCCCACCTATCCGTATCATTTCCTGTTCGGAACAGACAGTATCCACAATCAGCTCCACAATCTCGTTCAGCATATCCCGGTTATACACATCAACCAGATATTCGTACCCAATGTTGTTCAAGATCATCTGGTGGTATACTTCTCTTTCCATTCGTTTCCTGTGCATTTCTTCACTTTCTTCGGAATAGAAAGAAAGATACTCAGTATCACTCCTATCAGTGTTACTTATTTCAGTCTTATTATCCTCAGTATCATTACCCGGCATTTCTGACATATCTGTACCTGTCATATTGGCATTTCCAGAAATGTCATTTTGACGTGTCTGGATATTCCTTTTATACATATCCTGTTGCGTACATTTGCGTACATAAATCCTATCCGGTCTGCCTAACCCCTGCCGTATCCTCGTAATCAATCCAATTCCTTTCCGACTGTCAAGCTCTGCTAACAGATTCCCTACCTTTTTCAAGCCACATCCCATCATGCCGGAGATCTGCTCCTGGGAAAAATAAATATATACCTTTCCCTCTTCATCCAGCCACCGATTCTTTATAGATAGCTGCATACGGTCAAGCAAAAGTCCATAAAGCAATTTCGCTTCACAGGAAAGGCTCTTAAACTGCGTATTTGTAAAAAGGACTTTAGGCACACGGTAAAAAGAATAGGATTCCGCTTCTTCACCGTAATGATACGGAAATTCATATGTATTATCCTGTGTTCCGATGCTCCTTCACTTCTTTCATAGCCTTCACAATGCAGTAACCCAGACAGGGAGTATGTTTTCCATAGGGACAGCCTTCACATGGCTCCCAGTGAGTTACCTTCCTGCGAAGTGGCGGAGAAGAAATACGATAAAAACATTCTTTCCTTTTGCATTTCTTTCTCCCGGCACTAAAGAAGTAACAATACGCACAGTCCGAAGGCTTATCACTTGCATACCCTACTTCTGTCATCTTCCTGCTCCTTTCCTTCTCTCAGCTTGTTATACTGTTCATCGGATTCCTTTCCAACTCTTATGCAACAGTATAAAACAAACCCATATACCAGGAATACGATAATCCCTGCAACGATTAATACGGTTTTCATCCCATTTCTTCTCCCTTCACTTTTTTATCAGTATTAGCAAAAAGGGCATCTATGAAACACTTGTCCATAAATGCCCTATTCCTCTTTAAGAAATCTTAGGATCTCTTATTTTTTCTTCTTTTTGCGGAGAATCACAGTACCTCCGACTCCTGCCATTCCAACTCCTGCAAGCAGGATCCAGAAAAGGATTGGTGTGTTATCTCCTGTCTTCGGTGAAGTAGATGTCTTTGTTGTCTCAGTATCTTTTGTTTCTGGTGTTGATGTTGTTTCTGGTGTTTCCGCCGGAGTCTCTGTTGGTGTTTCCGTTGGTTTCACTTCGTCCTTCATCACTACTTTCTGGATCTCTCCTGTATCTTTTACCGTAAACTTCACATCTTCTGCTACCAGGTATCCATCCGGTGCAGTCTCTTCCCGAAGTGTATATTCTCCAATCGGAAGCATTTCAATATAGTGTGGTTTTTCCTCGGATGTCCAGCTCTCCACTGTCTTTCCATCTTTATCAAGGATTGTCAGCTTCGCTCCCGGCAGTTCCTTACCAGAAATATCGGTCTTGGAAATCTGCACTTTTGTCACATCATCCTTCATTTCTACCTTCTGTACCTCACCGGTATCTTCAACCGTAAAGGTAATGCTCTCTGCTGTAACATAGCCATCCGCTGGAAGTGTCTCTGTCATGGTATACTTCTTACCAACTGTCAGTTCTTTAATGATATGTGGCTCTTTTCCGGAAGTCCATTCATCCACGGTATTTCCACTTTCATCAGTCACTTTCAGTTTTGCTCCCTCAATCTCTTTTCCATCCGTCAGAGATGTCTTGGTAAATTCTACGGTTGTTTCCTCATCTTCAAAAGTAAACTCATAGGAAAGAGTCTCTTTTTCAGCCTCACCATACTCAAAAGTAAACTCCTGTACCTGATCTGTGGTCGCAAATCCCGGTGCTGGTGAAGTTTCTTTCACATAGTAGGTATAACCAAGAGGAAGATCCGCAGTAAAAGTCAGTTTTCCATCTTTATCTGTAGCCTGTTCCTCAATCACCGTATCCGCTTTCAAGATCACATCACCTTTTGCATTGACAATATCATCCTTATTACACAGAGCAAATACAGCTCCTTCCAGTACACGGTCAAAATCTTTCGCTTTTTTCAGCACTTTCACTTCTGCCTTCTGACGTTTATTCTGCCAGTCTGCTGAGTAAGTAACTTCCGCAGTATTCTGATCACGGTAAGTCAGGTCAACCTCACGGGTTTCCCCATCAAGGACATAACCGTTTGCTGTCTCCTTCTCTTTGACATAATATTTGCCAAGAGGAAGATCGGTCAGTTTTGCCACACCAGTCTCATCCGTTGTAATGGTTGCTACCAGTGCATCCTTTTTGTAATAATCCTCACTCTCACCATCCGCCGCTTTAATATCCTCTAAGGCATAAACTTCAAAAGTAACCTCCTTCAAGGAACCAGAGAGATATTCAAACAGATGCTTAATCCATCCACCAACGGAATCCAGTGCAGATACTTTGTCCAGGAACTCACCTTTTTTATTGATGATCAGTGTTCCGGTCGGTACGTCATCTTTCATTTCCACCTTCTGAATTTCTGCAGTATCCTCCACAGTAAATGTGATCTCTTCTGCCATCAGATAGTCATAAGGAGCCATTTCTTCACGAAGTGTATAAGTCTCCCCGGCAGTCAGTCGCTCAATCAGATGTTCTTCCCCTTTTACAGATTTCCATGTATCCACCACATTTCCATCTTTATCAAGCACTGTAAGAGTGGCACCGGAAAGCTCTACTCCTGTAGTAATATCTGACTTCTTGAATGTCACTTTTGTTGGCTGGTTCTTAAATACAGATTCCAGTTTTACCACTTTCACATCCTGTCCCTGATATTTCGCAGTTACTTCCAGTGTCTCAAATGAAGATACATAACCGGCAGGAGCCGCAAGCTCTTTGATATAATAGCTTCCAAATGGAAGATCAAGTTCAAACACTGCCTTTCCATCTTCATTGCTGACTGCTTTTCCAAGCAGAGTGTCTGCTTTCACAATCACTTCTCCATGAGCGAGAATATCTTCCTTTGCATAAAGTCCAAATTCTGCACCTGCTACAACCGTCTCATTCTCTGCATCCTGTTTTACTACGGATACCTCTACTTTCTGACGGTCATTCTCAAAAGCAGCTGTCTGCTCGATCACTGGTGTTTTCTGGTCTTTGTAAGAGAAAGTAACAGTCTGTGCCTCTTCGTTTAGCACAAAACCCTCTGGTGCTGTCTTTTCGACAACCTTATACGTTCCAAGAGGAAGATCAGCAATCTGAGCCTTTCCGTCTTTATCGGTCGTAACCGTTCCTACTAATGCTCCAGAAGCATATTCCAGAATACGGTTGCCCTGGTCATCTTTCTGGAAATCTGCTGTGTAAATATCCTCAGCTGCATATACTTCAAAAACTGCACCTTCCAGATTTTCTTTCTGGTAAGTGAAATCGTCCTTAAATCCATTCAGAACTTCACCCTGTTTTACGATGTTCAGTTCCCCTTTGACCGGATGGTTTTCATATGCGATCTCAATGATAACATCACCAGAAGTTCCGTCCATCTGATATGCTGTATTGGAATCTACATTCACCTCATAGTAATTCTCATTCAGAGTATATCCATAAGGTGCGTTTACTTCCTCAATGCGGTAATGCCCGATTTTAAGATTCTGCGGAAGGATCAAATATCCCTGCTCATCTGTAAAATAGGATTTATGTTTTACCGTAGTCGGATAAGTCGTTACCTGCTCCACATATTTCTCAGTGTCCATGTTGAAAATCTTGAACTCTGTATTCTTCTGAAGCACTGCTTTCTTTGTCTCGGCATCCTGTTTGATGATTTTCAGCTTCGCTTCAAACTCTTTATCCAGCATCACTCTCCACACCTGCGGAGTGCCTGGATGGTTCTCTGTAATCTGCACAATAAAATCATCTACCGGAGTATAGTTATGCGGAGTTGTTGTCTCACGGACAATATACGTTCCATAAGGGATCGCAATACTGCAGGCATAACCTTTCTTGTCTGTAAAGATTTCTGTTGCACCGTTTTCTCCGATCACTACTGGTTTGGCGGAATCAAAATCATAGCTGCCATCTTCATTTACTTTCAGAGAAGATACCAGATAAGCAGTAAATCCTGCCCCTTTCAGTAAGTCTGCATCGGTCTTTCCATTGTTCGCTGCTTTAATGATCTGGAATGGCTGTTTCATCACCTGCTCCAGAGACAGGCAATCACGTTTTACTTCTGCTACAAGGTCACCCTCGTAATTGCAGACCAGATCATGTTCTTCCTCATCTGCCAGATAACCGGTTGGAGGAGTGATCTCTTTTACATAGTAATTGCCAAGATATAATCCATCCACAGAAGCCTGTCCATTCTTATCTGTCGTAAGAGTGGCAACCTGTTCTCCTGCTTTATAGACCACACCAGTCGCACCGTCCGGATGCACAATATCCTCACGGGCATAAAGTCCGTACACTGCTTTTTCCAAAGTGGCATCGCCCTGTGGAACTGCCTTTTTGGTTTCTTTATCCTGCTTCTGCAAAGAAATCTTAGCTGTCACACGCTCATTTTTGAATGTATGCTTAAATGTCTGTTTTGCCTCTTTATCATTTGTATATGAGAGAGCAAACGTATAAACATCTTCTGTATTTCTCACATAACCTTCCGGAGCCTGCACTTCCTTCACATCATAAGAAAATCCAAGTGGCAGATCTGCTGTAAACTTTGCTGTACCGTCTGCTCCTGTTGTCGCTTTCTGGATCAGCGTACCTTTCTTCACAACAACTGCACCATCCGCATTGGTAATATCACTTGCAGCATAAAGTCCAAAGATTCCTCCATCCAGAGGATTTTCTGTATCTTCATCCTGTTTTGTAACAATCACTTCTACTTTCTGTCTGTCGTTCGTAAAAGTTGTCTCGGAAAAAACAACATCCACATTTTGTCCGGCATAAGAAAGAGTCACCTTCTTCTCCTCTCCAGCATTATAAAATCCTGTCGGAGCCTGCTTTTCCTTTACAACATATGTACCAAGATGCAGATTTTTCAGAACGATGGCTCCATTCATATCTGTTGTCAGATTTTCTTTTATCAGATCACCCTTGCTGTAAACTTTTGTACCATAAGCAGTTTTAATATCTGCTCCGGCATACACATCGTAAACAGCACCTTTCTGTCTGCGTTTCTCATATTTAAATGTTGTGCCGTTCTCTGCCACATCTGCACCAACCAATACCTCACCTTCTTTATAAACGGTAAGCTGTCCCAGCTGTTCTTCATCTGGAACTGTAACGGTTGTGGTCTTGCTGACTTCCAGTTTCACATTGTAAGCGGTTGCATTGACACGGTATCCGCTTGGAGCTGTAATCTCTTTCAGATATACAGTATCCTGTGTCTTAGTGATCTGTACGGACGCTTCACCGTTTTCATCCGTCGCAGGTAACTGTGTGATCAGTTTTGTGCATTCTGCATCACTGTATAATCCAAACACAGCACCAGACAGTTTTGCGTCTGACTTGGCATCTTTCTTGATCACCTTAACACTTGCCTGCTGTACCCAGGATACTTTGAAATCTACATATTTCTCATCATCAACGCCTTCACCAAATACCAGAGCCAGATCCTGGTTTCCGGAACCTGTTGAAATCTTATAAGCTGAATAATCTTTGGTAATGCTTCCTTTCATGGTTGCAGACCAGCTTCCTGCCACATCACTCACCTGTGTTAATGGTGCAGACAGATAAAACTTTGTACCACCACAAATTTCCACACTTTCTCCGGCTTTACTTGTTTTACCTGTTGTCAGGTTATGAAGCTGTACACCTGCCGGAAGTTTCATGGTAATGGTCTGTAACGCATCCGCATTAAATGTAATATCCTTTGTTCTCTGACTGTTGCCATCCACATAGGCTTTTACATCTGCATCCGAAAAGGACATTGCCACATCTGGAATTTCCGGCTGTGAAATACAGTAATTATAGAGTTTCATTGCCAGATTCTGTGCTGTACTGTTTGCACCTGAAAAAGCATCCCCACTTCCATTTGCATAAGATGCTGCCAGATGTACCAAGATAAATCTGGCTCCTGTACTTAAATTGCCATATCCGTTTTCTTCTGTAAAAAAACCATCATCACCAGAAGCCTTTGTACCGTAATAGCACACTTTTGCAAGTGCTTTCCCATCACCAACTTTATTGATCGTATAGGTTCCACTTCCTGGCCCTGGTTTGGATGGCTGCACACAGTATGCTGTGGCAGATATATTACCGAATTTTACAGTGTACTGATAAGTAAGATATGTTCCATATCCATAATCTGCATATCGGTATTCTGCCCCTCTGGTCACAGAAACCTGCTGTGAACTTCTGGCATTGCCTGCCGCAACCATAAAGGTTACTGTTTCGCCTTCATTCATTGCATACAGATTAATTCCATTACTCTCTGCCTGCTCCAGTGCTTCTGAAACAGTTAATTCAGATTCCAAATCTGCTGTACTTTCAGAATTTTGTGTTTCCCGGTGCGACTCCGAATCCTCCTCGCTCTGCTCCGTATCTCCAGTATCATCGTCAACATTCACTGTACTTTCCGAAGCACGCTCTGACTGCACTTCTGTTTCCGGTTCTTTCACTGTAATGTTTCTGCTGATTCTATAAGCAGGATGACCGCTGACTGTTTTTACTGCATAGACAGCTTTGTAAGTATCCGGTGTATGTGTGTCAAAATCTGTACCAGTTTCGTTCTTTGCTTCATGGAATAAAATCTTGATTTTGCTTTCATCTACACCTTCGATTCCCGACAGATCAACTTCTACATCAAATTCCTGCCCGTAAGAAAGTTCAATATCATTTGCCTTTACGATTTCATCCGGATCAAGGGAATCTTGAACGTCTTTTAATTCTGCATACTGCTGTTCAAATGGTATTTCTTCCGGTTCTAATTCAGAAGCCGAAACTGCTACTGGCTGAATAATGACAGAAGCCAGTGTTGCGACTGCCATAAATCCGGACAAGAATCTTTTGAATCTCATTTTCATTTTGACTGAATCCTCTCTTTCTTCTATTATCTGCTCTGTTTTCATGCAGGCTCACACCTGCATTATTCAATCATTGAAACCACCTCCCACATCTTATTACTGATACAGAAATAACTCTGATAACAGCACATTCATATGGCAGTGCCTTTTTTGAAACACCGCCACATGGTATCTGCTGTCATCCTGTAAAACAGGAATGACACTCAGGTAAAGTTCAGGATCAAGCATTAAGCCGCAAGAGGTAATTCGTAATCTTTCCTATAAAGGGTGCCTCCCATCTGTATCCCTTCACGTTCTCACCGGATTCCCGCCGCAAGAATGCGTAGCTGAAAAGTTCCGGGTATCCTCTCGCTGCTGGTATGAAATTGTCAAGGTTCAATTTTTAGGGGAGTTATTATCTCGAATTGAAAATAGACATTTGCCCCTTCACTAACCGCATGTGTGAAAGGGCAAAAATTAACCTGTTTGAAAAAAATTTTTAGAACTTTTTATTCCAATATGTTTTTATAGCTTTTCCAGTTGTTCTTTTAATTTCTCCAATACCTTCTTTCTCCGGTTTCTGATTGTCTTTGGGCAACACCCAAAATACTGTGCTGTTTCTTTTACTGTAAATTCTTCAAAAAACAATAGCGTTATCAGTTCTGCATCCTCTTTAGTCAAATATCCCAGAGCTTCTTCCAGTTCCTGTATTTCTGACAGTCTGATAACGATTTCTTCCGGTGATACTACCGAAAAAGAGCAGTCATAGCCTTTTTCCTGTAATTCCTCCATGCTGCATACCCCATGCCTCTGCATTTTTTCAACCTGGTATCGCTCTTTTCTTCCAGCCTGATACCAGGCCAAATATACTTCCCTGGTAACTTCCACAAGCGTGTCATTTATACGCAGCATATAGCGTTGTCTTTCTTTTGGCTTTTTACCAGGCATACTTCCAGTCTCCTTTTTCCAATGCTCTGGCAGAGTTATCCGAATTATTCCGCATTTTCTGCATTGCCTGTGAAATACACTTTGATACTGCCGGAACTGTAATACCCAGTTCATGCGAGACTTCTTTTTGTGTATGCTGCTGAAAATAAATACGATGAATCATCTGTCTCTGTCGCTCTGTCAGCAAATCCATCAGCTCTCTGACTGTTTCCTCTGCAATGATTTTTTCAAGCAGACATTGTAAGCAGACATTGTCCTTTATCTGCCAACTCGCACCATTCTTCAGAAATACAGCTATATGAAACACAATTATTATGTTCTCGTGTTTCCCTGTTTCTCCACAGACGATCTTCGCCTTCTAATATCAGCCTTACATACCAAGGTTGATCATCGAAAAATTTCTCCTCAACAACTGCTATTTTTCTTTCTGCTTCATATACATAATCTCGACAGGTAAATAATGGAAAAACCGTTGCATAGTCCCCCACACAATAGAGAACATATCCGGTCTGATATGCGATAATTTCCGCACAATCCATCAACCTCTGCTTCGCAACTGCTACCTCATTTTCTCTTAAATATTTAGCGGACGGAACCTTTCTTCTTTCTTCCCTGTTACTTACAACCTGTTTCAATTCCTGCAATGTAAGCATAATTACCACCTTTCTGCCTGCTGGCAACAGGTGCCCATCAGCAGAAAGGATAGGATTCTTACTGTTCAACTGACAAAAAGGACAGTAAAAAACAGCTTCCGGTACACCCGTTTTTTTAAACGAGAGCCTGAAACTTCTTTACTGCCCTTTCTAATAGTTACAATATTCTCTACTTTATTTTCTGTCTGATGCCAGCATCAGACTTCTTGGCATTTCTTTCTGCTTTTATGTTCTTTTCATTTTCCATCAAAACAGAATAGTCTCCCATTGCGTCATAGGGACACTGTTTCCGATAAAGCAAATTTTCTTCTCTTGTCATCAATCCTATCTCCCTTCTTTATCTCTCTGTTTTCCATTTTAACAACACAAGATTCTATTATCCTTAGCATATATGGGGAGTTTTTTTATTTTGCACCCCATATATGGTGAAATTCACCTGTATTCATTTAAACTGTCTATCAGAGAATCTATGGTCTGCATGATAATTTTCTGCTCTTTCCATTCCATCTTCTGAATACGGTAAAGCACTTCCTGAATTGATTCCAGCTTCTCTGTACCGCCTCCCTCTTTCCCCAGCAGGAGATTGGCATCCGTTTCCAATATCTCAATCATCTTCCTAAAAATCTCAACAGACATTGCCGTTTGTCCGCCTTCTATCCTGCTTACCGTATTGACACTGATACCTGCTTTTTCCGCAAAAGATTCCTGTGACAACTTCATTTCCTGCCTGCGTTTTCTGATCCGTTCTCCCAATTCAATAAGTTCTGTGGAAATTGCACGATTGCTCAATACGGTGTCTCCTTTCCTGCAATTTGTCCCAACTTTACGCCATTGTGTCGCAAAGTTCCCCGAAAAAAAGCAGCTAATTTTTGTCTTAGCTGCTTTTCAAAAAATCTATTTCATTTTATTCTCGGTATTTTATGTATCCCTGTAAGAACTGTAATCAGAAAAACGCAGAGATAAATGATCGCCTGTCCAATCATTGCCAGAAGAACGATGCTTCCGATCAATCCTCCGATCAGAAGATTCATTGTCCAGACTGCCAGCGTTCCTCCGAGGTCAAAACCTTTTGGAACCATCCAGACACACATTTTTCCGATTCCAAACGGTATCCCCATCAGAAGTAACAGCAAGAAATAATTGCACTTCCCATCCTGGATACAAAACGTTCTTAATACTGCAAACAATACTGTAATCACCAGCACTGGTGCTATCACTTTTTTAATCATCTTCTTCATGTTCCTTTATCCTCCATACATATCGTGATTAACTTCTGCCTGATAATAACTGTTTATCGTTGCCGGGGCATTATACAGGGCGGTCAGAAGATAGGCTTTAATATTCCCAACCTTGGTCGTATTCCGGTTCAGACAGAACAGCACATATTCGATATGCGAATAGTTCAGTTTCATAAACCTGCTTTTCACCAAAGCAACTGGCTTTTCTACTCCCGCAATGCGAATCATACTGTCCTCCGGCATCATCATAACTTCGATCATCAACTCCACCAGTTCATCTACATCTTCCTTGGCATGATATTGATAATCTATGTTTTCATGAATCACCTCACGATATGCTCTCATCTTCTCCATCACATCTTTTTTCTTTTGGGGATTACCTGATATGATTGGATAAGATTGATTTATCTCAGTTTCACTAATATCAGTCTTGTTAATATCAGTATTATTAGATTGTGATTTCGGGTATTCTGGATTTGTGATTTCCACTATTCTGGAATGATGATTTTCACTATTTTGGAATTGTGATTCTGAAAATTCTGGATTTGTGGTTTCCACCATTCTTGAATTGTGATTTTCACTATTCTGGAATTGTGATTCCCCATAATCCTGAATTGTGGTTTTCACTACTCCTGAATGATGATTTTCACAATTCAGAAAAATGCCTGTTTTCCCCTTATTTTCTGCTTCTTGTTGCAAATTTGCACATTCCTTATGTCTTTCCTGTTTCGATTGCAAATCTGCAATTTTTTTATGATCTTCCTGCTCAGATTGCAGATTTGCACAATTACCTGTCGGCTTTTGATCTGGAACCTCTCTGATCATAAAATTTTTCACATAAATAACATTCGGTTTTCCCAGTCCCAGACGTTTCTTCTCTATCAATCCAATCCCATTACTGCTGTCCAGCTCTTTTACCAGTTTCACTGCCTTTTGAGTTCCGCAGTTCATCAACTCTGCAATTTCTTCCACAGTGAAAATAATGTATACTCTGTCCTCTGAATCCAGCCATCTGTTCTTAATGCTCAGGCTCATACGGTCTAGCATCAGACCGTATAATACCTTTGCTTCACAAGAAAGAGTTTTAAAGCATGGTTCGGTAAACAGCACTTTAGGGACACGATAAAAGCTGTATTGTTCCGCTTCCATCCCCGTAAAATAATCAAACTGTATCTTCTGCATCTGCTACTCCTTCTTTGTTTTCTTTCCATTTATCCAAAAGCATAAAAATGACTTCTTCTATCTGTTCTTTAGAATATGTCTCCGGAAAATAATTTCCAATTTTCTTTGCCGGAATCGTCACATTGATCTTACTGCTTTCCTTTTTTAATAAAACAGCATAGATATAACTCTGGTTTAATTTTCCATTTGCACTGCATTCTTTTAACTGTTCTGCCTGTTGTTTTGTCGGAAAAATGCTGCTGTTGGTAATCACTTCCAGAAGCCACCCCTGTTCCTCTGGCTTCAGATAAGACAGCTTTTCTCCCACAATCATAGGAATTTTATTATTGTCCACATATTCCAGCAAAGCATCTGATAATGCCGCCAGACGGATATACCTCTGTACGGTTCTCCCACTGTCCCCGGCAGCTTCCCCAACCATATCTGCTGTATATTTCTCACCTTTACTTCCCTGATGCTTCATTGCATCATATTTCATCTTATAAGCATGAGCTTTCTCACTTGGCAGTAGGTTTTCACGCTGAATGTTGGAATCGACCATAATAATGACCGCTTCATCATCCGTATAATTTCGGACAAGAGCTGGCAATGTAGTCTTTCCACACAGCTCACAGCCCCTTTTTCTTCTATGCCCGGAAATCATCTCATATCCGCCCTCTGGTCGAGGTCTTACCAATGCAGGAGTCAAAACACCATATGTTTTAATGCTCTCTACAGTTTCAGCCATTTTTTCATCATCGTTTACATGAAACGGATGATTTTTAAAGGGATAGAGCTTTTCCAGATTTATTTCCACAACCTGGTTCATGCTCTTTTCCGGTGTTTCTTCTAATCCCAGTAATTTATCATAAGAGGTGAGCTGAATATCTTTTTTCGGTCTACGCATGTTTCAACACCTCCTGAACCAGTTCCAGATAGCTGTCTGCCCCCTTGCTTTTTCCATCATAGGCAAAGATACTTACACCCTCCGATGCTGTTTCTGCAAGGCTTTCTGTTCTCGGAATCGTCTGCTCAAAAATCTTAATGTCACTTCCGTATGTAGTTTTGATTGCCTGTTTGTTTCTCTTTGCATTATTGTAACGGCAATTATCCATTGTGAATAAAATGCCTTCTATCTGTAAATCTGGATTGAACCTCTGATGGATTCCCTTAACCACTTTCAGTAATTCCATGAGTCCATCTGCCGCATAATATTGTGGCTGCACTGGAATCAGAACACTGTCCGCTGCACTCAAAGCATTGATCGTCAACATTCCCAAGGATGGCATACAGTCAATCAGAATATAATCATACTCATCCTTCAGCAGTTCCAGATACTCTTTCAGCACCTTTTCTCTGTCCTCTACTGTAAATAAAGACATATCCATTCCGGCAAGCAATTTATTGGACGGAATTAGGTCAACACCTTCTTCATGGTGCAGAATTGCTTCTTTCGGATCAAATTCCAGTCCCATGATAATGTTCTCCATCATGCTTTTTAATGTTACCTTGAGATTTTTAGGGAATCCCAATCCCATTGTCAAGTGCCCCTGTGGATCAGCATCTACCAGGACTACTTTTTTCCCTGACTTCACCAGTCCGGCTCCCAGATTGATTGTTGTCGTTGTTTTGGCTACTCCGCCTTTCTGATTTGCAATAGCAATTACTTTACACATATACTTTCCTCCGATTTACTCTTTTTCTTCTACTTCAACATAAACACGAAAATATTTGCTTGTTCCTTTGTTCGCATAAGCATCCGATACTTCCAGAACATCCAATTCTTTATGCTTTTCCAAAATACGACGGAACCATTGAATATCCTTTAAAGTACCCTGTAATCTAATTTTCAGCATACATATCCTCCCAGTCTTTGTAAAAACAATACTCTGGATAACGGATTTTAATGGCTTCCCAGAAATACCGGGCATATCCACAGCAAAACAGATCTTCTACGGTATAATACTGACACTCTTTTAACTGATCTTCCTCTGCTTCATAATCTCCGACACTTGGTGTCCCATTGCAGTAAAGATTAAATGCCATGCGGACGATCCGTAAACTTCCACTGGTCTGCCAGCCTTCCTGCAGGGATTCCGTTTTTACACATCCAGTTTTAAAATTATAGATTTTATTCACATTTTCTCTTGTGTCTCTGTCGATACCCAGGCAATAAACCAAAGCCTGATGGTAGACATCCTGATATCTGCATTTTTCCAGATATTCCATATAAAATTTTTCGTGTTCCTTGCTCTTGAAAGTAATTGTGCGAGAATTGCTATTCTCTGCTCTTAACGCTGTGTTTGTCATTTTCATTTTCCTCCTGAATTTTTAATATTTTGGTATAAAAAAGACACTCCATTTCTGAAATGCCCTATAAAAAATAGGGACACCCGCTTTTAACAAGTATCCCTATAATCTATCAATTATCTGATAGCTCTCTATTCATTTTCATATTCAGAATTCTTTGTGTTCCCACAACCGAGGTCTAGCGCTGCAACAACAGTTACTTTCCTCACAAGCTCTTTTTCCCTGTGATTTTCACCAATTTTGTTGAAACTGAAAAACTCTACAAAGTGCCTAAATTCAAGGATTTTTAGATATCTTTCCTTTGGAGTAATGTCACGCACTCAACGGTATTCCCTTTGTCCCACAAAAGTTCCGTAACTTCCCCGCCATCCTTGAACACCGGAAAATTCAGGCCAATCCGCTTTAGCGGATATTCAGACTCGTCATTCCTGTAAATTTCAATTTCCT
>OLOW01001426.1_pt1 | contig 16716 bp, 27 predicted proteins | sample 1672801 | NCBI WGS metagenome assembly OLOW01 (sample SAMEA3136725, study PRJEB25190) | human gut metagenome | biome: human gut; feature: human-associated habitat; material: faeces | place: Austria | collected 2013 | reverse complement strand
GCGAGACTGCGGCGGAAACCAAGATAGCGCTATCCAAGCTCAAGGACAAGGACGCAAACAAGGCATCAGCCGTTAAGGTAGCAAACGCAACCACAAGCTCCTTTACTATACCCACCACGCTTACAAAGGGTACATACTATTACTTTGTAAGAATAATTGTTGACGGCATTGCCGGCGTTGACTCTAAAGTTGCAAAGGTTACGGTAGCTTAAAGTTTAACAAACAACGGTACGGGGGAGGGGCAACCCTCCCTTTACTCTAAAAGGAGGCTAATTTATGAACAAACCCTTTGAAATATACGAAGAATACCGCAAGGCGGCTGATTTTAAATCGGCGCTCGGAAAACGCGGGCTTTACGAGCAAAACCGTATAAATGAGCGCTTTTACATTGGCGACCAGTGGTACGGCGCGAAATGCGGCAATGACCGCCCGCTGGTACGGCACAACATAATAAAGCGAATAGGCGATTATAAAATGTCGCAGATATTAAGCGCACCGCTGTCGGTTTCATTTTCGGCAGCGGCGGATAGGTCTCACATCGGCAGTGAGACCCTTTACCCGCCAAGCGGGCCCCTTCCCCTTTATGAACAGCTGATTCTAAGAGGTAAATGACCATGAACCGTGAAGAAATCAAGAAAGCCGTCGCCGATGCCGTCGTATCCTTTGCCAGGAGTGAAGCCGAAGCAGCCATCAAGTCCATCGACCTGGATGACGTCCATAAGCTGGTGGAAGCCCAGATGAAGAACCTCACGGACCCGCTGGAAACGGAAATTCAGACCACCACCAGCTGGTGGGTCAAAATCCGCAACCGCCTGTAGCAGGCGGTCAAAGCCATCGTGGCTGATGTAAAGCAGAAGATTGTATGAGCAAAGCCGGTACGGGACATCGGGAAGTATGTTCTGTACTGGTTTTTTCTGATATACTGAAAGTATGAATAGCGAAATAGATTAATACATCTAGGTTTCTGAAAATGAAATTAAAGACCGATTTAATCGTCACCATAATCCTTATGATTTTTGTTTATTATCAAGAACTTGTTACTCTGGGATAATAAGATTTAGAAAGACGGATGGTTATATGAGTACACCGAGAGGGCCACATAAACCTATTAGTCCTGAAACATTTAAAAAACGTGTTGCTTTGTGGCATAACCTTCTTCAATGATTGATAGATTACAAAATAATGGAAAACATAATAATTGTATCAAACAGAGTGATATATAGTGTATACGATACAGCAAACCGGGAAGCCTTTTATCACGGCTTGTTGCTGGGCATGACCACCCTGCTCGGCTCAGAGTACGAAGTCAAGTCGAACCGGGAAAGGGGCCTGGGGCGGTACGACCAGGCCATCTATCCGACTCGTGAAGGACAATGCGGCGTCATCCTTGAATTGGCACATAAATATAGGGCCGCTGCACATCACATTCACATTACGTGCAACAGCCCTGGTTCGTTCTTGTATTTGTTATTGCAGCAGGAATACCTGCTTTTTCTTAGATAGTTTATGCTTTGCTGGCTTCAAATTTCAAAACATCTGGACGTGCATAGTGTCCACAAGGGTCGAATTCCATACGACTGGCTGCGACCTGATCCATATCCAGATCTGCATAAATGATGGTTTCTTTATCCCAAACAGGTTCCGTCAAATAATGACCGAATGGATCAATCACGCAGCTGCCGCCGCGGCATACTATTTCCGGAAGCTGCGCAAGTTCTTCTTTTGCTTCGAGATCAGACGGGTAAGAGTGCTTGGTGAAGAACAAGTCACTGTTAATGACAAAGCAGCGGCCTTCCAAGGCAATGTGCTGGATCGTATGTTGCCATTCGGGAACGTCGTTGGTATTGGCAGAAATATAAAGGGTAACGCCGTGTTCATATAAAGCTGCACGGGCAAGGGGCATGTAACTTTCCCAGCAGATCATGCAGCCAGCTGATCCCCAGGGCGTATCGGCCATCGGGAAATATTTTTCATGTGCGTCACCCCAAACAAGCCGTTCCGCACCGGTTGGCTTTAATTTCCGATGATGGGATACAAGACGTCCTTCCGGTGAGAAAATCAGATTGGTATTGTACAGGGTTCCGGTTACGGCGTCGCGTTCCGAAATCCCGATGCTGGTATATACCTGGTACTTTTGGGCTACTTTGGCAATCGCATCTGTTTCAGGGCCTGGAACGACGACGGATGCATCGTAATAGCGTTTCCAGTCTTTTCGTCCAGCTTCGCTGCGGCTGCCAATCTTAAACCCAAAAGTCATACCAAAGGGATAGCCGGGAATGGACAATTCGGGGAATACAATGAATTCTGCACCGTTTTCTGCAGCCTCTGCCAATTTTTTCAGTGTATTACCCAGGCAGGCAGCTTTGTCAAAAAGTACGGGTTCCAGTTGGACGAGTGCCAGTCTTAAATCCTTTTTCAGGTCTTGCATGAAGAATTCCTCCTATTATTTATTTTGCTCAGCTTTTTCTTTCCTGTAAAGCTCTACAACATCGGCAGACCGCTCCCGAGTTGACCAGACAGCAAGATGCAGAAAGCTGTGCAGCTGCAAACGATGATCGTTGTGACAAACACCCCCAGCATGCCGGATAATCCCTGGTTCACGGGATGGCGGACATTGGCCGACGCATGAGAGGCACAATGCAGATAGATAGATAGATAGGATATAATTTCGCGAAATTTCTTATAGTTATGATATAATAATTCGTATAATAACACAAACGGATAATGATGATTTGCTTTATCGAATAGTTCGATAAAAACCATAAGGAGTCAATCGGTATGGATCTGAAAAATGTTAATGCTTTCATTCACGTAGCAGAAACGAATAGTTTTACACGGGCAGCAGAAAGACTCGAATACGCGCAGTCAACCATTACGGCTCAAATCCAGACTTTGGAGGCAGAGCTGGGAGCTGAATTATTCATCCGTCGTGGAAAGCGGATATCGCTTTCTGTCGCAGGGCAGATGTTTCTCCCGTACGCGTATCAATTCCAGGCCTTGCATCAAGATGTGCATGCGCGGTTTTCCCGCGACACGGAACTCTCGGGAGAGTACCGCATCGGCATCTTGGAATCCATCAGCACAGCTTCTTATATGGATCGTTTTGCACAATTCATGCGTGAGTATCCGAAGGTAAACCTGATGGTCACAATCGATACGACGCTCCATCTGTTGCAACGATTAAGGAATGGCGAATTGTCAATGGTCTGGCTGATTGACAGGCCGGTCAATGCTGCTGACGTCCAGGTCGTTCATGAGTCGAGTGTCCCAATCGTGTTTTTCTGCGCTCCTTCTCATCCATTTGCAACCAGCAGTCCGGTTCCCATCGAGAAACTATCGGAAGTCCCATGGATCCTGGCCGAAAAAGGTACGAATTATCGTTGGCAGCTGGAACACGATTTAGCAGCAAGACATCAATATATCCGCGCTCGTATTGAAATCGGATCGACGAGCAATATCATTGATTTTGTGGCTAAAGATCTTGGTGTATCATTGCTGCCCTCCTATACGTTAAAGCAAGCAATAGATGCCGGGCGTATCGTTCCCTTTCAAATAAAGGGCTATGATATGCATATGCAAAGCCAATTCCTGGTTTTTCGTAAAAGATGGATACCAGAAGCTATTGCAAAACTCATGTCGTATTTCTGAGTACTGCTTCCATCTCAAAACATACATCGTCTCGTTGATTGCTGCAGTGGTATATGGCGGAACGATGATTGCGATGGTTTCAAGCGGATGGTCAGGGATGCCATGGAAGGGAAAATCGACCTCATCGTCACGAAATCGGTCAGCCGCTTTGCCAGAAATACCATGGACAGCCTGACAACGGTACGCAAGCTCAAGGACAAGGGTATCGAGATTTATTTCGAGAAGGAAAACATCTGGACGCTCGATGCCAAGGGCGAACTCCTCATCACTATCATGAGCAGCCTGGCACAGGAAGAAAACCGGAGCATTTCGGAAAACGTCACCTGGGGCCATCGGAAGCGGTTCGCTGATGGCAAGGTGTGTGTGTTCCCTAGAAACGAAAACGAATGAAGGGGAAGTGCCGCAGTACTATGTGGAAAATAACCACGAAGCCATCATCAGCCCGCAGGTCTTCGACTGGGTGCAGCAGGAAGAAATCAAGCGGTGGCGTAAAGGCAGGGGACGTTACAGAGACGTATCCATCTTCTCCAGCAAAATCAAGTGCTCCCAGTGCGGCAGCTGGTACGGGGCCAAGTTCTGGCATTCGACCGACAAGTACCGCAGGACCATCTACCGATGCAATGGAAAGTTCAAGGTGTACAGCAAAGACGATATCCGAGTGACCTTCAAGGACGGAACGGAAATCAGAGCATAAACAGGGAATGGGGAATACGGTGGCTGCAGGGGTTGAACAACGATTGGCATTGAGCACATGAAGAAGGAATGACACGATGTAAATTATTCCTGGAAGAAATATTGACGTGATGTCAACTTTCATGTATTATAATGACACGATGTAAGTTATTTGGAGGTTGAGTTCGATGCCGAAAGTTTCAGAAGAATTTTTGCTGGCCCGGCGGGAAGAGATTCTCGATGCTTGTGCCAAGCTTTATGAAAACATGAGCTTCAAGGACATTACCCTGAAGGAGATTGGCAAGATTACCAGCTTCAACCGTACAGCCATCTATAATTACTTCAACAGCAAGGAAGAGATCTTTCTTGCCCTGATGCAGCGGGAGTATGAATGCTGGAGTGCAGAGGTGGACGGGCTGGTGCAGGACCATGAGCAGATGACGCGGGATGAGATAGCGCAGGCTCTGTCGCATTTATTAGAAAAACATGAACGTCTTTTGAAGCTTCTTTCCATGAATCATTTTGATCTGGAGGAAAACAGCCACTATGAGAATCTGGTAGAATTTAAAAAGGCCTATGGTGAATCCATCCGCGCCGTGGCCCGCTGTTTGGATAAGTTCTGCCCGGAGATGAGCGAACAGGACAAGGCAGAGGTCCTTTATGTATATTTCCCCTTCATGTTCGGCATTTATCCCTATGCGGTGGTTACAGAGAAGCAGGGAAAGGCCATGGAGGATGCCGGAGTCGGTTTCGTGTCCCATTCAATTTATGAGCTTAGTTATACCTGCTTGAAAAAGCTGTTGGTCTAGGAGGATAGACAATGCATCAAAAACAGCTTCCAAAGGGCAAGAAGGTTGATTTTCACAGCCATGCGATTTGGGAAGACGCAGCAAAGGCGGCCAGTGTGATCTTGTCTGCAGAAGAAATGAATCATCTGGAGACCCTGGCTGATAAGGCTGAGGTAAATACCATCCGCGAGTGGGAAAAGAAGATGGACTGAAGAGGAGGGCAATCATGAACGTTTTAGTCATTCATGGCAGCATGAGAAAGAATGGTAACACGAAAATCTTGTCGGAAGAATTTGTGCGCGGAGCCAAAGAGGCAGGCCACAAGGCAGAAATAGTGGAACTGCGTGATAAGAAATTTGGCGATTGCCTTGGCTGCAGGGCTTGTTTCAACAACGGCGGCAAGTGCGTACAACAGGATGATATGGCAGAGATTTTGGACAAGTTGCGGGGAGCCGATGTTATTGTGCTGGCTTCTCCCATGTACTATTTTACCTGGACGGGATTGATGAAGCGTTTCCTTGACCGCACTTATCCCCTTTTGACAACACTCCATGACAAGGATTTTTACCTGATTACCTTGGGAGGAGTGCCGGACAAGAAGCTCATGGCCAATATCCTGTCCGATTTCAATATGTATGTGGCTTGCTTCAGCGAGTTCAACCCCCATGCCAATATGAGGAATGCCGGAGCCATCATCGGCACTTCGGCTCTGGCACCGGGAGCCATCCGTGCCTCGGCAGCCATGCAGGAAGCCTATGAAGCGGGCAAGAATCTTTGACTGGGAGGGAAGAGCCATGTTTCATTCCTTTTGTTCAGCCCATTCTATCCGTACCCCGGAGGGGAATATGCCCATGGTGCATTGGGCAGTGGTGGAATCTACGCCGGGAGGTATGATAGCTATGGGACGCATTGCCCAGGAAACGGTTGGACCGCAGTCGGCCCGCGAAGCAGGCACGTATGCGCTGTATGGTGGTGTCGATGCCCAGAATCCAGATGTGATGAGGCTTCTGGAAATCTATGAAAGCTATGAAGCGTATCGCATACACAGCACCAGTGAAGCTTTTCAGGCATATCGGGCAGCCAGACTGCCTGTTCTGAAAAATTTGCAGATATTGGAAGCGGATGGCATCGCCTTGGAGCAAAAAGACAAGGGCGTGGGCAAGGTGGTTTACATGCACCGCTATGAAGTCATCCCGGAAAAGCTGGCCAAGTATCAGAAGCTGGTAACCCAGGAGGCTCGCAGGGCTGTAAACGAAGATGACGGTGTTCTGGGGATGTTCGTTACTGCAGAACACGACGCACCAAACGTCATCCATACCATGGAAATCTATTGTGACAGAGAAGCTTTCGAAAAATATCAGGCTTCCGAAGCATGCCAAACATATATGATGGAGGTCATGCCTATGTTCAGCATGACTCACATGGTTGAAAATATGCCTGGCAATATCGTGCTTAGCGATAAGGGAATCCATAATAAGTGATTATGAGGGAGCGGTATGAAAAATAAAATTACTTATGGCATCACCGTAGGCGTCATTGGGGTCATGCTGGCTTCCATCGGCTAGAGACTAGTGACTAGTGACGGGGATGTGAAAATTATTTTTTCACACCCCCATTTTTCAAATCAAAATCCCCGCCAGATGGTCCACCTCGTGCTGGATGATCTGGGCCGGAAAGCCTGTGAACTCCAAAGTCTGCTTCTTGAAATCCATGTCCTGGAATTCCACTTGGATTTTCCGGTACCGCGTGGTTTTCCGCTCGCCGGAAAGGGACAGACACCCTTCGGACGTTTCGTAGGGACCTTCCTGCTTTATGATTGTCGGGTTGAACATCACCATGTCCATGAGCCCCAGGTTCACCACGATGATGCATTTGGCCACCCCGATCATATTGGCTGCCATGCCCACACATTCGTCCCGGTGTGCCTTCAGGGTTTCCAGAAGGTCGATGGCTACTGGTTTATCCAGAGGGGAAGCAGGCAGGGATTTCTGTTGCAGGAAATATTCGTCACGCATGATTTCACGAATCATAGAGAAAGACCTCCGTTACTGATCAAATTTGCTACCATTGTACCATAGTTGTCCTTCCTGAAGGGGAACACAATCAGAAATATGCTATAATATTTATATTCCAGTTTATGAACCGCTGATTCTAGGAGGTATATGCGACGAACACAATGGACGGGACCCATACGACGGTTGTCATCGTGCATAACGGTGTGTTTGAGTACGCTATGAATCAGATTGGCTGGTCGTATTATATTCGTAATGGCGGGTACTACTATTGATTGTGCACTAACGGGGGCAGGAAAATGGAACTGAAGAAAATCGAATACAAGCTGACGGTCTGTAAGGTGGCAGATGCATCCGAGATCGATATAGCCGCTGATTTTTACTTTGTCGGGAAAACGGATGAAGAAGTGTCGCTGGTGTGCAGGACAGAGGACACACCTGCAAAGACGGTAGAACGGGATGACGGGTGGAGAGGATTCCGCATTCAAGGCGTCCTTGACTTTTCGCTCATTGGCATCCTGTCGAAATTATCCGGGATCCTTGCCGAACATAAGATCGGCATCTTTGCGATATCCACGTACAATACAGACTATATCTTGGTCAAAGAAGAAAACTTTGCGCGGGCATTGAGCGTCCTGGCTGCGGAAGGCTATCACGTCGTATGATTTCCGGGTGCCAGGAAAATGGGGGATGAGCGCATGACGATCCAATCCTTGAGCTATATCGTTGCGGTGGCCGAGGCGGGGTCCATCACGCTGGGCATCCTCTATCTGTGCGGCAGGAATGAAGCGTTCCTGCGGAAGACGATGGATGAGATGGAGCTGCGCTTCCAGGAACTGTTCACCGCCGCTCCGCATGCCTTCCTCCGGTATGCTGAAGGGCCGAAGGAGTATAGTTTGGAATGAGCTGTTTTTTAGGCAAGATAAGTTTTTAACATCCGTTGAACAGCCATTTCCAGCTTCATCTTCCCCTCGCTGAGACACCACTCGAAGATACAGCCCTTTACAATCGTGCAGATATCCGCGCTCATTTGGTGGATATCTACTTTTTTGGGTATGCCGCCCGCCGCTTGTGCCGTGACTAGTTCCCGCTCACATCTGGCCATGACCGTTCCAGCGGCAAACTTCCCGTCTTTTTCTCCCATATAGGTGTGGAGTGCCTGATTGTCCGGCGTGTAAAAACTACGCATAAAAGCTATGCCAAGGTTCATGTACTTCCGGATAAGGAGCATATATAATTCTGCTATGCGTCCGGCAATATCGGAGGGGGGAGCCGTAAGCTCGACTGTCTCGAAGGAGATTCCTCGCACAAAGTGCATCATCAGGTCATCCTTATTACGGAAGTGATAATAGAAGGTTCCCGTGGCAATATCCGCTTTCTCGCAGACACGTCGCACCGTGATACAGTCCGCGCCATGTTCCTCGATGAGGGCTATGGCTGCAGCTATGATTTTTTCCTTATTTTCTTCGGGATTGTCCTTTTTAGGAGGACGACCACATTTTTTCATGTCGCTTACCTTCTTCAAAATTATTTTTAGAACACGCTCTATTTCTATTGACATTATATACTGCCCTGTGTATAATTGCAATATCGAACAAGTTCTATATATTGCTAAGGAGGCACGGAAAATGAAAATTGAATTATGGTCGGACTACGCATGTCCCTTCTGCTATATCGGTGAGAAGCGGCTGGAAAAGGCTTTGGCGGAAATTGACGGCGGAGATAAAGTGGAAATCGAATTCAAGAGCTTTGAACTTGACCCTTATGCCAGCCGGGAGGTCGTTTCCTCTACGGTGGATCGTTTTGCCGCGAAGTATCATCTGAGCAAAGAGGAGGCAGCAGAGCGTATTGAAGCCATCTCCCGCATGGGCAGGAGTGAGGGAATCGACTTTCGCTACGTCTCTACACGTTACACCAACACCTTTGACTCCCTGCGTCTCACGAAATATGCCCAGGAAAAAGGGAAAACAGGAATTATCACGAAGTTATTTGATGCTTACTTCACCAGGAATCTGAAACTCAGCGACCATGATGTGCTGACACAAATCGCAGGCGAATGTGGCTTGGACAAGGACGAAGTGACTGCAGTGTTGTCCGGCGACCGATACGCCGATGAGGTACGTGCCGATGAGCAGGAAGCAATGGAGCACGGCATTCACGGCGTACCCTATTTCCTTATCAACGGCAAGTACACGGCATCAGGTGCACAACCGACGGCCATGCTGAAAAAAGCCATCGAAAAGATACTGGCTGAGGAAACGTCAGCGGCAACATCATTAGATGGCATGGTCTGCGGGGCGGATGGCTGCCATATTGTGCAGTAAGGCGGGGGAGCATCATGATTTTATCGTTGCCCGTGACAGGCGTTTTTAACACCAATGCCTACTTTTATGTTGATGATGCCACAGGGCACGGCTTTTTGCTCGACCCCGGCGCAGAAGCAGATACTCTTTTAGCCGTTATTCGACAAAGAGGATTCGTCATCGAAAAAATTCTGCTCACCCATGGACATTTCGACCACATGGGTGCCGCAGCGCAAATCCAGGATGCACTGTCCATCCCTGTCTGTATGCACGAGAGAGGGCGGGAATATACAGAGAATCCTCGTTGGAATCTCTCGGAAGGTTGCGGGCTATATATCAAACTGGATGATGTGAGCTATTTGCCGGACGGGAGCAGGATTGCCCTCGAAAGGAATCCTGTATTTTCTTTGACCATGCACTACGTTCCCGGTCATACTACGGACAGCGTATTCTATTATAGCGCCAGGGACAATGTGGCCTTCGTGGGTGATTCCATTTTCAAGAACAGTTTCGGGCTGACACATTTTCCCGGTGGGGATGAGCAAACATTGATGCAGAGTATCACACAGCGTATACTGAAACTGCCGCAGGAAACCGTCTTGCTGTCCGGACATACGGAACCGACTACGGTGGGGGCAGAACGGGAACGCTCGTGGTATGCGCCATTTTTGAACTGATTTAGGGGAGAAAGACAGAGTGGAAGAAAAATACGAGCTGGCAATGAAACCTATGACCATAGGGAATTTGACATTAAAAAACCGTATCGTTATGCCGCCCATCGCAACCTATCAAAGTACAGAGGACGGAAAAGTAACGAGCAAAATGCTGGAGTACTACGGAATGCGGGCAACAGGCAGCAATCTCGCCATGATAATCACGGAACACAGCTACATTGATATTCGCGGCAAGGCGCGAAAGAACCAACTCTCCATCTCCTCCGATGAGGATATTGAGGGATTGAAGCGGCTGGTGGATACCATCCATCAAGGCGGTGCAAAAGCAATGGCGCAACTGAATCATGCCGGCAGTGCCGCACCCTCTGATGTTACAGGAGAAAGGGCAGTAGCTCCGAGCAGCGTGATCCTCCCCGTCTCGCCGATGATGGGTGACGGAACTGCACCGGAAGAATTGACCGTATCGCAGATTGCTGAAATTGTGGAGCAATTCGCCTGCGCTGCTAAGAGAGCAAAGGCAGCGGGATATGATGGTGTTGAAATCCACTCTGCTCATGCTTATTTGCTGAACCAGTTTTATTCGCCGCTCACCAATCATCGAGAGGATGACTACGGCGGTGACATAGAAAGGAGGCTGCGGATTCATCGGGGGATCATTCAATCTGTTCGTAGTGCCGTCGGCAAAGAATTTATGCTTTCCCTTCGTTTAGGTGGCTGTGACTACGCTGAAGGCGGCAACACGATTGAAGATAGTGTATATGCCAGCAAGGCATTGGCCGATGCCGGAGTGGATATGCTTAACATCACCGGAGGAATGTGTCGCTACACACGGCAAGGGCATAACGAGCCGGGTTATTTTCAGGATATGTCCAGTGCTATAAAAAAAGCTGTCTCCATTCCCGTCATGCTGACGGGGGGAGTTAAGACCTTAGAAGATGCAGAAACTCTCCTAAAAAATAATGCTGCGGACTTGATTGGGGTTGGCAGAGAGATTTTGAAGAATCCGTACTGGCTAATGGAACAAATGGAAAAGTGACAGAACTTGTCCAATTTAGGGGGTGCAAAATCCCCACCGAGGGGGTGCAAATGCACCCCCTTCTCTTTTCGTCAAAGCCTTTTCCCGTGCGGCTTCCGAGGAATACTCTCTTAACGATAGGCAGGGGGGCAAGGGGGTTCATCAGGACGCTTGAGGCGCAGATGGAGCCTGTGGCAGAGTTCGATGAGCGGCTGTGGGGTGCGATGGTGGACTATGTGACGGTGGGCGTGGATAAGCGGCTGACCGTGATGTTCCGGAATGGGACGGGGATACATACTTGAGAAATGTTACGGTACATGGCTTTGGCTTTACATCAAATTCCCCTATCATAACCATTTGATTATAGCAACCAACGAAATAGATATTTCCCTTCTGCGCCTTCCTTCTGTATAATGAAATCAACAAAGCAAGAAGAGAGGAAATGCGGTTATGAAAAATTTGTCGGCAGAAACATGGAGCCTTGCCCTTTGTATCGCCATTCTTCCGCCAATATGGGCGGTCTTGGCACCTTATCTCAGCGTCGATGTGGGTGCGGTTGCCCTGATTTGCGCCGGATTGTATGTCACCAATGGCAACAAGCTGATGGATGCCCCCAAGATAACCATTGGATTCTTGCTGGGGAATCTTTGGGGGTGGCTGGCAGTGAATGCTATGCAAAATTCCTCTTGGAACGCAGATGTCACCACCTTCATGACGTTGTTTTTGCTGGGCGGAGCGGCGGTCATCATAGCGGCTATGGGTTCAGAGATGATACATTGTCCGTCATGGCTTTGCGGCTGGGCAATCACCCTTACGGTGCTGTCACCCCTTGAACAAGGCTTGCAAGGCAGCTATGCCATACAGATAGCCGTGGCAATGGCAGTCGGCGTTTGGTATGTCGGTGCCTTTCTTAATGCAGTGCAGCAGTGCATCCTGCGTTTCACGGAAGGACATATTTCAAATAACATGACTTTTGCAGGGAGGAAATCATCATGAAACTGTTTTTGGGCAAAAAGGTCGGCGTGAGCAAAGAGGAGAAGGCACTTTCTTATTACAAATTCTTTGAGCGGGATATGGCGAACATCCCGGCGGAGAAAATCGCTCTTCTGGATGCGCCGCAGGAAAAGTCCGCTGTGCCTTTTGAAGAGAAAAACCTCTATTTGGCAGGGAAAGACAAGGACTATGCCCAAGTCGGTTACGGCACGGCGGCAAACGGCACCGGCTTTGTCTGCAACGAAACCTATATGCCAGGTGTCACACCGGAAATGCTGGACTGGTGGTTCCCGTGGCACAGCGTAGGCTCGGATTTGCGCTATAAGATTTGGGATCCAGAAGACCATTATTTTGCTCGCGCCGATAAAGCGGATTATGTTTGTGACCCCAATGTGCCGGTCAACGAAAAGACATGGGGAGTTAATCATTATATTTTGGAGGATGTGGGTGGTGGCCCCGGTTTTTTGAAGATCTGCTTCAAAAGCCCTGCTGATTTTGGCTTTGACACGTCCCTGATTGGCAAGGAAAACTGCGCATCCCTTGTTTGCGGCATCGGTGATGGCTCCTGCGCAGCGGCGATGGTGCATAAATGGTATCCTTATCAGGACGGCGTGATGCTGTGTTCCCGTTTTTGGATCGGCTACGGCGTGGTGGACGGGGAGATTCGCTGCACTCTGCCCGAGGGTGCGAAAGTTCCAGTGGAAGTATCCAATGGCTTATTTGCTCATAATATCAAAGAGTTTACCAATCTGGCTGCAATCCTGCCGGAAGTTTATGCCGAAAACAAGGATAATTTCTGAACATGAACATTCAGCAGCTAAGATATTTCCTCGTTTTGGCCGACACATTGAGTTTTACCAAAACAGCGGAAAAATACTATATTTCACAAACGGCGGTTTCCAATCAAATCAAAGCCTTAGAGGAAAAACTGGGCGTGCAGCTTTTTCAGCGGGATAATCGAAAGGTTCTTCTCACCCCAGCAGGGAAAGTCTTTGTCAAGGAAGCCAAAAGCATCATCACGAGAATCGAGGAAGCCGTCCAACACACCAAGGATGCCGCCGAGGGATTCGCCGGAGAAATCCATGTGGGCTACCAATGGGGCTTTGAACGTACTGTCTTTCCGAGAGTTTTGCAGGATTTTCAGTACGAATACCCAAATATTGAAATCCTTATCGAACGGGATGAAGTGGCAGCCTTATATGATGGGGTGATGGAAGGAAAGTATGATATTATTTTCAATCTGCCCTTGCCCGGCAAAAAGAAGTCCGGACTGAAAGAAATGGTGCTTGCTCGCTATCCGCTGTATGTAGCAGTACCGCCCCAGCATCCTTTTGCAGAATTCCATTCCCTGAAAAGGGAGCAGCTGGCAGATGAGATATTCATTTCCTATCGGCAAAACGCTCTCAGCGAATATGACCCCACACAGGCCATTCTGGCTGATTTTGCGGATGTCGGCCTCGTTCCGAATATAAACTTCCAGCATCAGGCCATAGAAAGTATTTTGCTGTTTGTAGCGTTGGGCAAGGGAATCACTATCGTTCCCGAGTATTTCCTGCCATGCGCTCCGGCAGGAATCAATCTGCTGTTTATTCCGTTGGAGGACAGCGCGCTCCCCGCCGAAGTAGCTGCTATCTGGCAGGAAAAAAATACCAACCCGGCGCTTGATAAGTTCGTGGAGTGCATACAAAAGGATTAGCTTTATGTCGCTTTTGAGTGTTGGTATTCTCGCGGTGTTATCCCGTAATACTCCTTGAATGCCTTATAAAAGTTGCTGTGGTTGCTGTAGCCAAGCATAGCGGATATTTCCTCATAATCCATAATCTGCTCGGAAATGGATTTAGGACGGATATCGGATTTATCTATGGCAAAGCGGCGGGTAACTTCTATCATAATCGGCAGCCGCTCCGCGCAAGGCATGGCCACTATATGGCTGCCCGATATAGCACTCCCCCTCGCCAATAGTAATCAGGCGGTTATCCTTTGCCGAGAGGGCGGCATAACTGTTTTGATAGGCATAATTGATAAAGAAAAAATCCTGTCGATGGAAAGGCTCATATAGCTGCTCCCAGTCTGTAATGTGTGCCTTTTGCGATGATGCAGGCATTTCCCATGCTGAAGCAAAATACATTGCCGCACCTTACGCTGGCGGTGCAAAAGTGAAATGCGGAGCTGTTTGGGGTGCGTTGCTTATTTTTGGAAAAGAAATACGGAAAAGAAAATGCAGGGAAATTACAGGAGCAAATGTGTGGGCGAATCATTGACCTTTTCTCATTAGCCATATGTCTGGTTAATAACGTCAGGCAAGAAATAGCTGATTTAATAACTTAGGGGGTGCATCGTTATTTTGTATCAAAATTAGCGGTAAAGGGGAACTCCTCATCACCATCATGAGCAGCCTGGCACAGGAAGAAAGCCGGAGCATCTCGGAAAACGTCACCTGGGGCCATCGGAAGCGGTTCGCTGATGGCAAGGTGAGTGTTCCCTTATCGCAAGGCCCGGAGCCGTCAGATGGACAACTTCATCCAGGAGGTTCGGGAGCAGGAACTCATCAAGGAGTTCGACGCCCGGCTGTGGGGCAGCCGGGTGGATTTCATCACAGTGTACAGCAAAGACGATATCCGGGTGACCTTCAAGGACGGGACGGAAATCAGAGCATAAGCAGGAAAAAAGGATTACGGCAGAGAATCCAAGAGGAAACGCAGGATTCTCTGCCGTATTTTTGATGAAGAAAATAGGAATATGATATAATAGTAGAAAATTATGGAACTCAGGGACGGCAGGTGAAGCGACAATGGAACGGATTGAAGGAACAGTTACACCGTGAATTATACTATGGTTTGGAAACTCTGGACAAAACGCCTCTGTATGGACTATAATATAAGAATCTGATATGTGGAGGGAATACCTGTGGCTTTGGATATATTGATGGTTCTTGATGTGATTGTGAGCATCCTGATGATCGGTTCCATCCTGCTCCAGTCCGGCAAAAGCGCCGGGTTCAGCGGTCTGGGCGGGGGAGAATCCCTGTTCGGCGGCAAACCTACGGACATGGATGAAGCACTGGCACGGATCACCGTGGTGCTGGGGCTGGTTTTTGCGGTCATCAACGTGGCAATTGCCCGCCTGCAGTAAGCAATTAAAGAACGTTCATACATTTCACAGTGGCATTGCCTGGCAGGGTAATGCCATTTTTGCTATGGGGAAGGAGGGGAGACCATGCTCCAGGGAGCGGAACCGTATTTCTGGCCCGGGACCCGGGGAAAAGGGGTGCTGCTGGTCCATGGGTTCACCGGCAGTCCGTCGGAACTGCGGGAACTGGGAGAAATCCTGCACCGGAAAGGGTATACGGTGGAAGGCCTTCTCCTGAAGGGCCACGGGACGGATCCCCGGGACCTGCTGGAGGCAAAAGCGGAACAGTGGGAGGAACAGGTGCGTCAGGGTGTGGCCCATCTGAAGGAAACCTGTGCCCAGGTGACGGTGATCGGTCTTTCCATGGGAGGGCTCCTGGCTTTGTACGCCGGGGCGGCAACGTCCGCAGACAAACTGGTGGTGATTTCCACCCCCATCTATCTGTACGACTGGCGGGTGTACTTCCTGTGGCTGGCGGACCGGCTGCCCTACTGGGCCATTCCCAAGCGTCCCCGGACCATCGACGCTCCGGCTCGGTACAATGTGGCCTACCGGTGCATGCCCATCAAAGGGGTCCATCAGCTGGTGCGGCTGCTTCAGGCGGTGAAACGGTCCTGGCTGCCCCGGGTACGGCAGCCTCTGCTGATCATCCAGTCCAGGACGGACCACACGGTGCGGCCGGAAAGCGCATCCTATATCGAACAACATGCGGCGTCGGACCGGAAACAGGTGCTGTGGGTGCCCCAGGCCCGGCATGTGATGACATTATACAAAGGCCGGCAGGCCATTTATGCTGCCATTGAGGCCTTTTTGGAGGAATAAAGACTATGGAAAACAACAGAGATACCATGTGTTTCGGCTGCGGGAAGGACAACCCCATGGGGCTGCATCTCCATTTCCGCACGGACGAAAACGGCTGCTACACCAGTTTCGTGCCCCAGCCGGTGCACCAGAGCTATGACGGCCGGATGCACGGGGGGCTGATCTCCACCCTGCTGGACGAAACCATGGGCAATTATCCCTACATGTATGAACACAAGGTGGCCTACACGGCCCGGCTGGAAGTCCGCTTCCGGCAGCCGGTGCGCATCGGGGAACGGATCGATGTGATCACCAAAGTGAAACGGAGAAAGGGAATGCTGCTGGAAATGACCGGCCAGGTGATCCGGGAAGACGGTACCGTGGCGGCTGAAGCGGACGGCAAGCTGATGTACGAGGAGAGAGCATGACAAATACAGAAATGGAAACCAAGATCCTGGGGTATATGAAGGAACACCCCACGGCTCCCTTGTCCGCCGATGAACTGCTCCAGGCCCTGACCCTGGAAGGGGCGGACCTGAAACTGTTCTGGACGGTGATGAAGGAGCTGGAAGACCGGGGCCAGGTGATCAAGACCCGGTTCAATACCTATGGGCTGCCGGCGGCCATGGGTCCAGCCGGTCGGTTCGCTGGCGACGCTCCTGCTCGGTCTTTTCAAGCAGT
>OLOW01001424.1_pt1 | contig 16725 bp, 13 predicted proteins | sample 1672801 | NCBI WGS metagenome assembly OLOW01 (sample SAMEA3136725, study PRJEB25190) | human gut metagenome | biome: human gut; feature: human-associated habitat; material: faeces | place: Austria | collected 2013 | reverse complement strand
TTCTTTTCCAGCTGTATCCCCAGTGTTTTTCACACTTACAGATATCTGAATGTTGTGTTCGTTATCACATTGGATGTTTTTCTCTTTTATTTCAAAGGTCGTGTAGGACAGTCCATATCCAAATCCATAACGCACCGGAACTGCAAATGTGTCAAAATAACGATAACCTACATAGATTCCTTCTTCATAAAACTCTTTTTCCACATTTCCATTGTTGTGTGAAAAAGAAGCAGCATTTGGATAATCTTCGTACCTGTAAGCCCAGGAATCCACCAGCTTACCAGATGGATTCACCTTTCCGGAAATTACATCTGCAAAAGCGTTTCCTCCCTCCATTCCCGGCTGGGAAAGTATCAGAAGTGCCTTGATATTGGAAAATTCATCCATAAAAGAAAGATCCACCTGGCCTCCGGCATTCACTGCAACGATCACGTTTTTGTAATAGCTGCAAAGATCAGACAGCATCTGATGTTCATCCTCTTTCAGATAGTAGTCGCCTTTTGCAGCATTTCGGTCAGCCCCCTCCCCGGCAACACGGCTGAGTACATAAATTGCGGTATCTGTCTTTTCCTTCTCCGGCTTTTCTACCGGATCACCAGTTGGCATAACAAAAGGGGTAGTGCTGTAAACAGTAAAGAAATCCATGACATTCCCACCGTTGCCCCCTGATCTTGTCACAATGTCATCTTTCCAGTCCTGGCGGGCTTTTTCATAGATTTTCTCATAGCTTCTGATCCAGTCTTCGCTGGTGATCTCAAATCCGGCATTTTTCATTCCCTGCCAGATGGTCACCCTCTCACGTTCATTTACATCTCCTGAACCGGTTCCGCCTTTGATGGTACGACCTGCACCGGCACCATAAAGTGCCACTTTGCTTCCCGCTTTCAGTGGAAGAAGCTGATCTTCATTTTTCAGAAGAACAATCCCCTCAGCTGCAGCCTCTTTTGCCAGCTGACGATGCTCTGTTTCCCAATCCTGCACCTTCGGATCTCTGGTTCCAGAAAAGGTTCTTTCTTTTAAAACTCTTGTCATCTTAAATCCTCTCTGCCGTTTTTTTATCTTTCCTGAATAAACTCTGCAAACGCTTCTCTTACTTTTTCTTCTGCATCGGTATCTGCGTTAAGCACCAGCGGCTGGCTCAGATCCAGACTAAAAATTCCCATGATGGACTTGGCATCTACATAATATTTTCCGCTTTGCAGATCCATATCACAGTCAAATTTGCTGCAAATTTTATTGAATCTATCCGCATCCTGCATAGATACGATTTTTACATTTAATTTTACCATAATTAAAATCCTCCTTACAAGTCCGTTTAGACACAGGTTCCAAAAGTTCTGCTATTGCTGTCACAAATCACTTAGTCTTCCGTTCCCCAGTATTTTCTGAGAAGATAGGTCGGGGTACAGCTCCATGCATGACAATAGCTGTTTACAATACTGCTTCCATAGGGTGACTCTGCCGGATTTTCCGGATTGTAAAGCTCCCAGAAGGTATCTGCACCATGACGGATCATTCCCCCCCAGTAATATTTCATATAATCCATTGCCGTTTCTTTTTTGTCACACATCAGCAATGCTTCCACATAATGGTGGTTCATATATGGGGAAACCATACCTTTTTCCGGCTTCAAGGCTGCCACCTTTTCCAGGATCACAGCTCCCTCTCCAGGCTCTACAACACCAGCAAGAACCATCCATACCTGGCTTGCATAATTGATCTGTCTGCTGTCACCGCTTAAGAACAAACCACTTTGGGAATCCAGCAGATAGTTTCTAGCTGCCTCTGTTTTCTCTTTTACTTCTGTTTTCAGTTCTGCCTCTTTTTCTTTGTTTCCAAGAATTCCGGCAATCTCCTGAACTTTTTTGGCACAGTATACATATACCCCCTGCATGGCAGCCTGTTTATCCAGCCCTTCTGTCCAGTCAATAAATGCCCAGAAACCTTCTCCATTTTTCAGAAGATGGTTTTCATCAAACTGTGCCTTTGCAAGCTCCATCTGACGATAAGCACAGCCACTTAAGTCTTCCAAAGTCTCCCGGTCACCAGACGCCTGATAATAATCCAGAAGTGTTGCACCGAAAAACATGGAATAATCCAGAAGAAAAGTATCATCTACAATAAATTTTGGCTCTGTAAACAGGCAGGCGCTTACCATCCCATCATCTCTTGTCTGAGCAGCAAAAAGATACAGACATCTTTTTACCAGATCAAAATTGCGGAAAGTACCATAGTTTGCCAGAGCCTGCAGTCTCAAATCTCCAAGCCAGAGCCTTCTGTCACGCTTTGGGCCATCCTCAAATACAGACTGCATACAGTTCATCAGTGTACGGAGGCTGACTTTATCCAAAGCACAGATCATTTTATCATCACTTTCAAAAGGCTTCACCTCATCCATATTCACTGCAGATACACTGACACAGGTCACATCCTCCACTACCAGCTGCCATTTCAGGGAAGTATCAATTGCCTCGATTTCCAGATAACGGAAGGCATATCGTCTTGGCAGCTTCAATTCTGTTGGAAGCACATCCACATGGATAAATTCTTCCTGAATCCAGCCCCTGCTGATCCATCCGTCATAATCTGCGGAGTCCTCTGTCATCTCCTTTGCGATTTCTCCAAATTTCAGCCTGAAAAATGCAGGTGCATCCTGCGGACTTCCCACAGAAGCCAGTTTCAGGGTCACATATCCCACCTGATGGTCACCGAAATCCAGACACAGCCTGTCCCCTCTGGAAAGAGGATGACCGGCAAGGTTTTCCACAGAATCTGCCTCTTTCACTTCCGGATATACACCGTCCGTCTTCACAATATCCACAATTGCAACAGGTTTTACCACCGTTTCATAAAGCTTTGGTGCGCAGGCTTCTGCTTTTTTCACAAATTCTTCGTTGGTCACACGGATCATATTCAGGTCGATACTTACTTCTGGCATTCTGCTGCTCTCCTTTCATCCAGCTCTTTGATAATCTGTGGATAAATTTTATCCAGGTTGTAGAATAACATGGTAATGACAGAGGCAATGTTCATCACAATAGGAACCCAGATGTACATGCTTGTGATATAGCTCTGTGCAGTGGTAGTCTGGGCAGTAAGGGATGCATCAAATCCACCGAACTGAAGAAGTGCCGCTCCAATACTGCTGGCAATAGCCATACCAACTTTTCCAATAAATCCATTTACAGCGGAAAGAGTTCCGGCTGTATTGACACCGCTTTTCCATTCACCATAATCAACAGGATCCGGTTGCATGGCAAAGTGCATACTTCCTTTCAGACCGTAGCCAGCTGCTGCGATCACTGCACCGGCAATCAGCACCGGCACGTTGGTACCGCCAAAGAAAATGATCAAAAGTCCGCCAGCATGTACCACACTTCCACCGATCATCAGGTTTCTCTTGGTAGTAAGCTTTACAAGGAATGGTGCCAGAAGGTTGGTCACGATGGGAACCAATGTAGTGATCGTTGCAACAACCTGTACCATCTGAGTATTCTGTACCACATATGTAAAATAATAGATCACCGCACTTGCCTGGATTACATAACCACCGAAAAACCATACAATATTCAAGGCAAATAATTTCCATGGGCCATTGTGAAGCAGACAGGAAATGTTGGCTTTCAGGCTGACTTTTTCCTGCTGTACCATCACACGCTCTTTTGTATTAAAGAAGCAGAAGAAAAATACCAGACAGCCGATCACTCCGAAAATGATCATTACAATACGAAATCCAAGTGCCTCATTTCCGTTTCCAAATTTATCCACCAACGTCAGGGCAAAAGCACTTACTACAGTTGATCCCACAGAGGAAAAGAAGGTTCTGCAGGAAGCAAGAACGGTTCTCTCATGAGGGTTTTCGCTAAGTGCGGGAAGAATAGACGCCATGGGGATATTTACGATTGTGTAAGAGGTTGACAGCAAAATATAAGTTACATATGCATAGATCAACATTCCAGTCTGTCCGATATCCGGTACAGAGAATGCCAGAACAGCTGTCACTCCAAAAGGAATAGCTCCAAACAGGATCCATGGTCTTGATTTTCCCCATCTGGTGTTGGTCTTATCAATGAGATATCCCACGATCAGGTCAGAAACTCCATCAATAAATTTGGTTACCAGGAACATGATACTCACAGCTCCTGCATTTAAGTGCATGACATTTGTGTAAAAATACAGCAGATATAAAGAGATCATCTGCCAGATCAGATTGCAGGCAAAATCGGATGATCCATAACCGATTCTCTGGCGCCAAAGTCCGATCTTTACCTTCTTTTCAACTTCATTCATTTTCCGTTACCTCCATCTTTTTGATGGATTTACTTTAACTCTTTTCGTGAAATTCTCCAATTGTGATTTTTTTGGCGAAATACTGACTTTTTTTTCGATTTCAGACATGCTATACTCAGATTGACTAGAGCGTGTTTGAAAAAAATGAGGACCAGGCTATGAAATTAAACAGAGATGAATTTCGAAATTACATTCAAAATTATGAGCCGGATGAAGTTTTTTATCGAAATCTTTATTTCGCAGAAAAAGAGCATCCGGAAACTTTTATAGAATATTGCAGGAATCTGGATCGGAATCTGATCAACAGCCACAAGTTGTATGTCCCTGCCCTTCGCGAAGAAGCATGGTTTCCCTATCTGGAAGAAAGTGAGATATTCCAGGATTTTAACGGAAATATCATGCTTTGCAAACATTATCGCTATTCACCGGTTTATATCCATGAGCATGAATTTTTTGAAATCCTGTGTATCTATGATGGAATTGCCCATACCACCATTCAGGGAATCTCCCACACCTTACATACCGGAGATATCTGTATTATTCCGCCACACACCAGGCATAGTGTGGAAATTTTTGACGACAGCATCGCCATCAATATTCTGGTTCGCAGTTCTACTTTCCAGACCACCTTTTTCCAGACCCTGACTGCGGACAGCGCACTGGCTCAATTTTTTGCTCATGTATTATATCATAAAACAGAGGGGAATTTTCTGATCTTTCACGCTGAAAATGATAAGATTGTTATAGAATCCCTGGAAAATCTTTTTATTGAATATCTGGGGCATGAGAAATATACTTACACTTTTTTGAATTCTCTGCTAGTTCTGTTCTGGGCTCAGCTTCTTCGCTATCATGAAAAAGATATCGAATCCATCCTCACAAGGGATACCGCCGGCAGCTCCATGACAGAGATCCTGAATTATCTGAACCAGCATTATCAGACTGCCTCATTAAGCGACACTGCGAGCCACTTTGGCTATAGCGCATCCCATTTCAGCACACTGATCAAAGAGGGAACCGGACGTACCTTTCTTCAGATCATACGGGATATCAAATTAAATCAGGCATGCAGAGCTCTTCGGGAAACCAATTTAAGCATACCGTCTATCTGTGAGCTGGTGGGGTATGAGACACCGGAACATTTCATGCGTACCTTTAAGAAAGCATATGGAATGACCCCTGGAGAGTATCGCAGGAAGCCTTCCTGAAACATTTCCTGTATAGCGGACATTCGCAATCCGCTTCGCTACTTGCTCATGAACGCAGTCGCTTCGCAATCTGTCAGTGGGAGCTGAAGGCTCCCACTGACAGAAGCATCCCCCCCTCCCCGCTGCTTAGTGCTCCACGCACTTGAAGCGGGGGAATGCTTATCTGCGTTCAAAAACTCTGTGTTTCTAACGACACTGTTTTTTCACTGCCACAGCAATGGAAAGACTGGGATCATAATATGGAATCAGCGTTGCCTGCAATGCATGATAAAGATCGGATTTTCCTGGCCATACTGTCTCAAGAAGATGATTTTCCCGATCCAACTGATGGAACCAGGAGCCATGTACATGGTCCAGAACTTTCTCGTCCAGATATTTCATAAAGTCTGCATAATCAGCTGCATACTTCTCCTTTCCGGTTACACGATGCAAAACAGCAGAAGTATTGATTGCTTCTGCAAGAGTCCAGTGCATTCTGTCGTGTACAACCGGCTTTCCTTCCCAGTCTGTAGTATAGACAATTCCAGGTGCCCCATCAGCATTCCATGCATCAGAAACAGCACGATTGAAAAGATTCTCAGCTGCCTGGATGTAAGGAGCGGCTCCTGACTTGTCTTCTTTATATGTGGAAAGCGCCCACTGAGTAATCAACCTTGCCCACTCAATTCCATGTCCGGGTGTGGCTCCATATGGCTTAAACTGGTCATCCGGGCGATCCTTGTTGCATTCCAGATCCGGAACCCAGTCACTGGAAAAATGCTCTGGAATCCGCCAGCTGTTGTCCTTAGCCCACACAAGAACATGCTCTATGATACGGCCTGCACGTATCCTGTACTTTTCATTCCCGGTCACATCTGCGGCAGCCAGAAATGCTTCTACAGTATGCATATTTGCATTCAGCCCACGATAGGGATCCAGCTGGGTAAATTCTGTGTTCCAGGTATCGCAGGAAAGTCCTTCCTCCTCATTCCAGAAGCGAAGATCGTAAAGCGCCAGGGCATCCTTTAAAAGCTCTGCCGCACCCTCTCTGCCAGCAAGCACACCTGATGAGGCTGCCAGAATCACAAAGGCATGGGCATAGCACTGCTTGGTTGGGACAATCTCATTGTCCTTTGTAAGACCTGCATACCAGCCACCATTCACATCATCACGAAGCTCTCCCACAAGCCCCTTCAAAGCCGCATCTGCAAGTGCCTCACTGCCTTCATATCCAAGCATGGAACCGATGCTGTAAACATGGGTCATACGGCTGGTGATCCAGGTTTCACGATTACGGTCCTTCCATGGTGTCCCGTCATCTCCCAAATAATAAGAGCTTCCCCCTGGTGATGGAAACTGATGCCCGAATTTCAAAAGCCCCTCTGTGATTCCCTGGAGAAATTCCTGATTTTCTGCTGTTCCCAACTGATATTTTTTCTCTGTAACTGCCATTTTTCGTCTCCTTTACATTGTCATTTTGAGATAATCTCCCATTTTTCTGTCCTCATCTTATCTTATAGAAAAGTTTTTGAAAAGAGGGAGAAAATTTGGCTTTTGTGGGGATTTTTACTATCTCCCATTATACTTCTAGTACAGCGAAAATTAAGTATCTGCTATATTGACGTAGGATGATTTTCTCATATGCAAGGCGGAGAAATGAGACGTAGCGGTGGCTACGGCGATTGACGACAACGCAGCATATGAAAAATCAGACAAGTCAATATGGTGGTTACTTAATATTCGCTGTACTAGAAGCAGGGAAGAGATGCCATAGGCTGGTGCTGCAAAGCACCGGACAAAAGCAATTACAATCAGATGGAAAATCTGTGTGTGATAGAAGGAGGACATGCCGTCAGGCATGGAAAAGAATATGAACAAGAAGCAGAAAAAAGTCCTGATCCGGATTCTGGTCACCATCGTACTTCTGGTGGTACTGCATTTTATCCCGGTGGAAGGATATGCGAGAATGGCATTGTACATGATCCCATATCTGGTGATCGGATATGATATTCTAAGAAAAGCATTTAAGGGAATTATGAACCGTCAGGTATTTGATGAGAATTTCCTAATGGCAGTAGCGACAGTAGGTGCCATTGCTCTTGGTGATTATCAGGAGGGAACGGCGGTTATGCTGTTTTACCAAATCGGAGAGCTTTTCCAGAGCTATGCAGTGGGAAAGAGCAGAAGAAATATCAGTGAACTGATGGATATCCGTCCGGATTATGCCAATATAGAGCAAGATGGCAAGCTGGAAAAGGTAGACCCAGATGAAGTGGAAGTGGGTACTGTGATCGTGGTACAGCCAGGAGAGAAGATCCCCATTGACGGTATTATTGAAGAAGGTTCCTCGACTTTAAATACCAGTGCCCTTACAGGGGAAAGCCTTCCAAGGGATGCAAAGGAAGGGGAAGAGGTGATCAGTGGCTGTATCAATATGACAGGTGTGCTGAAAATCCGTACAACAAAGGTATTCGGGGAATCTACTGTATCCAAGATTCTGGATCTTGTAGAAAATTCAAGCTCCAAGAAATCAAGATCTGAGAATTTTATCTCAAGATTTGCAAAATATTATACACCTGCAGTATGCTACAGTGCCCTTGCACTGGCTGTACTGCCGCCATTGTGCAGGCTGTTGTTTATGGGACTGTTTCCTCAGTGGGGGGACTGGATCTATCGTGCTCTTACCTTCCTGGTAATCAGCTGTCCGTGTGCTCTTGTGATCAGTATTCCTCTCAGCTTTTTTGCAGGAATCGGCGGAGCCAGCAATCAGGGCATTCTGGTCAAGGGTTCCAACTATCTGGAAACACTGGCTCAGACAAAATATGTTGTATTTGACAAAACAGGTACTATGACTCAGGGTGTCTTCGAAGTAAGTGGTATTCATCACAATGAAATGCCTGATGAGAAATTGTTAGAATATGCAGCACTTGCCGAGTGTTCTTCCTCCCATCCGATCAGCAAGAGCCTGCAGAAAGCATACGGAAAACCAATCGACAGAAATCGTGTTACTGATATTGAAGAAATCAGTGGTAATGGTGTGATTGCCAAAGTTGACGGCATATCTGTAGCTGCCGGTAATACCAAATTAATGAACAGACTTGGCATTGCTTATCAGGATTGCCATCATGTAGGAACTGTTGTGCATATGGCTGTTGACGGTAAATATGCAGGACATATCCTGATATCCGATATCATCAAACCTCATGCAAAGGAGGCAATCGCTGAACTGAAGAAAGCCGGAATCAGCAAGACTGTTATGCTGACAGGCGATTCAAAACGTGTTGCAGATCAGGTTGCCGAAGAACTGGGAATTCAGGAAGTATACAGCGAACTTTTACCTGCTGACAAAGTTTCCAGGGTAGAAGAACTTCTTAATCAGAAATCTGAAAAGGATAAACTTGCATTCGTAGGTGACGGTATCAATGATGCTCCTGTATTATCCAGAGCCGATATTGGTATTGCGATGGGAGCGCTTGGTTCAGATGCAGCAATCGAAGCAGCAGATATCGTTCTGATGGATGATGATCCTCTGAAGATTTCCAAAGCGATCAAAATTGCACGTAAATGTATCCGTATTGTATATGAAAATATCTACTTTGCTATCGGTATCAAGGTTCTCTGCCTGATCCTTGGAGCTTTAGGTATTGCAAACATGTGGATGGCCATTTTTGCAGATGTAGGTGTTATGATCCTGGCAGTATTAAACGCGATCCGTACATTATTTGTAAAGAATTTATAAGAAACAGGCAAATCAGCAGAAACCTTTTGTGATAAGCCGGAAAGGTAACAGGTAAGAAAATGGAAGTATGCAAAGAAGAATTATGTGAGAGTAATGAAATACATGAAGATCTGCTTAAAATTGTAGATGAAACCCTGCCGGAAGAAACAGAGCTTTATGATCTGGCCGAATTATTCAAGGTTTTCGGAGACTCTACCAGAATACGCATTTTGTTTGTTTTGTTTGAGGCAGAGGTATGCGTCTGCGATCTCGCTAAAGCATTGAATATGACTCAGTCTGCGATTTCTCATCAGCTTCGTATTCTGAAACAGAATAAACTGGTAAAGAGCCGCAGAGAGGGAAAATCTATTTTCTATTCTCTGGCAGATGATCATGTCCGCACGATTATCAACCAGGGACGGGAACATATAGAAGAAGATTGAAAAAAGCATCAGTTATCTGAAAGATTATAAATTCAGATAACTGATGCTTTTAAAGTTATAGCTGAACTCTTTTCAAAATCTCGTTAGTAAGTCCGCCGATTACTACCCCGGCAGCAACACCTGCCACCAGAAGTGCCGGTGCGTATACAAACACACTTGCATTTTGTACGATTAGCATGGCAATGATCAACTGACCGATATTATGGGAAACACCTCCTGCAACGCTGACACCGATCAGACTGAAGGAGGTTTTTTTCAGCATAAGTGTCATAACTGTCATACTAAGCGCGGCCCCTGCCAGACTGTACAGGATACTGAACAGATTTCCGAACATAAATCCGATCACCAGAATGCGGACAACAGAAACCAGGGCAGCCTCCCTAAATGAATATTTCTTCAAAATAAAAAGTACTCCCAGATTGGCAAGCCCAAGTTTAATCCCCGGAATCCCAGCAAAAACCGGCACCAGTGATTCCACATATCCCAAAATAATCGCCACAGCTGAAAAAAGCCCAAGGCAGGCTGTTTTTTGCTTCATAAATCTATTTTCTCCTCTCAAAAAAATCCAAAATGGAATTCTCGGAATTCTTCAGACATTTTAACACAGAAAAAATATTCCCGCAACCACAAGTTAGATGTAACTAATACTGATTTTTACTGAAAGCATTTATTGAGAAAAAATGACGAATATCCCAGATAAAAAAGTGTGGATTTTCTCAGACAGACATGTTACTATTTTATAAGTTAGTAGTGACTAATTTATTTTATATAATTACTGCTGACAGCATACCTATAGCAATCCTATATGAATATCTTTGGCAGAAGTCACTCCCTTTTGGTAAAAGTAAAATCCCTTTGGTTAATAAGTTGATTAACCCTCTGGTAAGAGTGATTCCGCAAAAAAAATTTTAGAAGAGGAGAAAAACATGACAAACAAAAAACTTATGAAAAAAATAGCACCTGTTGTAATGAGTGCCGCAGTTGCTATGACCAGCATGCCATATGCAGTTCTGGCATCTGATTTCACAGACAGTGAGGTACTTACAGACAGCACAGATTTCTCTGTTTCCGAAGAGTTTGCCGCCGAGGATGCGCAGGAAGAATTTACCACCGAAGATGTTCAGGATGCTTTTGCTGCAGAAGCACAGCAGGGCGAAGCTTATGTGCTTATGAATATTCCATACGATGATTTCTACAAGGCAGAACTGAAAAATAATGATGTAAAAGTTGATGCTTTCACATCTGCAACTCTTAATAAATCAAGAACAGCAGGTATGATGAACGGAAATTCCGCTTATCACGTAGACCCCAATGGAACCGATGTAACAGGTGTTACTTTCCCTGTAAAGGTCAGTGATCTTTCCCTTCTGAAAGACCAGAAGCAGGTCACAGATTCCGACTCTGTAACGATCACAGTGACAAACAGAGGACAGACAAGCAGCAACACCTATACAGGAAAAGATTCCCTGATTGAAAATGCCTCTTACTCTTATTACATTTTAAGTGAAACACCGTCTTATTACAAAGAACTTACTGTAAATGCAGATGGCAGCTATTCTTTCTCAGCAATGAAAGGTGCCCAGACAAAGAACGTTACTATTGATGCTACATTAAAAACAGAGACAAATTACGGTGATTATGAGCTTGATCTTAACAATGAGGCTTTTGCAGCAGTAATTGATACAAATACAGATAAAATCTATGGTGTAACCGTAAATACTACAGACGGAACCAACTATGGCCTGCGTCATCTGGAGAATATCTGGCGTGGAAGTATGCTTTCCTGGGGAACCGGATATACAACAGAAGTTCACGGATGCCCTGTTTCTTCTGCACATTATAAATCAATCATGGGAAAAACAATTGACAGCGTTACTTATTACACAGATAAGGGTATGATCATTTTTGATGTCCCTGATGTAAAGGTGCAGACAACTACAGGAATTAAGGCAACAGTAGCAGATATTATGAATACAGACTCATCTGCAGCAGTTACCTTTGACCAGGCTCTGCCGGCAGACTTCAAGGCACAGTATACTGTAGACAAAACAGTGGTTTCCTGCACAGACGGAAAACTTGCAGTTGGAGCTCTTGCATTGGGAACACATAAGGTTGAAATTGCAGATGCCAGCGGAAAATATGCAGCCATTGTAACTGAATTTACAGTAAATACAGACAAAATGCCGGCTTCCTATGACAGTAACGAGACAAAACTGGTTGCAGCAAAAGGCATTACAGCAGAAGAGTTCTCTGCATACATTAAGAGCATCAGCAAAGTAAAAGTTGATGATACAGAATATGCCGCAACCGGAAGAGGAAGCAAAGTCATTGTAAAAGAAGATGGAACTCTTGATCTCACAGATCTTCAGGTAACAGATGCAACTGTATTTGAAATAACTGCTGTGGGATATAAGAATAATCTTACTTTTACTTACAAAGAAGCAGAAAATACATTTGAATTAAATACTTCTTCCAAGACTCTTTATACAAAAGGCAGCACAAAAACTACTCTCAAAGTTACAACAAACCTTACAGATAAAATCACATGGAAATCCAGCAATACAAAAGTGGCTGCTGTAAACAGCAAAGGTGTTGTAACTGCCAAGGCAAAAGGAACAGCAGTGATCACAGCATCCTGCGGAGAATACAAAGTAACCTGCAAGATAACAGTTAAGAATCCATCCCTGAAACTTACCAAATCTTCAGCAACTGTAAAAGTTGGAAAAACAACAAAGATTTCCGCAAAGGCAACCCCATCAGGAAAGGTTACTTACAAGTCAAGCAACACCAAGATTGCAACAGTAAGCTCCAAAGGCGTTGTAAAAGGAAAGAAAAAAGGTACTGCCAAAATCACAGTAACCTGCAATGGTGTTAAGAAGGTATTTACAGTAAAAGTAAAATAAACGATAACAGGTAAATAATTCACACAATAAATGACCTCGGATTTTGTTCCGGGGTCATCTTAATGAAAAAAAAACAACATTAGCAGAATTTGTTATATATAGATTTTTGTATACGAAAATGATACACTTTTAAAGTTAGTTATGATTAAGTTTTGCTTCATTTAAAAACAGATATCATATCCGGCAAAATAAAAAAATGAAGGAGAGGAAACAACGTGAATAATCAAAATTTTTATCTGCGTCTGATCGCACTTTTGCTGATTATCATGGCGGTATTTTTCTATAACGGAACAGTAAAGGATAAAGAACAGGCCCAGGATATTGCAGATCTGACTGCCAAAACAGAGAGTCTGGAGAAACAGCAGGACCAGATCCTTACAGCATTAAAGGAAACTTATGAGGAACAGAAAACAGCAGCAGAAAGTAATGCTTCTTCTGATGCCTCTTCAGAAGCTGATAATAAATCCGAAAAAGATTCCACAGAGGATAAAGAAAATACAGATCAGGCAGATTCTGAAGAAACCGATGATTCTGATAATGTATATAAGAACGGTACTTTTGAAGGTTCAGGAACCGGATACGGTGGAACGATCACTGTTCAGGTGACTCTGGAAGATGATACCATTACAGCAGTCAGTGTAGTCAGTGCACCGGGTGAGGACAGTGCTTATCTGTCACAGGGCGAGAATGTCATAAACAGTGTCATCAGCGAGCAGAGCACAGATGTTGACACTATTTCCGGAGCAACTTTCAGTTCTACCGGTATCTTAGAAGCAGTAAATGACGCATTATCAAAGGCGGAAAACGCATGAAAAAGAAACAACGAAAGGTACGGCTGATCCGTGCCGCCATACAGCTTATATTTTTTATAGCAGCGCCCTCCCTTTTTTCCACAGCATTTGCAGGAATCAAATCCATCTTTCTTGCAATCGGAGGACAGCAGAGCGTAACCTGGAACTCTTTTCTGGATATTACGGCATTACTGTTGATTATTACTATTTTGTTCGGGCGTCATTTCTGCGGTTATGCCTGTGCGTTTGGCTCACTGGGAGATGCTCTGTATGAGCTTACCGCGTTTATCCGTGCGAAATGCTTTGGAAAAAAGAAAAAACATGGATATCCGGAGGAATGGGTACACAGATTGCAGAAAGTAAAATATGTACTCCTTGCGTTCCTGCTTCTTTCCTGCATGACAGGATTCTATTCTAAATTACAGGGGATGAGTCCATGGGATGTATTCTCCATGCTTACAACAGGCAGACTGCCGAAATCTACCTACATAGTGGGAACAGTTCTGCTGATCCTGATCATGGCCGGAATGTGTACACAGGAGCGTTTCTTCTGCCAGTTTCTCTGTCCCATGGGAGCAGTATTTGCAATCATGCCGATCATCCCGGGAGCACTTTTCAAACGAAATCGTCCAAACTGTGCATCAAAGTGCACTCTCTGTAAGAAGAGATGTCCGGCACATCTGGATATTGACGGCGATACTGTACATTCAGGGGAATGCATCTGCTGTCACGCCTGCACTGCAGTCTGCCCAAGGAAAAATATTCATACAGGCACTGTTATTGATAAAAATTAACAACTGCTAACTTATTGAGAAAATTTGATTAGTAAGAACTAACTATATTGGTAGACATACTATCCATACAGTGATATAGTCTATAGAGTTAGTTGAAAACAACAATAAGAGGATAAGGAATCAGAAAATATATGACAAACAGACACTCTTTTGTACTGGGACTTTTTATTACAGCCTCCCTTTTATGCGCATCCCGGACTGTATGGGGAAACTCTGAAATAAACACATACACCAAAACAGACTTTGCTATGGACACCGTAGTATCAGAGACTCTTTACACAACAGGTGAGGACATCACTGCAGACGTAATCTCTGCATTAAAAGATGTGGAAGAAAACTGGATCTCCTGGACAAAAGAAAGTTCTCAGATATATCAGATCAATCAAAATGCCGGAAATACAACAACGGTATCTGATGAAACTGTCACCTGTTTAAAACAGATACTGGATTTGTCGAAAGCTTCTGACGGAGCCATGGATCCTACTATGGGAAGAGTGATCCGTCTGTGGGACATTGACGGAGAAAATCCGCACATTCCTTCAGATGATGAATTAAATTCCCTGCTTGAAAATGTAGGATATGACAAGGTGACTCTGGATGGAAATAAAGTTACCATGCCAAAGGGAGTAACCCTTGATCTGGGGGCTGCAGGTAAGGGGATCGGCTGCGATGCAGCAAAGAAAATTCTTGATGCAGATAAAAATGTATCAGGCATGATCCTGAATCTCGGCGGCAGCAGTGTTATGAGCTATGGAAGCAAACCTGACGGTTCTGCCTGGCAGGTAGCTGTCACTGATCCGCGGGATACAGAAGGTGATTACCTGGGAGTAGTTACTCTGAATGGTACTGAATTTTTATCTACTTCCGGAGATTACGAAAAATACTTTATAGAAAATGGTGTTCGATATCATCATATACTGGATCCTGCTACAGGATATCCTGCAAGAAGCGGTCTCACATCTGTGACGGTTGTGTGTGATGACGGTCTGAACGCAGACGGACTTTCCACTGCATGCTTTGTACTGGGAAAAGAAAAGGCAGAAGAACTTTTGAAGAAATACAATGCAGACGGTCTGTTCGTAGATGATTCTGATCATGTCTGGATGACGGAAGGCATGAAAGAAAGATTTCAATTACTGAAAGATACTTATTCCATCGGTGAATAGGTTTATCTTATATAAAGATTTCTGAACTGTCAAAAATTTCAGTTTTCCGGACAGTTTGGAAATATATTTATTAACTCATATTCAGGAGGATTTAAAGGTATGCGCAAGGGAAATTTAATCAAAATGGCAGCTCCTGCAATTTTAAGTGCAGCAATGATGGTTTCAGGATTACCGGTTATGGCTGCGGATTTTACATCTGATACTGCTGTGGAGACTGAGGCACAGACAGATGAGTTTGATGCAGCAGATGACACCGCTGATGCTTTTGCAGGCGATGAGGAAACACCTTTTGTTGACGATCAGGCAGCAGCAGAAGATGAATTCGCTGCAACAGCAGAAACAGGCTACAAATATGTCTATGCAGGTCTGACATGGGCACAGTACTGGGCATCTGAGGGAGTTTATAATGCTGCAAACACAGCTTCCAATGGAACAAAAGACAGCCATGATGAACTTGACAAAGGCGGTTTCGACACAGTAACCAGAGCTACTGTAAACCATGGCCTGCACAGAGGAAGCTACCAGTGTGAAGCAATCATGTATGACAAAAACGGCGGTTCTTATGAGATTTCCTACTGGACCTCAGCTAATGATGCAGTTCTTACGGACGGAACAACTGTAAAACTGAATCAGCCTGAGCGAGGACAGATCACAAAAGCTGACGGAAGCGTTGCAGAATTCGACCATTACAGCGTTGTAGGTCTGAAATATGTGCCTGTCGCAGTAAAGGCAGAAGATTATGAAGCCTTCAAATCCCAGTTCAAGGTTGTGGAAGACGGAAGCACAGTTGCCGGAGGATTTGGAGAAAACAATTTGCAGTCCTATAGTGCAGTTGCGGATGTTACCGCTGAAACAAACGGCTTAAAAGAAGCTGTAAAAGGTTCCGATGGAATATTCACATTCAAGGCCAGAACAAACGGTACTGGTTCCGGACTTAAAGATCAGGCACTCCAGACAGCATCCAATGTTACCGCAACAGTAAAAGAAGCAAGTGGAAGTTACGGCGAATTCTTAAGAGTAGATATTACAGGTGTTTCTTGCTCTGTTCAAACTGTTTGACCAGACGATTGACTTCAGCGATATCCACGCCGGCACCTTTGGCGATACGATTCTTGCGGGAAATATTCAGGATTCCCGGATTGCTTCGCTCCTTCTGTGTCATAGAAAGGATAATCGCCTTTGTTCTGTCAAGAGCCTTTTCATCAATCATGTCTTCCAGATCTTTCGCTTTTGCGCCAACACCTGGAAGCATATTCAGGATACTTCCGATTCCACCCATTTTATTCATCTGTTCCATACTGGTCAGATAATCATTGAAATCGAAATCCATTTTTTTGAGTTTTTTCTGCATCTCTGCTGCCTGATCCTGGTCAAGAGCTGCCTCAGCCTTCTCAATAAGACTCATTACATCTCCCATTCCAAGAATTCTGGAA
>OLOW01001418.1_pt1 | contig 16745 bp, 13 predicted proteins | sample 1672801 | NCBI WGS metagenome assembly OLOW01 (sample SAMEA3136725, study PRJEB25190) | human gut metagenome | biome: human gut; feature: human-associated habitat; material: faeces | place: Austria | collected 2013 | reverse complement strand
TCCATGAAGGTTATCGACAGAGTCTCCCATGCTCATAGAGAGATACCATTCATTACCAGAACCCGAGCTTTTCGGCGGAAATGGCCGCGTCGTTTGCGGGCGTGTCGACGCCGTATCTGAGCCGGATGTTCAAGGCGAAGATGGGGATGACGTATATTGATTTCCTGACGGGGCTGCGTATGGGAAGGGCGCTGGAACTGATCCAGCGAACCGATATGCCGATCAAGGAAATTGTGGAACAGGTGGGATATATTGACGTATCCGGATTCCGCAGAAAATTCAAAGCCGTTTATGGTATGAGCGTAAGCGAATATAAAAACAACATGAACAGGAAAGAAGGGCAAGCATGTATCGTTCCATCCGTCCCGGAAAATACTGGTACGACACAGAAGGAAAACTGATACAGGCGCACGGGGGCTCGCTGCTGTTTGACGGCGGCCGCTTCTGGTGGTATGGAGAAAACAAAGAGGGCGTAACCGGACGCGCGACGGGCGAACGCTGCGCGATCTGGCATAACGGCGTGCGGCTGTACTCTTCCGACGATTTGTATAACTGGCACGACGAGGGGGTTATTCTGGTGGCGCAGGGCGCCCCGGAAACGCCCCTGGCGGAGGACGCCACCGCCACCGTCACCCTGCCCACCAACCTGACGGAGAATGAGCTGGCCGCCGCCATGGACGCGGGCCTGTCCCTGTCTCTGGACCGCGACACCCAGCGCGGCTATCTGAACCCCGAGAAGTTCCCCAACCCCTATCAGGGCGGCCCTCTGGACAGCTGGAAGACCCAGAGAGACACCCAGATGTTCCAGGTGGATGACTACGGCTTTGCGTTCGACGACGACGGCAAGGTCTCTCTGGTCCTGTACCTGAACATCTCCTGCTACTTTGCCAACCGCTCCGGCAGCGTGGATTACAGCGCCCCCCACAGCAACGGCGGCGCATACCTGGACCTGTGCGGCTATTACACCCTGCGTGTGACCGCCGACGGTAAGGACATCGCCTCCTGCCACGCCAAGGTCGTTCCTTACGACAGCTTCCGCACCGTGTACGAGCTGTATGACGATCTGGAAGCCCTGGCCGCCATGGACACCGACCTGTATGTGTCCAAGGAGTCCATGGGCCAGACCACCACCGACGGCTATGATATGCCCTACCTGATCGTTGCCGACTCCAAGGAGTCCGTTGACAAGTGGCTGGCATACACCGACCTGGTGGAATCCGACCCCGACCTGGCGCTGACCAAGCTGGCCAACGGCGACTTCGATGACCTGCGGGTGCCTATGTTCGCCTCCAACGTCCACTCCAACGAGAATGCCGCCGTCAACGGCATCCTGGAGTTCGCCCACCTGCTGCTGGAGAACGAGACCATCAACGTCAACACCCTGGAGGGCTTCACCGACGCCGGTAAGGAGCTTCTGGCCCAGGAGATGGCCAAGCAGAACGTGGCCGTTCCCGAGCAGATCAAGAATTTCGCCTCCTACATCGGCTTCATCCGCGGTGAAAACGGCTACAAGGCCAACGGCAGCCTGTACTCCGGTCAGCTGGACCTGGCCGCCTATTATAATGTGCAGGAGAACCGGGTCAACGTCAAGGAGCTGCTGGGCGACGTGTTTATGGTCATCGTCCCCGAGCAGAACATCGAGGGCTATGAGCACATGACCCGCACCACCGGTCAGGGCTATGACCCCAACCGCGACGAGGCCAACCAGACCCTGTTTGAGGATGCCAACGCCATGGCCCTGGTGAATAAGTTCAACCCCATGGTGTTCACCGAGATCCACGGCCGCGTGGAGGCCATGCTCATCGAGCCCTGCACGCCTCCCCACGAGCCCAACTATGAGTACGACCTGATCGCCAAGCAGTTCATCCAGCTGGGCGAGGCCGTGGGTATGGGCGCCATCGCCAACAACCCCGAGCACAACAGCTTCGAGATGCCCTACCGCGATTACCTGCGTGTGGACAACGATTCTCCCTCCGGCGTGGCCTGGACCGAGCCCTGGGATGATATGACCACCGCCTACGGTTCCCAGTTCCCCGTCCTGATCGGCACCGCCGGCATCACCTGGGAGCTGCCTGTGTACAGTGACGTCGCCTCCGAGCTGGTGGTGCCTTACGGCCTGATGACCCAGGCCATGTACATCCAGGCCAACAAGATCACCATGCTGGAGAACCAGGCCAAGCTGTTCTCCCGCGGCGTGAACAACACCAATTCCAACGAGCTGGTGGCTCCCTGGTACGTGGACCAATATGACCGGCCCGGCACCCAGACTGAGCTGATGCGCCCCGTGTACGATGGCGAGGGCCAGAACGGCAACTTCTATCCCGAGTGCTATATCATCCCCATGGACAGCGCCAACCAGAAGAATCTGTATGACGCCGCCGCCGAGATGAAGTACCTGACCCGCAACGATGTGAAGGTCAACGTGGCCAGCAAGGAATTCACCTATGACGGCGTGACCTATCCCGCCGGTACCATGGTGGTGTCCATGTATCAGGCCAAGCGCTCCCTGGCCAACAGCCAGCTGTTCGACGGCACCTTCATCAACGTCTGGCAGGGCCTGTACTCCGAGAGCTTCGCCCAGCGCAGCAATGCCCGGGGCTATGACCGCGTCATCGTGGCGGAGCCCGCTGCCTACAAGACCATCATGGCCGCCTGCCCCGAGACCATCAACTATACCCAGGCTCTGACCTATCTGGCCGCCTTCGCCACCCAGTTTGAGGGCGTGGAGAACGCCGACGTCATCATCGACAACGTGTCCAACGACTCCGCCGCTGCCGTCAACGCGCTGCTGCGGGCCGGCAAGACCGTGGCCATAATCACCGAGGGCAGCGAGAAGGGCAACTTCATCTGTTCCTATGAGGACTTCATGACCGTGGCCAAGGACTATGTCCTCACCGCCACCGGCGTGTACGGCACCGGCATCAAGGCCGCCGTCATCCTCAATCCCCAGGTGTATCTGCCCGGCAAGCCCGCCGACAACACCTCCGGCTACGTGGAGACCACCCTGCGCTCCGGCTCCTATAACTACCGCTTCGACTGGCTGGCTCTGACCGCCATGGGCTTCACCATGACCGATGACCTGACCAAGGCCAACGTCATCGTGGGCTCCCGCGTCCTCAGCGACGATGCCCTGGCCGCCGTGAAGGCCGGTACGCCTTACATGGGCTACAGCAACGACGCCATCACCGGCAGTTCTGCCTTCATGCAGGAGCTGGGCGTGGAGATCTCCTCCTGTGACATGGGTACCGACTTCCTGGGCCGGGTGGTATATCCCAACAACACCCTGGTCAACGCCACCTATATCAACGAAGCTGACGACGTGATGTACGAGTACGGCACCTATTGGTTCACCAAGCTCCCCGAGGGCGCTACCGTTCTGATGCAGAACGCCGGCAAGGATCCCCTGCAGGGCTGCATCTGCCTGACGGACGATGAGCTGACCGAGCAGTTCAACCAGTACAACAACGGCGTGGTGGGCTTCGAGTATCAGAACGGCGACCTGGACATGGCCCTGTTTGCCAACGTCCTGAACCACAAGATCCACCAGACCGACGAGTACACCTTCATCAGCAACTTCATCTTCTCCCGCAGCCTCACTGAGATGGCCTACGAGGGCGTTGCCCAGCCCGAGAATCCCGATCCCGTGAACCCCGGCAAGCCCGAGGAGCCCGGCAAGCCCGACGCCCCCAAGACCGGCGACTCCTCCAACATCATCGTCTGGGTGCTGGCCGCTTCCTTCAGCTGCGTGATGATCCCCGCCGCTGTGACCCTGAAGCGCAAGGCCCGCTGACCCACCTATAAGGAAGGGGCCGCAGCCCTGCCCAACCGGCTGTGACAGCCTTCCTCATACGCCAACTGCATAAGCAAAGGCCCCGGACGAAAGTCCGGGGCCTTTGCCGTGACTGTCAAAAAAGCAAAGCTCTTTTTATCAGTGATTCTTCTGATAGATGTCCCACAGCCCCTCCATCAGCAGATACTTGTCATAGAGCACCTTGTTGCGGCAGTAGCGCACGATCACCGGGGCATTGCTGCCGGTGGCCACGATGGTGGGGGTCTCCCCCTGGGGCAGGACCTCCCGGATGCGGTCGATGACGCCGTCCAGCATCCCGGCGGTGCCGTAGACAATGCCGGAGCGCATGCAGTCCTCGGTGTTTTTGCCGATGAGGCTCTTGGGGTGCTGCAGGGAGATGTCCGGCAGCTGGGCGGTGTGGTCCGACAGGGCGTCCAGGCTCAGCCGCACCCCGGGGAACATCAGGCCGCCCTCATAGCTGCGCCTGCTGGAGATATAGGAGATGGTGGTGGCGGTGCCCATGTCGATCATGATGATGGGGGTGGGGTACTTGTCCAGGGCGGCCACGGCGCCTGCCACCAGGTCCGCCCCCAGCTGGTTGTGGATCTCCATGCGGATGTTGAGCCCGGTTTTGACCCCGGGGCCCACGATCATGGGGGGCTTTCCCAGCAGGCGGGTCAGGGCTTTGGCCATCATGAAGTTGATGGGCGGCACCACGCTGGAGAAAATGGCGCCGCTGACGTCACGCAGGTCGTATTGATACAGGGAGAAGATGTTCATCAGGTCGATGCTGATCTGATCTGCCGTTTTCCGGCTGTCGGTGTCGATGGAGGACAGAAATTTCAGGTCCCGTTTCTGGTCGAACAGCCCCACGGAGATGTTGGAATTGCCGATATCAATGGCCAAAAGCATGGCAGAAGCCCCCTTTCCATTCCTGTCTATTCTACCACGCATGGCCCGCTTTGGCAACCGGGAACGCAAAAAACGCCCGGGTCAGTCTTCCACCAGGCCTATGAGCAGGCTGCCATCCCGAACAGACACCGTAATGGGCTGTCCCACAAAGTGGTTGCTGACGCCCAGGGGAAACTCCGCCGTCAGCACCGCGTGGTGCAGGGGATACTGGCCTCCCTGGATGCTGACGTCCCTAGCGTCGGCTCCCAGGCAGAACACCGACAGAATGCCCCGGTCCCGGGCGGGGAAGGTGACGGTGCCGCCGCATACGGCGGTGTACCGCTCCCCCTGGCCATACAGCCAGCCCTGAGCCCCCCGCCGGGCCAGGTACAGCAGGGCCTGGAAATTGGCGATGGTGTGGTCCGTCCGGCGGCCCCCCATGCCGCCGTAGATGTGGAACTCCGTTTCCCCGCGCTCCAGGCCGGTTTTCACCGCCAGCATGGTGTCGGTGTCGTCCTTCTCCACCGGCACCCGGAGGATGTTGGGGAAGTCGGGCTGGGTGCTGAGGGAGTCGAAATCCCCCAGCAGCAGGTCCGGAGTGATGCCGGTCTTGCGGCAGGCCAGCCAGCCGCCATCGGCGGCGATGATAAAGTCGTCGGCCCGGGGACAGCGGTCCAGGCCGTAAAAGCTGCCTGCACCGAAAATATAGCATGCCATAGTGTTTCCTCAGTCGTGATGATGGTGGGGCGCTTCGGCGGCGGTGTTTTCCTTGCCGGTAAGCTCCCGGGGGGTGATCCGGATCACCTTTGTGGCGGGGCCGTATTTTTCCACGGACTCCGTGAAGCGGCCCATGCCCTTGGGATCAAAGGCGGAGCACAGCAGAAGCAGGGCCCGGGTCCACTCGCCCTGGTCCGTCACCACCTCCGCCCGGCCCCGCAGAACGGCGCTGGCATAGGCCATGGTGAAGGCGTTGGGCACCGCCGTGGCGTGGGACACCGCCGACAGGCACACCTCGGCCCCGTCCTTCAGAAGCTCCCACTTTTCTCCGGCTCCGGCGCAGTGGAAATAGACCACGTGGTACTCCTCGTCCACGGCCTGGTTCACCGGCACGGCATAGGGGCGGCCCTGGCTGTCCGTCAGGGACAGGGTGGCATAGGGGGCCTTTTTCAGCACCTCCCAGGCAAAGCTCCGGTCCCGTTCTCTGTCTTTTCTTCGCATGTTTCTTCCTCCTTTGCCGCCGGGCGGCTGTTTACAGTTTGCACCAAAAGGCATGGTTTGTCAACGGCGGCATACCATGGAAGCAGGAAATTTTTTCGGAAAGGAACTGCCTGCCATGACTTATCCCTATATCCTGCCGCCGCTGCCCTATGCCCCGGCGGCTCTGGAGCCAAACCTGGGGCGCTCGTCGGTGCGGCTGCACCACGACGCGTTCTTTGCCGCCTATGTGGACCGGCTCAACGGGGCGTTGGTGCCCTGGACCCAATATCAGGACTGGCCGCTGGAGCGGCTGCTGCTGCACTGGTGCCAGCTGCCCCGGACCCTGGGCCAGGCAGTGCGCCGCTATGGCGGGGGCGTGTATAACCACGGGCTGTATTTTTCCTCCCTGGCCCCGGCCCGGACCACCAAGCCCTCCGGGGAGCTGCTGGCGGAGGTGGAGCACAGCTTCGGCTCCGTGGAGGGGCTGCACCGCAGCCTGAAGAACGCCGCCATGAGCGTGTTCGGCAGCGGATGGGTGTGGCTGGTGTGCTGCTCCGGGGGGCTGCAGGTCACCTGCACCGCCAACCAGGACACGCCGCTGCCTCTGTGGCCGCTGTTCAACGTGGACCTGTGGGAGCACGCATTTATCCCGGACTATGAAAACCGGCGGGAGGACTATGTGGAGGCAGCGCTGGCCATCATCGACTGGGATGCGGCCTCCCGCCGGTTCCGGGAGCGGACGGCAGGGAAGGGGGAGTGAAGCGCAAAACGGGCGGGGCCGAAGCCCCGCCCGTCAGAGATTATCCAAAAAGGGCGTTGCCCTTTTTGAACAAAAGGCTTGCAGTCTGCCGCGTGCATAATTTGTCCGCCACGGGCGACCAAATTCCACACTTGCAGACTGAGAAGTATTTTTTGCCAGGTACACGCCCCGGCAAAAAATGATTCCATTTTATTTGCCGCCTGCGGACGGCAAACTCTGCGAGGCCTTTTTGACAAGCTGAGATGCAGGCACCCGTTTCACGGATGCCTGCATCGGGAGCATGATGTATCAGTCCATTGCCGGGCGCTCGTCGCCCATGAAGAACACCGCCACGGTGCCGGGGCCGCTGTGGGACCCGATGATGGTGCCGATGTCGCACAGGCGGATCTTGCCCCGGAGCCTGGGGAACCGCTCCTCCAGAGCGTCGATGAGCATCTGCGCGTCCTCCGGGCACTGGGAGTGGCACACGAAGCAGCGCTGGTCATAGTCCCGGCCGCCCTGGGCGTGCTCCTCCATGGCGTTTACCGTGGCCTCCACGGCCTTCTTCTTGCCCCGGACCTTGCTGTAGGCCTTGATGGCCCCCTTGTCGTCCAGCCGCATAATGGGGCAGATGTTCATGATGGTGGCCACCATGGCCGCCGCACCGGACACCCGGCCCGTGCGCCGGAACTGGGTCATATCGGAAGAGAAGAACTGGTGGTGCACCTTGTTGCGGTTCCGCAGCACCCACTGGGCCGTCTCCTCCAGGGTGGCCCCGGCGTCCCGCATATCCGCCGCCGTATCCACCAGCAGACCGTAGCCGGAGGAGGAGCACAGGGAGTCGATGACCACGATCTTCTTGTCGGGATACTTCTCCTGCAGCAGCTTTCCGGCGGCCTGGGCGTTGTGCACCGAGCCGGACTGGCCGGAGGTGAAGGCGATGTGCAGCAGGTCGCCCTTTTGCAGCTGCTCCTCAAAGAAATCCAGATAATCGGCCACGTTGATCTGGGACGTCTGGGGAAGCTGGCCCGCCTTCAGGAACCCGTAAAACCGGGGCAGAGCCGCCGGATCCCGGCCCATATCGTCCACATACTCCTGGTCACCCACCACATAGTGGTAAAACAGCACCGGGATGTCCCGCTGGGCCATGTACGCATAGGGCAGGTCTACCGTGGAGCAGCAGCTCAGTACAAATTTCCGTTCCATATCCTTTCTCCCTTTCGATTGAATAGAACTTACTGCACATATTATACCAAAATTGGATGAAAAGTCAAACCTTCCGCCCTATACATCCGGGGCGCATTGTCCAGACGGCAAAAACCGGGAGCGGACTTTCGTCCGCCCCCTTTTTTTTACTGCGCTCAGTCGTCCCGCTCCACCTCGTGGTCCAGCACGGCTCCGGTGGCGGCGTCGATGACATATTCATATTCCATGCCGCCGGACTTGAACTCCACCTCATACACGGCCCGGCCGTTTTCGTTGTCCCATTCCGCCTGCAGCTCCCAGACCTGGCTCTCGGACAGGCCCGCGTGCTTCAGGGTCGCGGCCTTGGCGGCCTGGGCGCCGATATCGGTGCTGCCGGTGCCGCCGCGAAGGTTCTCCTTCTCATAGTCCAGCACGCGGCCGGTGGCGGCGTCCACGGTGACCTCATAGGCGGCGCTGTCGGTGTGGAACTCCAGCTCATACTCCAGTCGCCCGTCGTCATAGTCCCGCTCCGCCTTGGTAAAGACGGCGGTGGACAGACCCGCGTGCTTCAAAGCAGCGCTCTTGGCGGCCTCCATGCCAATGTCACCGGAGGGGTTCACGGGAGTGGAGGGCTGCACATTGGCCGGGCCGCTGAGCACCTGGCCGGTATACGCCTCCACCTTATACTCCAGCTCGCCCTTGCCGGGCACCTGGAACTCCACCTCATAGTGGGCGGGATTCTCGTCCAGCTCCGGGTCCACGTCCGCGTCGGTGATGTCCGCCGTGGTCAGGCCCGCATACCGGGCCGCCGCCTCCAGAGCCGCCGTCATGCCGATGGGCATCCCCGGGGCCCCGGCCTCGATCAGGTCCCGCAGCTCCTCCACGGACAGCTTTGCCAGCCCCTCGAAGGTCAGGCTGCCGTTCAGGGCCATGGCCTGGCGGATCAGGGCCGCCTTGCCGGTGGAGATGTTGTTGGCCTTGGCCTGCTTTTCCAGCTCCTTGTCCTGCTGCACCGTCTGGCTCAGGACAGCGGCCTGGGAGTCGCCCAAAGCGCCGCCCGCAACACTGGTCAGCTCCTGCTGAAGACGCTGAGCCCGGGCCTGGTCCTTATCCTCCACGGAGATGAGGATGGCGGAGGACAGACTGTCCAGATACCCGCACCGCACCAGGCTGCCCACGATGGCGTTCACCGCCACGTCCGCCTTGACGCCCTTCAGGTCCCGGCCTCCGTCCATATCCTCCAGCACGGCCTGGGCCTCCTGGTTCAGGGCCTGGCAGGACACCACCTTTTCCCGGCTGTTCACCCGCAGCTCGATGCTGGGATTCACGTCCAGGGACACCACCGAGGTCACGGCGTGGGCCTGCTGCACCAGCAGACCGCCGCCGCCCAGCAGCAGCACCGCCAGGCAGGCTGCCACCGTCTGCATCCATTTCTTCATTCGGTTATTCTTCTTTTTCATAGGGACTACCGTTCCTTTCCGCTCTGTACAGCGGGAGAGCACGCCGTCCACGTCGTCCGGCGCGGTCTTGTCCAGTGCGGCGGAAAGCCTGCGTTCCATCTGATCGTTGGTCATCGGGCGTCATCTCCTTCCATGTAAGCTCGCATCTTTTTCAATGCTCTGTGATATTTTGACAGGACGGTTGCCAGGGGCAGGCCCAGCGCCTGACCGATTTCCCGGTGCCTCAGGCCCGCCGTGTGCAGCAGGACGATCCGCCGCTCCTCCTCTCCCAGCACCGCCAGGGCGTCCTGCAGAAGCAGCCGCTCCTGGCTGTCCAGCCCCGGGCAGTTGTCGGGGATGGCGTGCCACTCCCGGTCCTCCATGGTCACCTGGCGGCTCTCCCGCCGCAGGTGCATCAGGCACAGATTCCGGCACACCGCCAGGATCCACCCAACAGGCGAGCCTGTGGGCCGGTACTGTCCCGCCGTGTCCCAGATGTGAACGAACACGTCCTGGGTCAGGTCCTGAGCGTCGTGGGCATTGCGGAGATAGGACAGGGCCAGACCGTACACCGCCGTTCGGGTGCGGCGATATAGTTCGGCCAGATCGTCTTGGCTTCCTGCGGCCACTCCCGAAAGCAGCCGCCGAAGCTCCTGGACCTCCTCCGCAGGGAGGGATGAAGTTGTGTTGTCAATCCTGTGCAGCATCTCTTTTGTCTCCTGTCATCTGGATAATGCACGGCAAGGCGGTTTTATTGCGTCCCCCGAAAAAATTTTCCCAAAATTTTTCTTTTATTTTATCATGCCGCCTCACGGATTTCCAGCTTGTCAAAAAATTCTTTTTTGACAAGCCGCGTGCGTCTCTTTCTGCTCCTTGTACAAAAGAATAAAAAGAGGTATAATAAAACGGATCAAACGAATTAGGAGGTCCCTTCCATGAAGCTCATGGTCCTGGACGGCAACAGTATATTGAACCGCGCCTATTACGGCATCCGCCCCCTGTCCACCCGGGAGGGGCTGTATACCCACGCGGTATACGGCTTCATCACCACCCTCCAGCGCCTGCTGGACGAGGAAAACCCGGAGGCCCTATGCGTCACCTTTGACCGCCGGGAGCCCACCTTCCGCCACCGGGCGGACGCGGATTACAAGGCCCAGCGCAAGCCCATGCCCCCGGAGCTGGCCATGCAGCTGCCGGTGATGAAGCAGGTGCTTTCGGCCATGTCCGTGCCCTGCTATGAGCTGGCGGGGTACGAGGCCGACGACCTCATCGGCACCATCAGCCGCAAATGCCAGGCGGCGGGGTGGGACTGCGTCATCGTCACCGGCGACAAGGACAGCCTGCAGCTGATCACCGACCGCACCAAGGTGAAGCTGGTGTCCACCCGTATGGGCCAGACCACCACCAAGGATATGACCCCGGAGACCTTCCGGGAGCAGTACGGCTTCGACCCCATCCACATGATCGACCTGAAGGCCCTGATGGGCGACACTTCGGACAACATTCCCGGCGTGCCGGGGGTAGGGGAGAAGACTGCCATGGCCCTGGTGCAGGAATACGGCGCCATTGACGAGATCTATCGCCTGCTGCCGGACCTGCACGCCAAGCCCGCCGCCATCCGCAAGCTGACGGAGGGGGAGGAGTCCGCCCGCCACAGCTATTGGCTGGCCACCATCGTCACCGACGCCCCCCTGGACTTTGACCCGGCGGAAAATCTCCGCCGGCCCTTCCGCCCGGAGCTGTACGACCTGTTCCTGCGGCTGGAATTTCAGAAGCTCATCGACAAATACCACCTGCGCCCCCACCAGGAGACGGCGGAGAGGTCGGAGGTTACCGCCACGGTGGTCCCCGTCCGGACGGAGGACCAGGCCCGGGACCTGCTGGCCCAGTGGCGGCAGGCGGAGTCTGTCACCGTATATGCGATGCCGAACCTGTCCGCCCTTTCCGTCCAGTGGGACGCCGGGGAGAACGCCTCCTGGGCGGCGGAGCTGTGGACCGGAGACTATCAGGGGGACTGGCAGGCCCTGCTGGCGGCGCTGTTTGCCGCCGATATCCCCAAGGTGTCCCACAACGTCAAGGATCTGATGCGCGCCCTGCTGGACGCGGGCCTTCCGGCGGAGGGCTTCGTGTTCGACACCGCCCTGGCGGCCTATCTGCTGGACGCCACCGCCGGGAAATACGACCTGCCCCGGCTGTTTGTGGCCTATTTCAACCAGGAGCTGGAAAAGCCCGCCCATCTGGAGCCAGACGCCTTCTCCCCTCTGGGAGACCGGTCCGCCGCCTGGGCGTCGCTGCACAGCTATGGTGCGGCGATAGAGGCCCTGCATGGTGTGCTGCTGCCCCGGCTCCGGGAGCAGGGCATGGAAAAGCTGTACTTCGATGTGGAGCTTCCTCTGTGCCGGGTGCTGGCGGATATGGAGCGTAGCGGCTTTTTGGTGGACGGCGGGGCCCTGGCCCGGTTCGGCGCGGACCTGTCCGACACCATCGACCGGCTGGAGCAGCGGATTTACGCCGCCGCCGGGCAGCAGTTCAACATCAATTCCCCCAAGCAGCTGGGAAAGGTCCTGTTTGAGGACCTGGGCCTGCCCCACGGGAAAAAGACCAAAACCGGCTGGTCCACCAACGCCGACGTGCTGGAGAAGCTGAAGGACCACCCCCTGGTGGCGGACGTGCTGACCTACCGGCAGTATGCCAAGCTGAAAAGCACCTATGCTGACGGCCTGCTGAAGGTCATCGACCCCGACGGCCGCATCCGCACCAGCTTCCAGATGACGGTAACGGCCACCGGCCGCCTGTCCTCCACGGAGCCCAACCTCCAGAACATCCCCACCCGCACGGAGCTGGGCAGCCAGATGCGCCGGATGTTCGTGGCGGCGCCGGGAAGCCTGCTGGTGGATGCCGACTACTCCCAGATCGAGCTGCGGCTGCTGGCTCACATCTCCGGCGACGAGGTGATGCAGCAGGCCTTCCGTTCCGGGGAGGACTTCCATACCCTCACCGCCTCCAAGGTGTTCCACGTACCGCCGGAGGAGGTGACCCACCAGATGCGCTCACGGGCCAAGGCCGTGAACTTCGGCATCGTCTACGGCATCTCCCCCTTCTCCCTGTCTCAGGACATCGGTGTCACCGTGGCCGAGGCCAAGGAGTATATGGAGCGCTACTTCGCCACCTATACCGGCGTCCGCCGGTATATGACGGAGGTGGTGGAGCAGGCCCGGCAGCAGGGCTACGTCGTCACCCTCTTCGGGCGGCGTCGGGCGCTGCCGGAGCTGAAGAGCTCCAACTTCAACCTCCGCTCCTTCGGGGAGCGGGTGGCGCTGAATATGCCCATTCAGGGGACGGCGGCGGACATCATGAAACTGGCCATGATCCGGGTAGAGCAGCGGCTCTCCGGCGAGGGGCTGGCCGCCCGGCTCATCATGCAGGTCCACGATGAACTCATCGTGGAGTGTCCGGCAGAGGAGGCCCCCCGTGTCGAGGCCCTCCTGCAGGAGGAGATGCAGGGCGTCGCCCGGCTGTCCGTCCCCCTGCCCGCCGATGCCCACAGCGGCCCCGACTGGCTCTCCGCCAAGGGCTGAACAATTTGACAGATATCGAGGTCATCCTATGAACAACATCAAGATCGTACCCATGAACGCCGATCATCTGGAGTCGCTGGAGCGGCTGGAGCGCATCTGCTTCTCCCGCCCCTGGTCCCGGAAGATGCTGGCGGAGGAGCTGGAAAATCAGTGCGCCGCCTTTCTGGTGGCGGAGGACGCCGTCACCGGCAACGTGCTGGGCTATGCAGGACTGCTGGTGGCCGCTGACGAGGGCTATATCACCAACGTGGCGGTATTCCCGGAGCAGCGCCGCCGTGGCATCGCCGGGCAGCTGCTGCAGGTCTTTCTCAACTTCGCCGAGGCTAACCGTCTGGCCTTCCTGACGCTGGAGGTGCGCCCCTCCAACGCCGCCGCCATCGCTCTGTATCAGGGCTTCGGCTTTCAGGAGGCGGGCCGCCGCAAAAACTACTACGACCTGCCCAAGGAGGATGCCCTGATCCTCACCCGGCGGTTTGACGGGGAGGCGGCGCAATGAACATTCTGGCCTTTGAATCCTCCTGCGACGAGACCGCCGTGGCCGTGGTGCGGGACGGACGCACGGTCCTCTCCGACGCCATCCTCTCTCAGGCGGATATGCACGCTCTCTACGGCGGCGTAGTGCCGGAGATCGCCTCCCGCAAGCACGTGGAGGCCATTGCCGGTTTGACGGATCAGGCGCTGTCCGATGCCGGGCTCACCAAGAGCGACGTGGACGCCGTGGCCGTCACCTATGCCCCCGGCCTCATCGGCGCCGTGCTGGTGGGGGTCAGCTTCGCCAAGTCCGTGGCCTATGCGCTGGACGTGCCGCTGATCCCGGTCCACCACGTCCGCGGCCACATCGCCGCCAACTATCTGGCCTTCCCGGAGCTGGAGCCGCCCTTTCTGGCGCTGGCCATCTCCGGCGGCAACACCCTCATCGTGGATGTCCGGGACTATACGGACATGGCGATCTTGGGAGCCACACGGGATGACGCTGCCGGCGAGTGCTTCGACAAGGCAGCCCGTGTGCTGGGCCTTCCCTACCCCGGCGGCAAGCCCATGGACGCTCTGGCCCAGCAGTCCCCCGGCGGCAAGTATACCCTGCCTCGTGTCCATGTGGAGGGAGCGGAGCTGGATATGAGCTTTTCGGGCCTGAAAACGGCGGTGGTAAATCTGGCCCACAATGCCCGGCAGAAGGGCGAGCCTTTGGACGCTGCGGCGCTGGCCCGTGACTTCACACAGGCCGTCAGCGACGAGCTGATCCCCCGTGCCATGGAGGCCGCCCGCCGTACCGGACGGCGCACCATCGTGGCCGCCGGAGGCGTGGCCGCCAACTCCATCATCCGGGGCGATCTGGAGCGGGCCTGCCGTCAGGCGGGCTGCCGGCTGTACCTGCCGCCTCTGCGGCTGTGCGGTGATAACGGGGCTATGATCGGCGCACAGGGCTACTATGAGTATCTGGCGGGACATACGGCGGATCTTTCCCTGAACGCCTACGCCACACGGGATCTGGATCGTGGATAAAATTGCACGAAAGGGAGCGACCTCTGTATGGCCGATCCCCTTCTTTTCGGCTCTCTCCAAGTTATGGTAACTCCCCGTCTACTCACAGGAAAAACGCCTTTACATTTTTACATTATGTAAATTATATTCCCCTTTCTGTTCCGGTGTAAAACTGCGTTTGCGCCCTGTGGAAAAACCGGTGCATAATGTGGAAAGCCTTTTTCCGACAAGGTTTTTCCCGGTGTGGAAAAGTCTGTGGATAATGTGAATAACTCTTTGTAAAGGTTTATTTACAAATGAATTATGTAAAACTCAGGCGAATCCTCCCCCATCCTGTCGCCGTGTAAAAAAGTCCGGTTTTTCATGGATTCTCTCCTCTTTTCCGCACCATTTTCCAAAGGGGCTCTTTGGGGGTTTTGGGCGGGCTTTGTGGATTCTGTACGCACCGGGGTTTCTTTTGTCGCAAAACTTTGGTGCCGATTACGTTATGTATTATTCACCCCGGAATTTTTAGTTGACAAATCCCCGAAAATGTGGCACAATACAATGCGTGGCTGTGTGCAGCCCCTCCTATTTTGCTTGTGTGGCTCAGTTGGTAGAGCAGCTCACTCGTAATGAGCAGGTCGCCGGTTCGAGTCCGGCCACAAGCTCCAAAAGACGGCATCTGTCCAAATGCAGATGCCTTCTTTTTATATTCTCTTTTGGCTACAACCTATGCAGCAAGAAGCCCCCGGCCACTGGCCGGGGACTTCTTATTTGCTTTAGGTTACGCCTTGCGCTTCTTGCCCACCAGAGCAGCGATAACCGATCAACTCTGCTTTTCTCCCACACCGTCCGGACAAGTTTCTGTACGGCAATCAAAAGAGGTCCTTGCAAATCTTCCGCCAGTCAGGTATCATAGAGATAACTTAAATGACAAGGCAGGTGGCTATTTATGCTTCGAGGCTATCAGAACGTTGCCATTATATACGGCGGCACCGGCAAGTCTTATGCCGCTGCACTGCACCAGCGCATCACTCAAGTATCTCGGCAGCAGCGCTATCCCCTCTCCGCCTCTATCGTTTTAGATCGCATCCTGACCCGTGAACTGCTGGCAGATGTCATGGCGCTCTTTCGGGACAGTGCCTTCTGCGTCGCTTTCCTCACCGCCGATGACCGCTGTCTCACAGAGGACGGTTGCCGGCTTCGACTGCGGCAGAATGTGGTGCTGGAGCTGGGCATGGCCCTGACACAGCTGGGGCGGGAGCGGTGTATTCTTCTCAGCGACTTTGATCCACGCAGTCCAGAATTTGACCTCCCTTCTGATCTGAACAGCATGGAGATCACCCGTTTTGATCCCACTGAGCCGGAGGAGATGCTGACCGCCGTAATGGAAAAACTCCTGCAGCTCAGCGGTTCCGAAGCCACCCCATATGATCACCTCCTCCGACGGAAGGACTACTACATCGACTACGAAAATCTCTTCGCCGTTCCGGTTCACGGAGCGGCCTACGAGGGTCCCGGCTTCCTACGAGATATTTTGCGGCACTGGACGGAGGAATGCCGCAGCTTTTCCTACTTCGATGAGCGGTGCATCTATCTGTTGGAGCGTCTGGGCTTCCTGCCAATATTCGGTAATATTCCGGAGGCTGATCAATTTTTATTGGATGCCGCCGCATTGTCGGAAAACTATAATCGAGAGGATATCCAGTATCACCACGGCACAGACCTGCTGGACTTTTGCCGCAGTCTCATCCTCTGCGTAGTGGAGTATACCGCCTGCAAGAGTCGGTCACAATCTGCCTCCGCCTATGAAAAGCTGCTGGCAGGCTTCGAGCCTTTTCCAGCAGAAGAGATCATCAATCCCCTGCTGCCGCTGGTATACTACGATTACCGTGGGCTTGTATGCCTGCGCCTGCATCGTATCACCGGTGAGCCGCAATGGCTCCGACAGGCAGAGGAGGACTTTCAGATCGCCATGACATACGTAGACCGGGTGGATATGTCCATGCAGATCTGGTCCGGCTTTCTGTGTTACAATTTGGCTCGTGTCTATGCCCGGCAGGAACGGTTGTCGGAATCCTCTCAGGCCTATGAAAAGGCTATCCGCATCCGTAAGCGCTGGCTAAAGAGCTCCCACTACAACCTCACTGTCCGCAACGCCCTCTCCTATGAGTATTTCCTTGCCCGCATCGACTATGTGGATATGCGCAGCAAGTATCAACTCCTCAGTGACGAGGAGACCCAGCGGGCTTTTGAGCAGATTGAAACAGAACTGAACGCTTACAGCGATACCGGCGATCGCATGGACCAACTCCTGCACATCCGCCGACTGCTGGATAGCCGTAAGAGCATAACAGCGACGCATTGACAATTTTACTTACCTATGCAGCAAGAAGTCCCCGGCCATTGGCCGGGGACTTCTTATTTGCTTTAGGTTACGCCTTGCGCTTCTTGCCCACCAG
>OLOW01001417.1_pt1 | contig 16750 bp, 7 predicted proteins | sample 1672801 | NCBI WGS metagenome assembly OLOW01 (sample SAMEA3136725, study PRJEB25190) | human gut metagenome | biome: human gut; feature: human-associated habitat; material: faeces | place: Austria | collected 2013 | reverse complement strand
ACCTGCGAGGCCTACAAGGTGCCCGTCACGATCGCACTTTCGAAAGCCGACCTGCAGGATCCGTCAGCAAGGCGGAATCCCGATGGAGGAAATGCCGCAGTACGTGCAGGATGTATTGGACTTGATAGAATATGCGAATGGAGATGCGAAGAAGACCGTGTGGGGAAAGAAGCGTGCGCAAGCCGGACATCCCAAACCTTTCAATCTGAAGTACATCGGTATTGGTAACGAGGATTTGATTACCGATATCTTTGAAGAACGTTTCACCATGATTTTCAATGCGGTGAAGGAGAAATATCCCGAAGTGACCGTTATCGGAACGGTAGGCCCGTTCTATGAGGGCAGTGATTATGAGGAAGGCTGGAAATTCGCCACTAAGATGGGTATTCCGATGGTGGATGAACATTATTATAACACCCCGGGATGGTTTATCAACAATCAGGATTTCTATGACCGTTATGACCGTAACAAGGCGAAAGTGTATTTGGGAGAGTATGCGGCTCATTTGCCGGGACGTCCCAACAATATAGAAACAGCTTTGGCCGAGGCCTTGTACCTGACTTCCGTGGAGCGTAATGCCGATGTGGTGACCATGACTTCTTACGCTCCGTTACTGGCTAAGGAGGGACATACCCAGTGGAATCCGGATTTGATTTATTTCAATAATACGGAGGTAAAACCCACCGTAGGTTACTATGCGCAGCAGATGTACGGACAAAATGCGGGCAGTGAATACATCGCTTCTTCCGTGACTTTGGATAATGCACAAGATGCGGTGAAGAAACGGATAGGTGTGTCGGTAGTCCGCGACGGAAAGACAGGAGATATGATCGTGAAACTGGTGAATCTGCTGCCGGTAGCGGTGAATGCGCAAGTGGAGCTCCCGTCTTTGGAAGGAATGAACACCACTGCCGTAAAGACGGTTTTGGCAGGAAAACCGACAGACCAACAGGTTCGTCCTGTATCCGGTACAATGGAGGTAAGCGAGAAATTCGGGTATGAATTGCCGGCTTATTCATTTACGGTAATCCGGATAAACAAGAATGAAAAATAACAATAGATAAATAAACATGAAGAAATTACTGACTTTGTTGCTGGCGGTCCTGCTGCTGGCAGGATGTGCCGGCAATAAGCCCGGAACATTCGAAGCAGGTAAGAATACCTTTCTGCTGAATGGGAAACCGTTCGTGGTCAAAGCGGCAGAGGTGCATTATCCGCGCATTCCCCGTGAATACTGGGAACATCGTATTGAAATGTGTAAGGCATTGGGCATGAATACGCTTTGTCTGTATGTCTTTTGGAATTTGCACGAGGAAACTCCCGGTAAGTATGATTTTACAGGCAATAAAGATATTGCAGCTTTCTGTAAATTGGCTCAGAAGCATGGCATGTACGTCATTGTGCGTCCTGGCCCGTATGTATGTGCGGAATGGGAAATGGGTGGTCTGCCTTGGTGGCTGTTGAAGAATGACAGCGTACAGTTACGTACACTTGATCCCTTTTATATGCAGCACGTGGGAGCTTTTATGCACGAAGTGGGCAAGCAGTTGCAGGACTTGCAGATTACCCGTGGCGGTAACATCATTATGGTGCAAGTGGAAAACGAATATGGTTCGTATGGTACGGACAAGCCGTATGTGTCGGCCATCCGTGATACGGTACGTGCCGCAGGCTTCACCGAAGTGCCGTTGTTCCAATGTGACTGGAGCTCTAATTTCCTGAATAACGGCTTGGATGATTTGCTCTGGACTGTAAACTTCGGTACGGGAGCCGATATCGACAAACAGTTTGCCAAACTGAAAGAAGTACGTCCCGACGCTCCGCTGATGTGCAGCGAGTTCTGGAGTGGATGGTTTGACCACTGGGGACGCAAGCACGAAACCCGTGACGGACAAATCATGGTGGATGGTCTGAAAGAGATGATGGACAAAGGTATTTCTTTCAGTCTGTACATGACTCACGGAGGAACTACCTTTGGTTGGTGGGGCGGTGCCAACAATCCGGCTTACTCGGCTATGTGCAGCAGCTATGACTATGACGCTCCTATCAGCGAAGCAGGCTGGACCACCGACAAGTATTTTGCTTTACGTGATATGTTGAAGGACTACTTGGACGAAGGACAAACATTGCCTGAAGTTCCCGAAGCTTTACCAGTGATGGAAATCCCTGCCATTAAATTCACTCAAATAGCTCCGTTGGTTGACAATCTGCCCGAACCGAAGCAGACAGAGGAAATCCGGCCGATGGAGAAATTTGACCAGGGTTGGGGAAGTATCCTGTACCGTACCCATTTGCCGGAAGATGTGAAAGCGGGAACCGTTTTGAAAATCACCGAACAGCATGACTGGACACAGGTTTTTGCCGATGGGAAACTGTTGGGGCGTCTGGACCGCCGTGGTGGAGAACAGGAACTTACACTGCCTGCATTGAAAGCCGGTACACAGCTTGATTTATTGGTGGAAGCCATGGGGCGTGTGAACTTTGACAAGTCCATTCACGACCGCAAGGGAATTACCGAGAAAGTGGAACTGGTGAACGGTAAGAATGCCGAAACGCTGAAAGGCTGGACTGTTTATAATCTTCCCGTAGATTATGAATTTGTATCTTCCAGGAATTTTCAGGATATGAACTCGTCTGCCGCTTGTGGCATAGAGAAAAATGATGAAAGTATTCCCGCCTACTATCGCGCCACTTTTACCTTGGATAAGGTGGCTGATACGTTCCTGAACATGGAGTCTTGGGGAAAAGGTATGGTATGGGTGAACGGTCATGCCATGGGACGTTTTTGGGAAATCGGCCCTCAACAAACCCTGTTCATGCCGGGCTGCTGGCTGAAAAAAGGAGTGAACGAAATCATTGTTCTTGATTTGAAAGGTCCGAAAAAGGCGACCATTATCGGATTGAACAAACCTATCCTGGATATGCTTCGCGTGGCTGTTCCAGAAACGCATCGTAAACAGGGGCAGACCATCAAGCTGGAGAAGGAAACACCGGTAGCTGCCGGTACTTTCAAACCGGGTAACGGTTGGCAGGAAGTGAAAGTACCTGCTACGAAAGGACGTTACTTCTGTCTGGAAGGTCTGTCTTCTTTTGATAATACCAACATTGCCGCCATCGCGGAGTTTGACGTGCTGGATGAGAAAGGACAGAAAATCTCTCGTGAAAACTGGAAGATTGTTTATGCAGACAGCGAGGAGACTCGTAGCGGTAACCGCACAGCCGATAAGATTTATGATTTGCAGGAAAGTACTTTCTGGCAGACGGTGGATAATACGGCTTATCCTCATCAGGTGGTGATAGATCTCGGCAAAGAATATAACGTGACCGGTTTCCGTATTCTGCCGCGTGCGGAACAAGGAGCTCCCGGCATGATGAAAGATTATAAGGTGTATGTAAAAGCAACCGGTTTCGGTTATTAAAATACTTTTCCCGTAGGGGTGGAGACACAGACTGCCCCTACGGGAAATGAAGAAGCTACAGAAAAGAATTAAAACACAGATGTAAGGAGGAGGTTTCAAAAGAAGGAACCTGCGGGTAGAACAATTATCGGATACTTTAGCAAATTTTAAAAACTGCTAGAGTATCCGGTTTCTTTTTTATAACTTTGGGGCAGTCTATGATTCTAACCGAAAGCACAATGAAATATATATTGACCTTTATACTATCTTTTCTCTCCTTCTTGGTGTGTTCTCAGAACATAACTATTACAGATATTCCTACCATTGACCAGCTGCCGGTAAATGCCATTCATCGCGTCTTCAGAGACAGCGAAGGATATATGTGGTATGGCACGGTGAACGGATTATGTCGTGATGACGGTTATCATGTGAAAGTGTTTCGTTCGGACATTGAAACTCCGGGATTATTAGAGGACAATTTGGTGGAGTGTATCGCTGAGGATAAGAAGGGGAATATATGGTTCGGTACAGACAAAGGGGTATACATTCTTGATAAATCGGACTACAGTGTACATCCTATGGACCGAGAGCGTTTGAAGAATATTCCGGTGATGTATCTTTATGCTACCAGTGACGGCTATATGTGGCTGAGTTATCGTTCTATATTGGCCAAATATGACATCAACGGACAGTTGGTCAAAGAGTATCCACTCCAGAATGAATATGGAAGAACTACTATTTCCGGATTTTGTGAGAGCCGCAACCATGAGATTATTATCTCTGTGTGGAATGGCCGGGTATATCATTTGGACAAAGAAAAAGACGAGTTCGTTCCTTATCCTGATAAGATGAGAAGACAAAATCCTACGGTAATGGTTCAGGATAATGAACAGGACTACTTCTGGTTGGCTACCTGGGGGGATGGTGTGGTGCGTTTTGACCCTTCGGCTCCGGAAGATTCCATGTTTGTATATTCTGAATTACCGGTCAATGCGGCTGGTGAGGAGGATGGGGTCATCCTTAGTCTGGTACAGGATGATAAACTGGGGTATATCTGGTTGACCACCGGGCACGATTTCATGTCCTTACAAATACAACCGGATAAGACGTTAAAACAATTGAAATTCCAGACAGGACTTCTACCTGTTAATCACATGTTGGTAGAAGTTCTGAAAGGGAGGGGATGTCTGTGGGTATCGGCCTTTGACTGCCCCAGCTTCATTGTACATCTGATGGATAATATAACCAAGGATTATGCCTTGCCTGCTTTAGCGGACAGGGCGAACCGTAGTCCGGCTGTAATGGCCTTGTGTGATGACGGAGACGGTATGATGTGGATAATGCAGGAAAGAACCGGTTTGGTGTTGTATGATCTGAAGCGGGATAAGGTAAAAATCTATTCGGATTTTCCCGCACTTGCTTCTTTGGCTTTAGATAACGGGCGCGAGATGACGAGAGCACGTATCAATGACGGTATTTGGGTGGCAAAGGATTTGAATAGATGGGTTTATGGTATGGCCCGCCAGGGAATGGAGATGCATCTGAAGGATGTTATTGATTTGAACGGGCAGGTGGAACCGAACGCTACGGTGACCAAATTGTATGAAGACTCGCACGGAATCTTATGGATAGGATTGAGTAAAGGACTTTGCAGTTATGATGTCCGTCAGAAAAGAATTAAACAGGTTTATCCCGATGTGGGGCATGTGATGGGAATTGTGGAGAATAAGGAAGGGCTGATATGGATTTGTACTCAAGACAATGGTTTGTTTCAGACAACGGCGGATGAAAAACTTCGTTCTTTCAAATTGGACAAGAATTTCTCTTGTCTGTCTATTGCTCCCGATTGGATTTTGTGGTTGGGAACTTGTGACGGAGGAGTCTATTCTTATGATCCTTCAGAGAATAAGTTGGTCAGTTATAATGAGGCTTGCGGTATGAACGGTAATCAGGTGAACCAAATAGTGGCTGATGCATACAATCATATTTGGATTGATACAAACCAGAAACTGATAGAATTTAATCCTCGTAACGGTTCGTTCCGCACCTATCTCACCACGGACGGTTCCATCTTGTTGCATCGCTTTCTTCCCACTGCTGTTTGTCAGGCAAAAGACGGCAATATTTATTGGGGCGGCATTCCGGGTATTTGCATGGTTACTCCATCAAACGGGTTGGAAAGAAAGGCTAGTGCAGTGAAGACCAAGATAACTGATATAAAGTTGCAAGGAGCATCATTGATATTCGGAGACAGAAAGGGTAGCAATTCCATTAACCGGATAGAATTACATCCCGATGACCAGAATTTGGAAATTAGTTTTTCTTCTCTTAACCACCGTTATGCTTCAAAGATACGCTATGCTTATCGGTTGATAGGAGTGGACAAGGCGTGGGTATATGTGGAAGGTGGAAAAAACTCGGCTTTTTATAATCATCTGAGTAAGGGTACTTACACTTTTCAAGTGAAGGCGACGGATGAAAACGGCCTTTGGAGCAAGGAAGTAACAGAACTGACCATCCGACGTCTTCCAGCTTTTTATGAAACTTGGTGGGCGTATTTGTTTTATGTATTGATAGTGATGGGCATATCCGGTTATAGCCTATATCTTTACCTGAAACGGATAGACCGTAAGAATAATGAAATGTGGGCGGACAGCAAGGAGATGATTAAAATGCGTACTTATCTGGATAGCAAGGTGAATTTACCTGAACCTGAGTTTGTACAACTGGACAAACTTTTATTGGAGAAAGCGGTAAAAGCCGTGGAAGATAACCTTACTGAGCCTGATTTTGATGTGACAGCTTTGGCTGATGCCATGAATATGTCCCGTTCTACCTTGACCCGTAAATTGAAAGCCATAACAGGCCGTACTCCATTGGATTTTATCCGGAACATTAAGATGAAGCATGCCAGACACATGCTGGAAGATAAAGATAAAAGTGTAACAGAGGTTGCCGCTACGTTGGGGTATTTTAACCGGAAGTATTTCACCACTTGCTTTAAGGAGGAATTTGGAATGACTCCCAGTGAGTTTCAGAAATCACAGCACGAAAAATAAATCTCTTCCTGTCCTTTAATTGTTGCAAATAGGGGGTACAAATGCGTCAAGTTATAGCTAGAGCCATTTGTATCCCCTGTTAGCATGGTTCTTCACCTGTATTTCTATTTCCTATTTCATTCTTTTGCCACAACCTTTTACGGGGAGAAAAACACATCTTCTTCATTCATTCCCGCAGTAAAGGTATGTATAACTTTAAATTTAATATAGAATGAAACATTTGTTTTTGTTGCTTACTCTGTTAAGCTTTTCATTAACGGCCTTAGCCCAGCAAAAAGTGACGGGTAAGGTGAAAGATTCTTCCGGCGAGCCTGTCATAGGAGCCAGTGTTGTTGTAAAAGGCAATAATACTATGGGAACCATTACCGATTTTGATGGAAACTTTATGTTGGATGTTCCGGCAAAGAGTGTGTTGGTTATTTCTTATATTGGCTATGTCACTCAGGAAGTCCCGACAGCAGGAAAGAATTCATTAGAGATTGTTTTAAAGGAGGATACCAAGACCTTGGATGAAGTGGTGGTGATTGGTTACGGTACACAGCGTAAAGGTGATGTGACCAGTTCTGTAGCTAGTGTGAAAGCCGACAACTTTGTAAAAGGAGCTGTGAAGGATGTGGGACAGCTGATTCAAGGAAAAGTAGCCGGTCTGGCCATTACCAATCCTAACGGTGACCCGACGGGAAGTACCCAGATACGTCTTCGTGGTACAAATACCATTGGTGGAGCTAATACTGCTCCGTTGGTATTGATTGACGGAATTCCTGGAGAACTTGGTACTGTGGCTCCCGAAGATGTGGAGAGCGTGGACGTGTTGAAGGACGGTTCTGCTGCCGCTATCTATGGAACACGGGGTACGAATGGTGTGATTTTAATTACTACTAAACAGGCTAAAGGAGTGGATATTAACCAAGTGGAGTATAATGGCTATGTCAGTACTTCTCTTATAGCCAAGAAACTGGATATGCTGAATGCAGATGAGTTTCGTACCCTTTATCCCGACCAGGACCATGGGGCTGATACGGATTGGATTGATGAGATTAGCCGTACACCGGTTAGCCATGTTCACAACTTGTCATTGATGGGCGGCAATTCAAAGACTAATTATATTGCCAACTTGAACTATGCCTCTCGTCAAGGGATTATGAAAAAATCGGATTTCGAAAGCTTCCAAGGACGTATTGAGGTGACCCACCGTATGTTTGATGATAAGTTAAAATTGAAATTCGGTCTGTTTGGTAAGAAAAACCAGATGGAATCTACCACCAATGGGGGGAGCTTCAGAGGTTGGGTATATGGTCAGGCAACTCGTAGAAACCCAACCGATCCGGTAAGAAATGAGGATGGTACATGGAATGAGAATGTGAGCAAATTCGAATACGAGAATCCCTTGGCTTTGTTGTATGAGGCTGAAGGAAATGTAAAAAAGACCCAGTTGCGCTACAATGGGAATATTGTTTATAATCCTATCAAGGATTTGACTCTTTCTGCCGTATTCTCTTATATTCGTGATAATATGAACCGTGGTTATGGTGAAACGTTGAACCATATTTCTGCTTTGCGTGATGGATTGGCAGGTTGGTCTTCTGTAGGTGCTTATACTAAGATGGAGAAATTGATGGAACTTACTGCACAATATAGCAAAGAAATCGGTGCACATAAATTCACTGTATTGGGCGGTTACAGCTACAATGAAACAGACTTTGAAGAACTTTGGATTGATAACTATGGTTTTCAGGATGATTATTTTTGTGGATGGCATAATATTGGCATCGGTTCTGCTTTGAAAGACGGAAAGGCGAATATCGGTTCAAAGAAAACTCCTACAAATCTGATCGGCTTTTTTGGTCGTGCTACTTATTCGTTCAAGAATCGTTATTTGTTGATGGGAGCTCTTCGTTATGAAGGAGCCAGCCAGTTATGGGGGACTGATAATGCATGGGGGCTTTTCCCTTCTGTATCAGTCGGATGGAGAATTACCGAAGAAGCATTTATGAAGAATCAGAAGATATTTGATGATTTGAAACTTCGTGTGGGATATGGTGTGACGGGTTCACAACCTAAAAATCCTTTCCTGGGGGTAGCTATGTTGAAATACGGCTCGTATGCTTTTGTAAATGGAAATTGGATACAGACCATTGTTCCGGCATCCAACCCGAACCCTGATTTGAAATGGGAGGAAAAGAAAGAAACCAATATTGGGTTGGACTTTGTTTCATGGGGTGGCCGTTTGTCCGGCTCTATTGATTATTATAACCGTGATGTCGATGGTTTGATATACGAATATGGAGTACCGACCCCTCCGAACTTGTATAATAAGACGATGGCTAATGGTGGTACAATGAGAAACCGTGGTGTGGAAGTATTGGTAACTGTGGTTCCTGTTCAGAATAAAGATTTTGAATGGAGCACTACCGGAACGTTCTCTTTGAATTCTAATAAACTGATCAGTTTGTCTGGTAGTATCTTTAAGTCGGATTACGACTATTTTAATACGGGTACGGTGGAATACTCCGGTCAGGTAGCCGATTCTCACAGAGTACAGGTAGGTGAAAGCATCGGTAATTTTTATGGCTTTAAAGTAGTGGATGTGGACAGTGAAGGTCGTTGGATTTACGAAGACAGGAATGGTGAGTTGGTGAACTATAAAGATTTTACTCATGCTCCCGAAGATAAGCATGTTATTGGTAACGGTCTTCCTAAATGGTATGCGGGATGGAACAATACTCTTCGTTATAAAAACTTCGACTTGAATGTGACGATGCGTGGCGCGTTTGGCTTCCAGATAATCAATGGTGGACGTATGAATTACGAGAATGTAAAGAACAGCCGTTTTGAAAATCGTTTGAAATCTGTGAATGACTTGGTGTTTGGCAAGCATACGTTGAGCTCGGAAGTGGAACCGGAATTCAACAGCTATTATGTCGAAAATGGTGACTACTGGAAGATTGACAATATCACTTTGGGATATAGCTTCGGTCAGGTTGGTAAATATATAAAGTCACTCCGAGTTTATGGCTCAGTATTGAATGCTTTGACTATTACAGGTTATAAAGGTATTGATCCGGAAGTGTCAACAGACGGTTTGACTCCGGGATATGATACACGTGACAGATATCCGAGCGTACGCTCATTTACCTTCGGTGTTAATGTGAAATTTTAATGAACTAAAAAGGAATTGAAGATGAAAACAAATATAAAATTATGGACGATGGGACTGATGACAGCCGCATTGTTGGGAAATACAGCTTGTACTGATTTGCTGCATGATAGCTATGGGCAGGTAGTGTCTGAGGATTACGTACCGAAAACGGAGGAAGATGTCAGTTATTTGGTAAATGCTGCTTATATACCTTGGCGTGAAACGTTACTGCAATGGAACGGAGTGGTTCGTGCGCAGGAATTATGTGCGGATCAAGATGTTCTTCCCGCCCGTGATGGTATTGGATGGGTAGATGGCTATATCTATAAAAGGTGGCATCAGCATACTTGGACTACCGAGGATGATGGTGTGCTTCAAGGATGGGAACGTACATACAATGGCGTGAACACTTGTAACCGTATTCTGTCTCAGATAGAAGAAGGCGTTATCAGTGTAGATGGCGAAACGAAAGAAAAGTTGATTGCCGAATTGAAAGTTCTTCGTGCTTCCTATTATTATATTTTGATTGATTTGTATGGTAATGTGCCCATTGTGACAGACTTTAAAGATACTTCCTTGCCGCAACAGTCTACCCGTAAAGAGGTCTTTGACTTCATTGTGAAAGAAATAACGGAGAATATGGATTTGTTGTCCGAAACACCGAGGGGTTATTATTATGGACGTTTCAATAAGTGGGCCGCTCATGCATTGCTGGCCAAGATGTATTTGAATGCTGAAGTTTGGTCGGGCACTGCTCAATGGCAGAAATGTATCGACGAGTGTGATATGGTGATTAATTATGCCGGGAAGTCCGGAGAATATGCATTGGAAAATAATCAGAAGGATATTTTTGTAACGCATAATGAGAATTCTAAGGAAATTATCTTTGCATTGCCGTTTGATGAAATTTATGTGACAGGATGGAATGATTTTGATTTCCACATGTACACTTTAGCACCTGAAAACCAGGAAACCTATCAGCTGACTGCACGTCCTTGGGGGGGCGTGTGTGCAGTGCCTCAGTTTATTAATTCTTTTGATGAGGATGATGCACGTTTGGAGGCTAACTATATTCAAGGTCAGCAATATACCTATTCCGGTGAAATCTTGAAGCGTAGTATTGATGGAAAACCATTGATTTATACGGTAGATGTTCCCTCTATTGATCAGTCGGATGTGGATGATGGGTTCCGTTGGGGTAAGTTTGAATATGCCACCGGTATAACCAACCGTTTGAGCAATGACTGGCCGTTGTTACGATATGCGGATGTATTGATGATGAAAGCGGAGTCATTGATGCGTTTGGGCAAATCGGGAGCAGGTGCTTTGGTGACTCAGGTACGTGAACGCGCCTTCAAGAATGAACCTGAAAAAGCGCAAGTTACAGATGCGGAACTGATGGGAGGAAGTGTATATGATTATGGTCGGAGAGATAGTTATAAGACAGAACATGATGGAGGAACAGATATTAAATATGGCCGTTTCCTTGATGAACTTGGCTGGGAGTTTTGTCAGGAAGGACGCCGCCGTCAGGACATGATTCGTTTTGGCATCTTCACTACAAAAGCTTGGTTCTCTCATGATAAGAGTGATGAAACCAAAAATCTGTATCCTATTCCAAATAAAGTATTGTTGACCAATAGTAATCTGAAACAGAATCCGGGATATTCTAAATAGTATTTATTGGATGTTTTTTTAAGGATGAAAAGGTTGTTTTCTCTTTTCTATATTAAATTAGAAAGAATTATGAGTAAAAAGATTTTGATAAGTTTATTGCTCTTCTGCCTGGGATTATTTTCCCAGGCACAGAGCTATCAGAAGATGCCGCAAGGGATTAAGGCTACTGTACAAGGTATGGATGTTGAAGTGGCATTTTATACGCCATCCATCGTCCGGGTTTATAAGACACCGGAGGGAAGCTCGTATGACAAGAAGAGCCTTGTAGTAATGAAAGAGCCTGAGGAGACTTCTGTGGAGTTTGCAATGAATAAAGAGTATATTCGTTTAAAGTCGGATGCATTACAGGTGGAAGTCAATTCATCTACAGGTGGAATCAATTTCTATGACGCTACCGGAAAGGTGTTGTTAAAAGACAAGGATTATGGGACACAGTTCACTCCGTTTGATGATGCGGGTATTTTTTCTTACAATGTCCGGCAGGCTTTTTTATTAGATAAGGATGAAGTGATTTATGGATTGGGGCAACAACAGACTGGAAAAGTGAATCAGCGCAATCAAAAACTTTTTCTTCGTAACAAGAATATGAGTATCTGCATTCCTTTTATTCATTCTGTGAAAGGTTACGGGCTTTATTGGGATAATTATTCTCCGACTACCTTTACGGACAATCCGCAAGAAATGTCATTCGACTCTGAAGTGGGCGATTGTGCCGACTATTATTTCATTTATGGTAGCAATGCGGATGGCGTGATAGCCGGAGTCCGTGATTTGACCGGGCAGGCTCCTCTTTATCCGCTTTGGACACTTGGATTCTGGCAGTGCCGCGAGCGTTATAAGAGTCCGGATGAACTGTGCGAAGTGGTTGATGAATACCGTGATCGGAAAGTTCCTTTGGATGGAATCATTCAGGATTGGCAGTATTGGGGATGTGATTCTAACTGGAACTCCATGAAGTTCCAGAATCCTCGCTATATTAATAAGATGGGCGACAAGGAATACATGAAATATCTTCCGAATGGTGAGAATCCGGATGCACGTTATGGTACTCCAAGGATAAAAAGCCCTCAAGAAATGATTGACTATATACACAAGCGGAATGCGCATATCATGATTTCTGTATGGGCCTCTTTTGGTCCGTGGACAGAGATGTATCACAAAATGGATAGTCTGAATGCTTTGCTTCATTTTGAGACTTGGCCACCTAAAGCCGGAGTGAAACCTTACGATCCGTTCAATCCTGTAGCAAGAAATATTTATTGGAATGAAATGAAAAAGAATATTTTCGATCTAGGTATGGACGGCTGGTGGCTGGATTCTACCGAACCCGATCATCTGGAGATTCAAGATAAAGATTTTGATACAAAAACTTATTTAGGTTCTTTCCGAAGAGTTCACAATGCTTTTCCTTTGATGTCCAATAAAGGTGTTTATGAACACCAGCGTGCTACCACTTCCGACAAACGGGTATTCTTACTTACCCGTTCTTCATTCTTGGGACAGCAGCGTTATGCTTCACATTCATGGAGTGGAGATGTCGTTTCTACTTGGGAAGTGATGCGTAAGCAACTGGCGGCTGGCCTGAATTATTCTTTGTGTGGTATTCCTTACTGGAACACTGACTTGGGAGGATTTTTTGCTTGGAAATATAATAATGATGTTAATAATATTGCTTATCATGAGCTACACGTCCGTTGGTATCAGTGGGGAGCCTTCCAACCTATCATGCGTTCTCATAATTCCAGTCCTGTTGCTGTAGAGATCTATCAGTTCGGTGATAAAGGTGATTGGGCTTATGATGCATTGGAGAAATATACCCATTTGCGTTATCGCTTATTACCTTATTTATATAGTACTACTTGGGAAGTAACAAATAAGGCAGGCAGCATTATTCGTCCTTTGGTAATGGATTTTCCGAAAGACAAGAAAGTACTTGATATGGATACGGAGTATATGTTCGGACATAGTTTTTTAGTGCGTCCGGTAACTGATTCTCTCTATACATGGCAGGATAAAAAACAGAATGGTTATCAGAAAAATATGCGGAAAATAGAGAAAACGGATGTATATTTGCCAGAGGGAAGTAACTGGTTTGATTTCTGGACTGGGGCAAAGTTGGCTGGTGGCCAAACCATACAGCGTGAAGTACCTATTGATATCATGCCAGTTTATATCCGTGCCGGTTCTATAATTCCTTGGGGACCTGCGGTGCAGTATGCCACAGAAAAAAGTTGGGATGATCTGGAGATTCGTGTTTATCCGGGTGCTAATGCAACTTTTATTCTTTATGAGGATGAGAACGACAATTACAATTATGAAAAGGGAGTTTATTCTACTATCACTTTCCGTTGGGATGATAGTAACCGTACTTTGCACATCAGCGACCGTGAAGGAGGATATTCCGGAATGTTGGAAAAGAGGAAGTTCAAAGTTGTTCTCGTAAATCAGAGATCGGGAGAAGGGGATAAACCGTTGAAAGGAGGAAAGATGGTGAATTATACCGGTACAGCAATTGAGGTGAAACTTTAGAATGCTCATATTGAATATCCAGCAGAATAAATAAAGAAACGATAAAATACATTATGAATTTACTTAAAACCCTTTTATCCACTTCCGCTTTTGCTATAGCTTCAGTAGCTTTGCATGCTCAGTTGCCCACAAAAGTAGAAAGTTTTCCGGTCAGGGATGTGCGGCTCACCGCCAGCCCTTTCAAACACGCAGAGGATATGGATATCCGTTATCTGCTAGGAATAGACCCCGATCGTCTGTTAGCTCCTTATTTGAAGGAGGCTGGTCTTTCTCCTAAAGCCGAAAATTATACCAATTGGGAAAATACAGGGCTGGACGGACATATTGGCGGACATTATTTATCGGCCCTTTCCTATATGTATGCCGCTACGGGAAATAAGGAGATCAAGGCGCGTCTGGATTATATGATAAGTGAACTGAAGCGCTGCCAGGATGCCGCCGGTGACGGTTATCTGTGTGGAGTCCCAAACGGGCGTAAAATGTGGAAAGAAATAGAGGACGGAAACATTCGCGCGTCCGGTTTCGGACTGAACGACCGCTGGGTTCCTCTTTATAATATTCATAAAATATATGCCGGCCTTCGTGATGCAACTCTTCAGACTGGTAATAAGGAAGCAAAGGAAATGTTGGTGAAACTCACGGACTGGATGATTCGTCTGGTATCCAAGTTGAGCGATGAACAGATACAGGATATGCTGCGTAGCGAACATGGAGGGCTGAACGAAACATTTGCCGATGTGGCCGCTATCACCGGCGACAAACGCTACTTGAAACTGGCTCATCAATTTTCTCACCAGACCGTGTTGCAGCCTTTGTTGAAACAAGAGGATAAATTGACGGGGATGCACGCCAATACGCAAATACCGAAAGTGATAGGTTTCAAACGTATTGCCGATTTGGAAGGCAACCGGGACTGGAGTGAAGCGGCCCGCTATTTCTGGGAGACAGTGGTAAACCATCGCAGCATCACCATCGGAGGTAACAGTGTGCGTGAGCATTTTCATCCGGCTGATGATTTCAGCAGTATGCTCACCAGCGAGCAGGGGCCAGAGACTTGTAACACCTACAATATGCTCCGCCTTACAAAAATGCTGTATGAAACGAGTGCGGACGCTCATTTTATGGATTATTACGAACGGGCACTTTATAACCATATCCTTTCCACGCAAGATCCTGTGCAAGGCGGATTTGTTTATTTTACCCCGATGCGTGCCGGTCATTACAGGGTCTATTCGCAGCCTCAGACCAGTTTCTGGTGTTGTGTGGGATCGGGAATGGAAAATCATGCCCGTTATGGTGAAATGATTTATGGACACAAGGATAATAATCTGTATGTCAACCTTTTCATTCCCTCTACCTTGCGTTGGGGAGATATCCAAATTGAGCAACAGACGGCTTTCCCCGATGAAGAGGAGACCACTCTTGTTATTTCTCCGGAAAAGGGAAAGAAGGAATTCACCCTCCTTTTCCGTATTCCCGAATGGACGAAGCCGGAAGCATTATGCTTGTCTGTTAATGGTAAACGGCAGAACGTGACGGTCAAAGAGGGATATGTTAGTCTGAACCGTACTTGGTCAAAAGGTGACAAAGTAAGGCTGGAACTGCCGATGCATTTGCGTGCCATTGCACTGCCGGATGGTTCTGCCAACTATTCCATCTTATACGGACCGATTGTGCTGGCCGCCCGGTTGGGCAAGCAAAATCAGGATGGTATGTTTGCCGATGACAGTCGTGGCGGACACATTGCTGCCGGACCGCGCCTGCCTTTACAAACGATGCCTGTCATTGTGGGGGATAAGAACAATCTTCTTTCTCATCTGAAGAAAGTGGAAGGTAAACCGTTGACATTTACATTGTCCGGAGTTTATCCCGAACGCTATGAGGGTATGACTGTTGAACCGTTTTTTCGTTTATACGAGTGCCGGTATATGGTCTATTGGCCTGTGCTGTCCGTACAGGAGTTGCAGGCAAGGCAGGAACAGTTGGCAAAAGAGGAAAAGGAGCGTGCCGCATTGGATGGTATGACCGCCGATAAAGTGATTTGTGGGGAACAGCAACCGGAAAGCGACCATTTCATCCGGATGGAGAACTCTCGTACGTCCCCTTCTTTAATGTCAATATCACGATTCCGTGGGTGCTGTATCTGCTGCTGAGCATTTTCATTATTGTGGGTACGGTAAATGCGGTGAATCTTACAGATGGCGTGGACGGCCTGTCTTCCTCTGTTACCATTCCGGTTATGATTTTTTATGCCGTGGTGGCATGGAAATGGGGCGACATCGGCGCTTCGCAGCTGGCTGCGGCACTGGTTGGCGGTCTGCTGGGCTTCCTGATCTACAACTTCCACCCGGCAAAGGTGTTTATGGGCGATACGGGCTCCCTGTTCCTGGGCGGCGCCGTATGCGGCCTTGCCTATGCGTTGGATATGCCCCTGATCCTGATTCTCGTGGGGATCATCTATATTGCTGAGACCCTGAGTGATATCATTCAGGTGACCTACTTTAAGCTGAGTCACGGCAAGCGAATCTTCAAAATGGCTCCGCTCCATCACCATTTTGAAAAATGCGGCTGGAGCGAAGTGAAAATCGTATTCGTATTTGCCTCTGTGACCATCGTGTTCTGCCTGCTGGCGTATCTGGGGGTTATGAACCGCTTTTAATTCATAAGGAGGGCCTATGGGAAAACCACGGCTGCCGGACGTAGAAAAACAGGAGCTTCTGGATCTTCCGATGCTGCTGCTGACTCTGCTGCTGACAGCGCTGGGGCTGGTGATGATCTATTCCTCCAGCTTTGCCCGGGCACTCTATGAATCTGGGGACAGCGCCTTTTACTTCAAACGCCAGCTGGTGTTTGCGGCACTGGGCATTGGCGCCATGCTGGCGATCAGCCGGGTGCGGCCTCAGCTGATCCGAAAGCTGGCATTTCCGGTTCTGGGCGTCTCCGTGCTG
>OLOW01001406.1_pt1 | contig 16820 bp, 17 predicted proteins | sample 1672801 | NCBI WGS metagenome assembly OLOW01 (sample SAMEA3136725, study PRJEB25190) | human gut metagenome | biome: human gut; feature: human-associated habitat; material: faeces | place: Austria | collected 2013 | reverse complement strand
TCCTCATCCCGGCGTCCTTCCTCGGCGGCGGCGCGTTCTGCCTGCTCTGCGATCTGATCGCCCGCACGGCCTTCGCGCCGACCGAGGTCAGCATCAGCTCCGTGACGGCCGTGTTCGGCGCGCCCATCGTCATCTACATGATGATCCACAGAAAGGCGGGATAACATGGAAGCCTATCTGCAGACAGAAGACCTTGCCGTCGGCTATCAGGGCAGGACCCTGATCGGCGAAATTTCACTTGCCGTGCAGCGCGGGAGGATCGTCACGCTCATCGGCCCGAACGGCTCCGGCAAGTCGACCATCCTCAAGACCATCGCCGGGCAGCTGCCGCGCATCGGCGGCGCCGCGTATTTGGACGGCGAGGAGCTGCGCGCGTGCAGCCGCAACGCCATCGCCCGCCGCATGGCCATCCTCATGACCGCCCGCATGGACCCGGAGCTCATGACCTGCCGCGACGTGGTCAGCAGCGGCCGCTATCCCTATACGGGAAAGCTCGGCATCCTGACCGCGGAAGACAGAAAGATCGTGGACGAGAGCCTGCGCCGCACCGACGCGGAGGCCTTTGCCGACCGGCCCTTCCAGGCCGTCAGCGACGGGCAGCGGCAGCGCATCCTGCTCGCCCGCGCGCTCTGCCAGCAGCCGGAGCTCATCGTGCTCGACGAGCCGACGAGCTATCTCGATATCCGCTATAAGCTGGAGCTGCTGACCATCCTCAAGCGCATGGTGCGCGAGGAGGATCTGGCTGTGCTCATGTCGCTGCACGAGCTGGATCTGGCGCGGCGCGTGTCCGACACCGTCGTGTGCGTCGCGGGCGACCACATCGACCGCGTCGGCCCGCCGGAGGAGATCTTCACGCGCGACTACATCGCAAAGCTCTACCACATGGAGCCGGGGCGGTACGACCCCTGCTTCTCCACGCTGGATCTCGTACCGTAGGGAGGACCATGGAACAGAAGCTACCCCGGCTCGTGATCGCCGGGACGAACAGCGGCTGCGGAAAGACGACCGTGACCTGCGCCGTTCTGCAGGCGCTGGTAAACCGGGGGCTGAGCGTCGCCGCGGCCAAATGCGGCCCGGATTACATCGACCCCATGTTCCACAGCCGCATCATCGGCGCGAAAAGCGCAAATCTCGACCCCTTTTTCTTTGACGAGCCGACGCTCCGGTATCTGCTCGCGCAGAACGCCGCGGGCTGCGCCGTCACCATCATCGAGGGCGTCATGGGCTACTATGACGGCCTCGGCCTTACCACCACGCGCGCGAGCACCTGGGAGACCGCACAGAAGACCGCCAGCCCCACGATATTGGTCGTGAACGCGCGCGGCGCGGCGCTGTCCGTGCTGGCCGCGGTGCAGGGCTTTCTGCAGTTCCAGCCGCAGAGCGGGATCCGCGGCGTCATCCTCAACGGCTGCACGGCCATGAGCTACGCGCTGCTTGCCAAAGAGCTCGAAGCGCGTTTCGGCATCAAAGCCTGCGGCTATCTGCCGCGCCTGCCGGCATGCACGCTCGAAAGCCGCCATCTCGGCCTCGTCACGGCTGCGGAGGTGGCGGACCTGCGCGAAAAGCTGCAGCGCCTCGCAGCCCAGGCGGAAATGAGCATCGATCTGGACCTGCTTCTGCGTCTGGCAGACGAAGCGCCGCCCCTTGCCGTCTGCCCGCCGCCGCTGCCGGAAGCGGGCGAGCCTGTCCGCATCGGCGTGGCGCGCGACCGGGCGTTCTGCTTTTACTATGAAGACAGCCTCGCGCTCTTATCGTCGCTCGGCGCGGAGCTCGTGCCCTTCAGCCCGCTGGAGGACCCGGTGCTGCCGGAGGGGCTGCACGGGCTGTACCTCGGCGGCGGCTATCCGGAGCTTTCCGCCGCGCAGCTGAGCGAAAACGCCTCCATGCGCGAAAGCGTCCGCGCCGCCGTGCAGAAAGGCGTGCCCTGCATCGCCGAGTGCGGCGGGTTCATGTACCTGCTGGACGCCATCGGCGATCATCCGATGGCCGGCGCGATCCCCGGCCGCAGTTTTGACGCCGGGAAGCTCACGCGCTTCGGCTACCTGACGCTGACCGCGCAGCGGGACAATCTTCTTTGCCGCGCGGGCGAGTCGATCGCCGCGCACGAATTTCACCGCTGGGACGCGGACGACCCCGGCGAGGCCTTCCTGGCCGAAAAGCCCTCCGGCCGCCGCTGGCCCTGCGTCCACGCGACCGGGACGCTCTATGCGGGCTACCCGCATTTCCACTTTTACGCGAACCCCGCCTTCGCCGCGAATTTTCTCGCCGCCTGCCGAAAGGAGAAGCACCGCCATGCTTGAGACCTGCAGACCCATGGACATCGAAGCGCGCAGCTTCGAGATCATCACCGAGCTTCTGGGCGACCGGAAGCTCGACCCGGAAAACGCGCCTGTCATCAAGCGCGCCATCCACACCACCGCGGACTTTGACTACGCCGACAACCTCGTCTTCTCGCCCCACGCCGTGCAGGCAGGGCTCGAAGCCCTGCGGTCCGGCTGCGATATCGTCACCGATACCCAGATGGCGAAGGCCGGGATCAATAAGACCATCCTCGCCTCCCTCGGCGGCGAGGTCCACTGCTTCATGTCCGACCCCGACGTCGCAGCCGAGGCAAAGTCGCGCGGCGTGACCCGCGCCTGGGTCTCGATGGAGAAGGCCGCGCAGCTCAAAAAGCCCTGCATCTTCGCCATCGGCAACGCGCCGACGGCGCTGGTGTCGCTCGACGCGCTCATGGCGGCGGAGCTGCTCCGGCCCGCGCTGCTGATCGGCGTGCCGGTCGGCTTCGTGAACGTGGTCGAGAGCAAGGAGCTGATCATCGAGGGCGGCCGCGCGCCCTATATCGTTGCCCGCGGGCGCAAGGGCGGCAGCAATGTCGCCGCCGCCATCTGCAACGCCCTGCTCTACCAGATCCGGCGATAACATGGAGGAATACATCGTCAAGGACGGAAAAAAGCTCCGTCTCGGCTATACAACCGGCTCCTGCGCCGCCGCGGCGGCAAAGGCCGCGGCCTATATGCTGTTGACCGGCCGGGATGCCCCGACGGTCGACCTGCTGACGCCCAAGGGCATCGCCCTGACGCTGCCGGTTTTGCAGACGGCCCGCGGCGCGGACTTCGTCTCCTGCGCCATCCGCAAGGACAGCGGCGACGACCCCGACGTGACGCGCGATACGCTGATCTTCGCCCGCGTGCAGAAGACCGACGCGCCCGGCGTCACGATCGACGGCGGCGCGGGCGTCGGCCGCGTCACAAAGCGCGGGCTCGACCAGCCGGTGGGCGCGGCGGCCATCAATTCCGTCCCCCGCCGCATGATCGAGGAAAACGTGCAGGCGATCATGCGCCTGTGCGAGTTTCCCGGCGGATTGTCGGTCGTCATTTCCGTGCCGGAGGGCGAGGCGCTGGCCCAGAAGACCTTCAATCCCCGCCTCGGCATCACCGGCGGCATCTCCATCCTCGGCACGACCGGCATCGTCGAGCCCATGAGCGAGCAGGCGCTCGTCGATACCATCCGCGTCGAGCTGCGCCAGCGGCGGGCGGACGGGGCCGACTATATCCTGCTGACCCCCGGCAACTACGGCGCGGACTACATCCGCGGCTCCATCGGCCTCGACCCGAAGACGGCCGTCCTGACCAGCAACTTCATCGGCGACGCGCTGGAAAGCTGCCGGGAGCTGGGCTTCCGGGGTGCGCTGCTCGTCGGGCATATCGGCAAGCTCGTGAAGCTCGCGGGCGGAATGTGGAATACGCACTCCCGCTTCGGCGACTGCCGCATGGAGCTGCTGGCCGCCCACGCCGCGGCGCTGGGGCTGCGGCAGGAGAAGACGCAGGAGCTGTTGTCCTGCGTCATGTGCGACGACGCGCTGCGCATCTTGCGGGAGGAGGGGCTGTATGCGCCGCTTCTTTCCCGGCTGGCAGAGCGCATCGAGGTCCAGCTGCAGCACAAATGCGGGCCGATGGCCGCCGGCGCGATCGTTTTTTCAAAGGAATACGGCCGCCTGTGCCAGACCGCACAGGCGCAGGCTCTGTTGGAGAAAATAAAGGAGAACTGAAATGGTACATTTTGTCGGCGCCGGGAGCGGCGCGGCCGATCTCATCACCGTGCGCGGGGCAAGGCTCCTCGGCGAGGCGGACGTGGTCATCTACGCGGGCTCGCTGGTGAACCCGGCGCTTTTGTCCTACACGAAGCCGGGCTGCGAGATCCATAACAGCGCGAAAATGACCCTCGAGGAGGTCATCGCCGTCATCCGCGCCGCCGAAGCGGCGGGGAAGACGACCGTCCGCCTGCACACCGGCGACTCCAGCATCTACGGCGCGGTACGTGAGCAGTTTGACGAGCTGGAAGCGCTCGGCATCGCCTATGACGTCTGCCCGGGTGTGAGTGCCTTCTGCGGCGCGGCCGCGGCATTAAAAGCAGAATACACCTTGCCGGATGTCAGCCAAACGGTTATTATAACAAGAGCGGCGGGCCGCACGCCCGTCCCGGTGCGCGAGTCCATCCGCGCCCTGGCCGCCCACCGGGCGACGATGGTGCTCTTCCTCAGCACCTCGCTTACCGAAAAGCTGCAGGAGGACCTGCTCGCGGGCGGCTATGAAGCGCAGACCCCGGCCGCCGTTGTGTACAAGGCGACGTGGCCGGAGGAGAAGGTCTTCCGCTGCACCGTCGGCACGCTCCACAGGACCGTGACGGAAAACGGCCTGACCAAGACGTCTTTGATCGTCGTGGGCGGGTGTCTGGGAGACACCTATCTGCGGTCGCTCCTGTACCACCCGGGCTTCACGACCGAATTCCGGGAGGCGACGCAATGAAGCTCGCCGTCTTTGCCTACACCCGCGCGGGCTGCCGGACGGCCGGGCGTGTCTGCCGGGCTCTGCCGGAGGCGGAGCGCTGCTGCTATGCGCCGCCCCGGCTCGAATCGCCGGGCTTTGCCGCGCTGGACGCGGGCGTCTATGGCGAGGCCTTTGCCAATATGGACGCGCTGATCTTTGTCGGCGCCTGCGGCGTCGCGGTGCGGAGCATCGCGCCCTTCGTCCGCGATAAAAAAACGGACCCGGCCGTTTTGTGCCTCGACGAGCGTGCAAGCTTCGTCATTCCGCTCCTCTCCGGCCACATCGGCGGCGCGAACGCGCTGGCCGCGCGTCTGGCCGGTACCCTCGGCGCGAAAGCCGTCATCACCACCGCGACGGACGTGAACGGAAAATTCGCCGTCGATGCCTGGGCCGCGCAGAACGGCTGCGCGATCGAAGACTTTGCGCTTGCCAAACGCTTCGCGGCTGAAATTTTGGAGCACGATCTGCCGCTTTGCAGCGAGTTTCCGGTCTGCCCGCCCCTGCCCGGCGGCGTGGTTGCCGCGGAGGAGGGGCCGTTCGGCGTCTACATCGGCTGCCGGACCGAATCGCCGTTCGGCGTGACGCTCCGCCTCATCCCCAGAAAGCTCCGCGTCGGCCTCGGCTGCCGCCGCGGGACCGAGCAGGCGGCCATCGAGACTGCCGTCCGGCAGGTCTTCCGGGAGAACCGGCTGGCGCTGGCCGCCATCTCCGGCGTCTCGTCGATCGATCTCAAGCAGGACGAGCCGGGGCTGCTCGCCGCCTGCCGCGCAAACGGCTGGCAGGCCCGGTTTTATTCCGCGGCGCAGCTGCGCGCCGTACCGGGCAGCTTTACGGGCTCGAACTTCGTCGCCTCCGTCACAGGCGTGGATAACGTCTGTGAGCGCGCGGCGCTCTATGGCGGCGGGCGGCTGCTGGTGCAAAAACAGGCGCTGGGCGGCGTGACCGTCGCCGTCGCCGAGGAACCTTGGGAGGTACGCTTTGGGTAAGGTACAGATCGTGGGCATCGGCCCCGGCAACTTTGAAAATATGACCATCCGCGCCGACCGCGCGCTGGCCGCGTGCGACGTGATCGTGGGCTACCCGGTCTACGTCGACCTGGTCAAGGACCGCTATCCCGGCAAAGAGCTGCTTGCCACCCCCATGACGCAGGAGGCCAAGCGCTGCCGCATGGCGCTCGAGCTGGCCGCGGCAGGGAAAACTGTCTGCCTGGTCTGCTCCGGCGACAGCGGCATCTACGGCATGGCCGCGCTGGTCTATCAGCTGCGCGGCGAGGCGCAGGAGCCGGAGGTGGAGGCCATCCCCGGCCTCACCGCCGCGTGCAGCGGCGGCGCGCTGCTGGGTGCGCCGCTGACGCATGATTTTGCCGTCGTCAGCCTCTCCGACCGCCTCACGCCATGGGAAACGATCGAAAAGCGGCTGCTGTGCGCCGCTGAGGCGGATCTGACCATCGTCTTGTATAACCCCGCCAGCCACGGCCGGCCGGAGCACCTGCACCGCGCGTGCGGGATTTTGCTCCGCGTACTGCCGGAGGACCGGCTCTGCGGCATCGTCCGCTGCATCGGCCGCGAGGGCGAGAGCCGCCGCGTGCTGACGCTCGGCGAACTCAAAACGGCGCAGGCCGACATGTTCTGCACCGTCTTTATCGGCAACGCCGCCGCGCAGGCGGTCGGCGGGAATTTTATCACACCGAGGGGATACCGCGATGTATAAGCTCTGCGTCTTCGGCGGCACGACGGAGGGCCGCGAGCTGGTCGAATTTTTAAATACGCAGCCCTGCCGCGTGACGGCCTGCGTCGCCACGGAATACGGCCAGACCCTCCTGCCGGAGGGCGAAAACCTGACCGTCTCGGCCCGGCCTCTGCCGGTCGGGGAGATCGGAGCTCTGCTGCAGGCCGAACGCTTTGATCTGGTGATCGATGCCACGCATCCCTACGCCGCGTCGATCACCAGGAGCATCGCGGCCGCCTGCGAAGCGGCCGGAGTAGAGCACTGGCGGCTGCTGCGCGGCGCGTCTGAAGCGCCGGAGGACGCAGTGTTCGCAGAGAATACGGACGAAGCCGTCCGCTTCCTGTCCGGCACGGAGGGGAACATCCTCCTCACGACCGGCAGCAAGGAATTATCGAAATTTGCCGCTTTGCCGGACTTTGCCGCGCGCTGCTGGGCGCGCGTGCTGCCGCTGCCCGCTTCGCTGGAGGCCTGCAGCGCGGCGGGGCTCAGCCCGTCCCATATTTTTGCCCTGCAGGGCCCGTTCTCCCGGGAGATGGACGAGGCCATGCTGCATAGGACCGGCGCGCGCTGGCTCGTCACCAAAGACGGCGGCGCGGCCGGCGGCTTTCAGGAAAAGGCCGCCGCGGCCAGGCACGCCGGGGCGCGTCTGCTCGTCATCGGCCGCCCCACGCAGGAGACGGGAAGCTCGCTTCCTGAGACCATCGGCGCCCTGTGTGCCCGCTTCGGCTTTTCCTGCCGCCCGCGGGTGACAGTCGTTGGCATCGGCCCCGGCAGCGAGGCCGCGCAGACCGGCGAGGTCCGCGCGGCGATCCGTGCGGCGGACGCGCTGATCGGCGCGCGGCGGATGCTGGAGGCCGTCGCCCGGCCCGGCCAGCTGGCGCTGGACGCCATTGCGCCGGAGGCGATCGCGGATCGCATCCGCGAGCATCCGCAGTGCCGCCGCTTCACCGTCGTCATGTCGGGCGACACCGGCTTTTTCAGCGGCACGAAGAAGCTTCTGCCGCTGCTGCAGGACTGCGAAACGACCGTCCTTCCGGGCCTGAGCTCGCTCAGTTATCTCTGCGCCCGCCTCGGCGTCAGCTATGAGTCCGTTGTGCCCGTCAGCCTCCACGGCCGGGTGCACGATATCGTCCCGGACGTGCGCCGGAACAAAACCGTATTCGTCCTCGTCGGCGGCGAGGGCGGCATGGCCGCCCTCTGCCAGAGGCTCACCGGAGCCGGACTTGGTCAGGTCCGCGTCAGCGTCGGCGAGCGGCTGAGCTACCCGGATGAGCGCATCACCCGCGGCACGGCCGCGGAGCTGGCGGAGCGGACGTTCGACAAGCTCAGCGTCGCCCTGCTCGAAAATCCGTCGCCCGACGCCGTCGTCACCCACGGCCTGCCGGACGAGCGCTTTCAAAGAAGCCTCGCCCCCGGCCACGTCGTGCCCATGACCAAGAGCGAGGTGCGCAGCGTCTGCCTGTCCAAGCTGCAGCTGACGGCGGACGCCGTCTGCTGGGACGTGGGCGCGGGCACCGGCTCGGTCGCCATCGAGATGGCGCTGCAGGCTGCGCGCGGCAGCGTCTGGGCCATCGAGCGCGAGGCGGACGCGCTGACGCTTCTGGAGCAGAACCGCGCCGCCTTCGGCGCGGAAAACCTGCGCCTCGTCTCCGGCAGCGCGCCGGAGGCCTGCCGCGAGCTGCCCGCGCCGACGCACGCCTTCCTCGGCGGTACCGGCGGGCAGGTGCGCGAGATCTTACAGCTGCTGCTCGAAAAAAATCCGCACGTGCGCATCGTGGCGACGGCCGTCACGCTCGAGTCTGCCGCCGCGCTGACGGCGTGCATGCGGGAATTCGAGCTCTGCGAATGCGTCTCGCTGTCCATCGCCAAAGCCCGCGCGGCGGGGCCCTATCACCTGATGGCCGGACAGAACCCCATCTACATCTTTACGCTGCAGAATGGAGGAAACACGCCTTGAAATGGTCCCTTTTCGCCCTTTTGATCGGCTTCGGCATCGATCTCATCGTGGGCGACCCGCATGGGCTGCCGCACCCCGTCGTCGGGATCGGCAAGCTGATCTCGCTGCTCGAGCGGCGGTTCCGCGCGCTGTTTCCCAAGACAGCGCGCGGCGAGATATTCGCGGGCGCGTGCATCTGGCTGTGCACGGTGCTCGTCTCGGCGGGGCTCCCGGCGCTCATCCTCTATGGCGCGCAGCGGGTGTCCGTCTATCTGCGCCTCGTGCTCGAGAGCGTGATGTGCTGGCAGGTCCTCGCGGTCAGATCTTTGCGGGAGGAGAGCATGCGCGTCTATGCCGCCCTGCAGACGGGAAGCCTCTCTGCCGCGCAGCAGGCGGTAAGCATGATCGTCGGCCGCGATACCGCGCGGCTGGACGCCGCGGGCGTCACCCGGGCCGCCGTCGAGACTGTGGCGGAAAACACGTCCGACGGCGTCATCGCGCCGCTTCTGTATCTCGCGCTCGGCGGCGCGCCGCTGGGCTTTTTCTACAAGGGCGTCAACACGATGGACTCGATGCTCGGCTATGTGGAGCCTCCGTATAAAAATATCGGCCTCGTCCCGGCGAAGGCGGACGATGTGCTGAATTTCATCCCCGCGCGGCTGTCGGCGCTGTTTCTGCTGGCCGCGGGCGCGATTCTGGGCTTGGACGCGAAGAACGGCTGGCGCATCTTCCGGCGCGACCGGTACCGGCACGCGAGCCCGAACTCCGCGCAGACGGAGTCGGTCTGCGCGGGCCTGCTCGGCCTGCGCCTCGCGGGCGACGCGTGGTACCACGGCGTCCTGCACAAAAAGCCGTATATTGGCGACGGGCGCCGCGCCATTGAGCCGGACGATATCCCGCGCGCCTGCCGGCTGATGACGGCCGCGGCCATCCTTGCCCTGCTCGCGTGCGCAGGGGTCAAAGCGCTCTGCATCTTCCTCTGTAACCGCTGACGAAGGAGACCAGCCTATGCTCTACAACACGCAAAATCCGCATGGCGGCGACGTCTACGGCGCCGCCGTCACGCTCGATTTTTCCTCCAATGTCCATCCGCTCGGCACGCCGCCAGGCGTCGTCGAGGCGATCCGTGCCGCGGCCGCACAGGTGCGGCAGTATCCGGATCCCTACTGCCGCGCGCTGACCGCGGCCATTGCCGCGCACGAGGGCGTGCCGCAGCCGTATGTACTCTGCGGCGGCGGTGCGGCGGAGCTCATCTATGCTTACTGCGACGCCCTGCGCCCGCGTCTGGCGGCCGAGCCCGCGCCGACGTTCTCGGAATACCGCACGGCGGCCGCGCATTTCGGCGCGCAGCTCGCGCAATATCCGCTCCGCGCGCCGGATTTCCTGCCGGACGAGGGGCTGCTCGCCTTTTTAAAGGAGCGGAAGCCGGACGTGCTGTTCTTGTGCACGCCCAATAACCCCACCGGCGTGACCCTCCCGCGGGGGCTTTTGGAAGCTGCCCTGCGCATCTGCCGCGCGCAGGGCACGCGCGTGCTGCTCGACGAGTGCTTTCTGGACTTTACGGACGCGGCGAGCGCCAAGGACCTGCTGGAGGCATATCCGAACCTGCTGATCCTGAAGGCGTTCACCAAAAATTACGCCCTTGCGGGCGTGCGCGCGGGCTACTGCCTGACGGCGGACAGGCAGCTGCTCGAGAAAATGTCCGCCTGCTCGCAGCCGTGGAACGTCTCGGTCCCGGCGCAGGCGGCGGCGCTTGCCGCCCTGCGCGAGCCGGACTGGCCGGCAAAGGCCCGCCCGCTGATCGCGGCGCAAAGGGCCGTGCTCACCGCGGACCTCACGGCCCTCGGCCTGACGGTCTGCCCGTCGCAGGCCAATTATCTGCTGTTCCGCGGCCCAGCCGGGCTGGATGCCGCGCTGCTGCGGCAGAAGATCGCCATCCGCAGCTGTGCGAATTACCCCGGACTCGGCGATGGCTGGTACCGCACGGCGGTGCGGCTGCCGGAAGAAAATGAAGCGCTGCTGGACGCTCTGCGGCGCGGGATGGAGGAACTGTCATGGCGCTGAATCTGATGCTGCAGGGGACGATGTCCAACGCGGGCAAGAGCCTGCTCGCCGCTGCCCTCTGCCGGATCTTTAAGCAGGACGGCTATCGTGTCGCGCCCTTCAAGAGCCAGAATATGGCCCTCAACTCGTTCATCACCGCCGCGGGCGGCGAGATGGGCCGTGCGCAGGTCGTGCAGGCCGAGGCCGCGGGCCTTGTGCCCGACGTGCGCATGAACCCGATCCTTCTGAAGCCGACGACCGACGTCGGCAGCCAGGTGATCGTGAACGGGCAGGTCGTGGGCAACATGCGCGCGATGGAGTATTACCGCCGCAAGCGTGAATTCCTCCCGGCCGTGCTGGATGCCTACGCGGGTCTGGACAGGGAATACGACGTGCTCGTCATCGAGGGCGCGGGCAGCCCGGCGGAGATCAACCTCAAGCAGGACGACTTCGTCAACATGGGCCTTGCGAAGCTGGTGGACGCGCCGGTGCTGCTGATCGGCGATATCGATCGCGGCGGCGTCTTCGCCCAGCTCTACGGCACCATCGCCCTGCTGGAGGCAGACGAGCGTGCGCGGGTCAAGGGCACCATCATCAACAAATTCCGCGGCGACCGCGCGATCCTCGAGCCGGGCCTAAGGCAGCTCGAGGCGCTCTGCGGCGTGCCGGTGGCGGGCGTCGTGCCCTACACGCGGGTGGATATCGACGAGGAAGACAGCCTCACCGAGCGCTTTTCCCGAACCGCGGGGCGCAAGCTTCTGGATCTGGCCGTGATCCGCCTGCCGCGCATCTCCAATTTTACTGATTTTTCTCCCTTTGAGCGCTATGCGAACGTCTCGCTGCGCTATATCTCCTCCGTCGGCGAGCTCGGCACGCCGGACATGATCCTTCTGCCCGGCACCAAGAGCACCATCGCCGACCTCAGCTGGCTCCGCCAGTCTGGGCTCGAGGCTGCCATCTGCAAGGAGGCTGCGCGCGGCACGCCCGTCTTCGGCGTCTGCGGCGGCTATCAGATGCTGGGCTGCAGCGTCTCGGACCCGGACGGCGTGGAGGCCGCGGGCCTGACGCGGATCCGCGGGCTGGGGCTTCTGGACATGGACACCGTCTTCCACGGCGAAAAGGTCCAGCGGCAGACTGCCGGTACGTTCTCCGGCGTGCAGGGGCTGCTCTCCAGCCTCAACGGCCTCGGCTACGAGGGCTACGAGATCCACATGGGCCAGAGCGCGTCGGCCATGCCGCCGCTGGCCGGGTCCGGCAGCGTCTACGGCAGCTATATCCACGGCGTGTTCGACGCGCCGGGCGTCGCCAATGCCATCCTCCGCGCGCTCTGCGCGCGCCGCGGGATCGACGCGTCGGCCCTCGGCAGCTTCGATGCGCAGGCCTACAAGGAGCGGCAGTACGACCTGCTGGCGGACGCCGTCCGTCAGGGCCTCGATATGGACTACGTCTACCGCGTCCTGCACCGGAAGGCATAAAATAAGCGGCGCACCCGCCCGGGTGCGCCGCCTGTTTTTTTTTGTTATCTTTTTGTTACCCCAGCGCCACGTCCAGCACCATCATCAGGCTGAAGCCGATGGCGAAGAAAATGGTGCCGACGTTGGTGTGCGTCCCCTGCGACATCTCGGGGATCAGCTCCTCGACCACGACGTAGAGCATCGCGCCCGCCGCAAAGCTCAGCAGATACGGCAGCGCCGGGATGACATGCCGCGCCGCGAGGATCGTGAGGACCGCCCCGATCGTCTCCACCACGCCGGAGAGTACGCCGTCCAGAAACGCCTTGGACTTTTTCATCCCCTCCGCGCGCAGCGGCAGGGAGATGATCGCGCCCTCCGGGAAGTTCTGGATGGCAATGCCGAGCGAGAGCGCCAGCGCGCCCGCCGCCGTGATCTGCGCCTGCCCGGACAGATATCCCGCGTACACCACGCCGACCGCCATGCCCTCCGGGATGTTGTGGAGCGTCACGGCCAGCACCATCATCGTCGTTCGCTGCAGGCGGCTCTTCGGCCCCTCGGCCTGCCCGCTTTTCGCGTGCAGATGCGGGATGATGTGGTCCAGCGCCAGCAAAAACAAAATGCCGACCCAGAACCCCAGCGCCGCCGGGAGAAACGACCACCGGCCCAGCGCCGCTGACTGCGCAATGGCCGGGATCAGCAGGCTCCACACGCTCGCCGCCACCATCACGCCCGCGGCAAAGCCGGTCAGCGCGCGCTGCACCGCGTCGCTGAGCGTTTTTTTCAGAAAGAACACGCACGCCGCCCCTAGGGACGTGCCGAGAAACGGGATCAGGATCCCATAGAAGGCTTCCATGACCATTGCCTCCTTTTTCGGTTAAATATATTTAACCACAGTATAGCAGACGCCCGCCCGAAAGTCAAACCGCCGCACCCCGGCGGAGCTCTGCATATTTGAGATAGCAATGCCCGCGCCGCTGCGCTATAATACAAAGGAAAGCGGCGATATGGTTTTTCTATCGAATTGGATTTCCGTTTTTGCAAAGCACTTCACAGAAAAACATGATACAATGTGAAAAAACAGAGGGGCAGCGATCATGTACTTATGGATCCTCGCGGCGGTGGCCGCTTATTTTATCAAGGGCCTGTGCGGCTTTGCCAATACGCTGGTGTTTACGTCGATCCTGAGCTTCGGCGTAGCCAACGCCAATATTTCTCCGATCGACCTGCTGCTGGGCTATCCGACCAACCTGATCCTGACGTGGAAGAATCGGAAGCGTCTTGTACCAAAGGTATATCTTCCGCTGGCGGCGCTGGTGCTGGCGGGCAGCATCCCCGGCGCGTTTTTGCTCAAGCATGTGGACGCCAGAGCCGTCAAGGTGCTGTTCGGCGTTGTTGTAGCGGCCTTGGGCGCGGAAATGTTTTCGCGGGAGTACAGCAAAAAGCGTCTGCGCTCTTCCAGGATCGTGCTGGCGATCATCGGCGTGACGGCGGGCGTGCTGTGCGGTCTGTTCGGCGTGGGTGCGCTTCTGGCCGCCTATGTCAGCCGCGTGACCGAGGACGGCGGTTCGTTCAAGGCAAATATCAGCGCGGTATTTATCGTGGACAATACGTTCCGCATCGTGCTTTACAGCGCATTGGGCCTGCTGACATTCGACACCCTGAAAACCGCCCTGCTGCTGCTCCCGTTCGCGCTCGCAGGGCTGTTCCTCGGCATGAAGTGCAGCAGCCGCATGAATGAATCGCTCGTCAAAAAGATCACGTCCATCCTGCTGGTGCTGTCCGGCATTTCGCTGATCCTGAAAAATCTGTAAGGGGTGACAGCTATGGTTTTTGCATATGGAGAGACGGAGCTTGCCTGGCTGCGGAAAAAGGACAAGCGGCTCGGCGAGGTCATCGACCGCATCGGGCACGTCGACCGCGCGGTGGATCCGGACCTGTTTTCTTCCGTCATCCACCACATCATCGGTCAGCAGATCTCCATGAAGGCCCAGGCGACCATCTGGCAGCGGATGCAGGATGCGCTGGGGGCAGTCAGCGCGGAAACGATCTTAGCTGCGGGCGTGCCAGAGCTGCAGTCGCTCGGCATGACCTTCCGCAAGGCGGAATACATCACGGACTTCGCCGAAAAGGTCCACACCGGCGCATTTGATCTGGACACCGTGGCGCACATGCGCGACGCAGACGCCATCCGGGCGCTCAGCAGCCTCAAGGGCATCGGCGTCTGGACGGCGGAGATGATCCTGCTGTTCTGCCTGCAGCGCCCGGATATCCTGAGCTACGACGATCTTGCCATCCAGCGCGGCCTGCGCATGGTCTACCACCACCGCGCGATCGACCGCCGGCTGTTTGAAAAATACCGCCGCCGCTACAGCCCATACGGCAGCGTGGCCAGCCTCTACCTCTGGGCCGTCTCCGGCGGCGCGATCCCGGAGCTGAAGGACTACAAGCCGAAAAGCAAACGGGAGGCGCACTGACATGGTCTACACCACAGAATACCTCTCCCCCCTCGGCACGATCACGCTGGCGTGCGACGAGGAGGCCATCGTCGGCCTCTGGTTCAACGGACAGCGGTATTTCGGCAGCATCCTGCCCAGGCAGACCGAGCGGCAGGAGCGGCCGCTGTTCCAGGACGCCCGGCACTGGCTGGACGTTTATTTCTCCGGCCGCGCGCCGGATCACCTGCCGCCCCTGCGGTATGACTCCACCCCCTTCCGCAGGCAGGTCTGCGAGATCATGCTGACGATCCCCTACGGAAGCACCATGACCTACGGCCAGATCGCCGCCGAGGTCGCCAGACGGCATGGGCTTGCGAACATGTCCGCGCAGGCCGTCGGCGGCGCGGTGGGGCACAACCCGATCTCGCTGATGATCCCGTGCCACCGCGTCGTCGGCACGAACGGAAGCCTGACCGGCTACGGCGGCGGGATCGCGCGGAAGGTGAAGCTGCTGGAGCTGGAGCATGCGGACATGCACCGCTTTTTCGTGCCGAAGACCGGCACGGCACTTTGACAGGAGGGAACAAGATGAAAAACGTTGCGGCCGCGACCCGGAAAATGATCGGATTTTACCACGGAAACAGGCACGATATCGCCCATTTCCTCAAGGTCTGGGCCATGGCGAAGACCATCGGCGAGCTGGAAGGGCTGGACGGGCACACGCAGGAGGTGCTGGAGCTGGCCGCCGTGGTGCACGATATCGCCTGCCCGCTGTGCCGGGAGAAATACGGCGATACCAACGGCAAGCATCAGGAGCTGGAGAGCCCGCCGCTGGTGGAGGCATTCTTTGCCGATCTGCCCGTCAGCCGCGCGGACGTGGACCGCATCAGCTGGCTGGCTGCGCACCACCATACCGATACGAACGTGGACGGCCCGGACCACCGGATCCTGCTCGAGGCGGATTTCCTCGTCAACGCGGATGAGGGCGCCTGCGCCCGCCCCGCCATCGAAGCTGCGCGCGAACGCGTCTTCCGGACCCCTTCCGCGATCCGCCTGCTCGATACAATCTATTTGGCATAACAGACGCAGCGCCCGCCCGGCTCCCCGGGCGGGCGCTGCCCGGTTTGCGGCGATTTTCTTTAAATTTTGGCGTGGATCGGGCGCTTTCCGTCTTGAAAAGTGCGTGCGGCGGTGCTAGAATATCCTTGAAAAAACGGTCCGGAGCGGGGCAGGCCCGCGGCGGCTTTTTTGTGCCGCACTGGTTAGAAATATCTAACTGAGAAACAGCGGCTGCCGCAGGGGCCAAAACAGCGGGAAAATGAAGACACAGGAGGAAACGGATACGACGGCATGATGACCTGCTCCACGCTGCCGGGCAGGCTGGTGTGCCGTCTGGTCTGGGATATGGACAAGCAGATGTGCAGCGAGTATCAGGAAAAAGCCCTGTCCGGCATCCCGGAGGATTTTTCCGGGCGGCTGCTGGAGGTCCCGGTCGGGACGGGCATCCTCACCATGCCGCTCTATCAGACGCTGCCCAAGGCAGAGATCACCTGCCTCGATTACTCGCCGGACATGATGGCACAGGCGAAGGAAAAGGCGGACCGGCTGGGAGTGCAGAACGTCTCGTTCCGGCAGGGCGATGTGGGCGCGCTTCCGTTTGAGGACGGCAGCTTTGACGCGGTACTCTCGCTCAATGGCTTCCCCGCCTTCCCCGACAAGGAGGCGGCCTACCGCGAGACCTTCCGGGTGCTGCGCCCCGGCGGAACGTTCTGCGGCTGCTTTTACGTGTCGGGCGCGTGCCGGCGGACAGACCGGCTCATCCGGCGCGCATATGAACCGATGAAATTCTTTACCCCGCCCTATGAGACGGTGTACAGCCTGCGGGTTGCTGCCAAAGCATCTTCTAATGCGTTGAGTAGTTCAAATTTCCCTATAAATAAATTACCTGCTGCAATAGGTTTCCCTACTTTATTACCTAAGTCTCCGGTAGTATGAGTCACCAGCTTCAGACAATTGCCGGAACGTCCTTCTGAGCTGATGGTAGTTGGGTACTCCTCGGGAGAGTTACCTCCTCCTGTCAGTGCGAATCCTTGGTTTCCACTGGCCCAGGTCAGGGTGGCATGTCCGGGCGCCTCTTCGTAGAAAACATAATAGTTACTTACTTTTTTTACTGTCTCAAAATGGAAAGAAGTCGGGATATTTGTTGTTGACGGATAATGAAGACTGATGGCATAAGTACGATGCCATTTTCCGTCTTCCGAAGTGGTGGTATAGCGCACTGGTTTTGTAAAGTTGTGCGTCGTTCCACTGGCCGGATTAATAGTTGCTCCCGGAGTCAGTTCAAAAGTTGGTGCCTGTGCGGTCAGGTCAGTTCCATTGTTTACTTCTATGTAAATGG
>OLOW01001399.1_pt1 | contig 16865 bp, 16 predicted proteins | sample 1672801 | NCBI WGS metagenome assembly OLOW01 (sample SAMEA3136725, study PRJEB25190) | human gut metagenome | biome: human gut; feature: human-associated habitat; material: faeces | place: Austria | collected 2013 | reverse complement strand
ACATAGGCGCCGCGGTGGAACAATGCGCACACGACCATGGCTACGGCGTGGTGCGCAAGGCATCAGCCACATCAATACGGCTGTTTTTCAATCCTAATGTCTTGTAAAAATTCATTTTGATATTGTATGTTAGTTATTATGAGTTGGCAAAGGTATAACATTTTATTGGAAAAAGCGAAGAAATTCATATTTTTTTCGAATCACTTCGATTCTGACATATCCGTCAGAATCGAAGTGAAAGCCAATCATCGAACTTCACGTTCTGAAAGGTATGGATGCCCAGCTTCTCGGCAGCCTCGCAGTTTTCCTTCAGATCATCGAAGAAGAGGGTTTCATCGGGATGGATGTTCGCCTGCTTGACTACCTCTTCATAGATACGGGCATCAGGCTTAGCCAAATGCATTCGCTGAGAGAGGAAACAGTGCTCGAAATAATCCTCTACCCCATGGTTCTGATAAGGGAAGAGATGCTCCACGCAATAATTCCAGTGTATATCAATGGTATTGCTCAAGAGGAAGAGGCGGTAACCAGCCTTCTTCAACTGCAGGAGTCGCTTCTTTTTCTCATCAGGAATCTCCACCAGCATCTTGTTGGCAGCATCGATGATCTCTTCATTCGTCACATCAGCTCCAGTCAACTCACGGGCTGCATCGCAGAATGCTTCGGTGGTCATCATTCCCACACCCAGTTTGCTCATCAACTTCATCCCCTCACTCTGAGGATTCGGATTCGCCAGTTCCCCCATTCCTATCGCCTTGAAAGCCCCGATGCATCCTTCCGGATTGAGCTTTACCAGGACATTACCTAAATCAAATATGATATTCTTGTATTGCATAATCTATACCTTATTTTAAATTTCACTTTTAATCTTTAATTAGATACTTACTGCAAAAGTACAGCAAATTCGGGAGAAAACAAATGATTTGGAAAAGGAATGGCGGGAATATAACATTTATTAGTAAAAGAGGAAAGCCTATGCATGAGAAAGTTTTTCTAAAACTAATGTCACTATTACCACACTTCAAGTTAACCAATTGGTCTTTAGCTATTTAAGTATAACAACAAGGGCATTTTTATTGTCACTTATTACCTAGCCCACTGACGGAAGCGTGCACCTTGAATAGATTTTACACTATACCCCACATAGATAATAACATCAAGATTGTAGTATTTTACCTCTTTACTCTGCGTTTTCCCCTCTAAAGCACCATGTTGAGTGGTTGTTCGGAATTTCCGAACAACCACTTTTTCGTCCAATTCTCCTTCTTTGAAAATATTGGAAATATGTTCACTAATAGTTGCTTTACTTTTATTAAACAAAGCACCTATTTGCTCTTGATTCAACCACACGGTTTTATTCTCCAATCTCACGTCAAGTCTTACACCTTCATCAGATTGGTAAATAATCATTTTGCCCAAATCCGTCTGCACTTCATCCTCCCATTTATATCCACAATCCATGCAGAGATGAATCATCCCTTCAGATTGCACATTCTGCGAGTTGCATTTCGGGCAAGTTATCTTATTATTATTTGCTTCCATTGTTACGCTATTGCTTATTCCTTAGCTCTTCTATCAAGTCATTTACAATATATGTATCACTCATCAGATGCAAGCCAAGTTCTTTGTCATGCAGCATACGGCAAACATCAGAGTCATAGAATATCTGTAATGCTCTGTCGGTTGATATATGTAACGTATCGGCTAACTGCTTTATGATACGAGCGATTTTATTCCATAATAAGAAATCCAACATAATTATATCCTTTCATATGATTTGAATTGTAAATACTTATCAACTATCTCCTGGCTTAAAATGCAAATCTGATAGTTGGGTTTGTGATAAACCAACTGGCGAAGAGTATGCTCAACATCTGCATAGCCATTGATATAGGCTTCTACTGCATCAATTACACGGTCGTCAGCCACTCCTCCTTCAATGATGTCATACCCACTCCAAGGCTGCTTTCCTTTTCTGCTGTCAACAATGAAGTCGAGCCATTCCTTATCGTAAGCATCAAATCGTTTTACCTTGCTGTCTTGTGGTAGAGCGAACTCATAGGTGTTCACTATAGCTTGCTTGGCTCGTCTGATGGTCTTGATACGGACAGCCCATTTGGAAGCTTGTTCAAACAAAGGCGTAAGATAGAATCCTGGACCGAAATCCAAGTCCTTTCTTCCAATGCTTACTAAAGGATGCTCAACAATGACATTTGAACCATGATATAATATTTGCTTTTCCATTATTCTTTTCTTTCCCAATTTTTAAGAGCTTCGACCACATCACTTGCCACAGCTTCCCGGCTCTCGGTATGTAGAGTGTCATAGCAATCTTGAATGAGACTCTTGATTAGCCCCACCTTATCCAATCGCTTTCTCATTTCAGACGGCGATATACCCATTTTTTGTGCCGAAGCCTCGATAGCCAACACCGTAAAGGCGAGGCGGTCAAACTCCGGGTCACTTTTCAGTAACAGTTCTCTATCTTCCATTCTTTACAAAACATTGTATTTGGGTACAAATTTATAGATTTTCTCTGATATTCCACTCTATTTCGGAGTTAAATAAAGAAAAATAGCCCGATTTCGCTAAAAACTTTACTGATGTTGGGAGAAGAATTGGGAAAAGTAGGAATAAACTTCTTTTTACTTTACCATTCGCATGTATTGGCAATTGTGCCGAAATCATAAACTTCATTATGCGAACTCATCCACTTCATTTCACGAGTTCATCTACTTCATTGAGTTGACACATACGGCTGCGGTGGCTGAATGAGACGGCTGAGTTGGCAGAATGAGACGGATGCATTAGACGAAGGAGTCGAATGCGGTGGCTGAAGGAGACGAATGCGATAGCTGAAGGAGTCGAATGCAGTGACCGGAGGAGACGAATGCTGTGGCAGGAGGAGACACATTCTGAACACTTATAACTAGAGATTGCGGTATAATACTAAAGCTATCAGTACTTCTGAATTAATTCCATAAAGGTACGATTAGAACATATTGATATTTATGAGATTTTGAAGGACGTGCCTGCATTTCAATTCCATAAAGGTACAATTAGAACTAAATGTCTGCGTATTCCGGAATCGCGTCGAAGCAATTTCAATTCCATAAAGGTACAATTAGAACATGGTGAGAAGATTAACAAGGAAGAAGGAAAACTCTATTTCAATTCCATAAAGGTACAATTAGAACGAGCCAGCTCATTGACTGCAGAACCTGTCGCCAACAATTTCAATTCCATAAAGGTACAATTAGAACTCGGGCAACGCAATGATAATCCCGATTGAGTATAGATTTCAATTCCATAAAGGTACAATTAGAACAGCCAAATCCTTAACCAACTGAGAGAAGTTCCCGATATTTCAATTCCATAAAGGTACAATTAGAACCCCTGAGTTTGAGACAAGACAAGGTGGAAGACTAATTTCAATTCCATAAAGGTACAATTAGAACAAACTTTGCTTGCAACGCATCGAATTGGTCTCTCATTTCAATTCCATAAAGGTACAATTAGAACTCGTTACCTTTAAAACTCAATAGGGATAATCATAATATTTCAGTTTGCTAAAGGTACAATTAGAACGCTTCTAAAGGTATCGCAGGTACAGGCTTGGGCTATTTCAATTCTATAAAGGTACAATTAGAACTATGTAACATCAAGGCTCGGAATGTACCTTGCGAATTTCAATTCCATAAAGGTACAATTAGAACTCATCACTTGGCTGCTGCACATTAAGGCTTGCAAATTTCAATTCCATAAAGGTACAATTAGAACATCAAAATCAGTTAATGCAGGACTATATGGATCAGCAATTTCAATTCCATAAAGGTACAATTAGAACTTCGTAATCTTACAGAGTTCTTCCCTGTCCGCTAATTTCAATTCCATAAAGGTACAATTAGAACTAGACTTCCTCGTTATCCTCTCCATCTGCACCCCTATTTCAATTCCATAAAGGTACAATTAGAATCCGTTCGCCCGGATGCCTTTACGCCGCTTAAGAAATTTCAATTCCATAAAGGTACAATTAGAACCTTCACGGGCAGCGACGGAAAGGAGCACAAGGCTATTTCAATTCCATAAAGGTACAATTAGAACCAGATCTTTCTGCTTCTCGTTAAACTCTTTGCTTTATTTCAATTCCATAAAGGTACAATTAGAACGAATTGATTCCTTGTTCTGTGTTTGAACTTAACCCATTTCAATTCCATAAAGGTACAATTAGAACAGAGCACCTTACCTACAATATCGCCCATAATCTGATTTCAATTCCATAAAGGTACAATTAGAACGATTATATGGTTCCTTCTCATTCAGGTTCCCTTAACCTATTTCAATTCCATAAAGGTACAATTAGAACTTATCCCAGATATGCTTTTTATCCAGAGCGAATACCATTTCAATTCCATAAAGGTACAATTAGAACCCGTTAATCCTTAGGCATAGATGCTCGAAGAATCAATAGGTTTGCGGGTGCAAAGATACAAAAAATCTTCAGAAAAAATGTCGATGCCTAAAGATATTTTTTCTGCGGTCTTACGACAACCTGCCTATTTATGGAGGTTTCAATAAGTCAAAGAACACTTTCGGAGGTTTTTCCGAACCTAGAAACGGCAAAATAGAACCACATCGACAACTCTTTATAAGAAATTATCGGTAGTCATTCTTTCTTTTCCAAGAATCTGTTTGTTCATATTATACCCCATTTTATTGGTGAAAACAATGACACTATCCTCGGATTCATCAATGATAGCTTTCATCTTCATTTGCAATTCCCGAAGTTTAGCTTCAGATAATTCTCCTTCCAATACTGAGTTCTGAATCCAACACAAATATTGGCGGCAAAGTTTCAACATTTTGCCTACTCGCTTCTCACCAACATCATAAACTATAATCACATACATATCACCAATACATTTTAAAAGGTTTATATTCTTCTATTCCTAAAATATCTTTTAGTAGCTTATAGCATTCCAACTTTATAAGATGCTTATAGCTTACATTACGTCCTAAAGAACGATGACGGAATGTCTCATCATAACGCTCTTCCATGGCCTTTACAAAAATCTTCTTTCCCTTTTCGTTCAAAAGACATTTGTTGAGTTTCTTATCAAAATGACTGGTGCTTAAAGCATGCTTATTGAGTACCTTGAAGATGACTCTATCCACGATTATAGGCTTGAAGATCTCGGATATATCAAGGCATAACGAAAAACGCCTTTCTCCTGGAGTATGCAGAAAGCTTATCGTTGGATTGAGCTGAGTTTGATGAACTGCCCGGAGAGTTTCAGTATAACACATCATGTTGCCAAAAGATATGAGAGCATTCACCTCATTCTCTGGCGGTTGCTTGGTTCTTGATCCCATGTTGAAATCATCGAGAATGATATCGAATGCAGCATAATATGCCTGTCTGATATTTCCCTCAATTCCCATTATCTCATCTACAGTCTTAGCATCTGGCAAAGTATTACTCAATCTTTTAATAGTATCGATAATATCCTGCAGGTCTTTTCCTCTACGATTATAATAGTTGAGGTTCATAACCATATTCCAAGCTGCTCCCTGAATGAATTTACGAGCCAATTCTACCCTTTTCTTCTTATTTTGGTACGCAGATGTTTGTGCCAACAATGCCTTGCCAGAAAGAAGACTTTCCCTTGGCATGAAGCTTCCGGTATAGTTCTCATAATAGTCGAAGAAGTGGACAGGAATACCTTTCTGCCCCAGAAAGTTGAACAAAGCGCTATTTGTCCGCAGACTTCCAAAGGCATACAGTTCCGCAACATCCTCAATAGGAATGTATCGAGGTTGCTGCTTGATTTCTTCATTATCTTCATTCACGATAACAGGCGTGAACTTCAACGTATTATCTCTGCGTTCCATGATGCCTGGATTGAACAGATAGAAACTTCTTTTCATTCTTCTTCCTCCAACTCGTTTATATAACAAAAATCGAAATAACTACAATTCTTACAGATGCCTTTCTTGGCTTTAGATGGGCAAACATCTTGAGAGATTATCTTAATAATGTCTTTAGATATAACCTGAATGTCATCTCTATCAACATCTGTCAAGATTACTTCTTTTATCTTTCTCAAAAGAGGATATTCCAAGATGCCCTTCACGCCATCTATTCCATGTTGCTCGAAAACATACATGTAATATTTCAGTTGCCATTCATGAGCTTTATCCACCTTATTAGATTTCTTTATCTCATGGATAACCTTGTTCTTGGCATCATAGTAATCTACTTTGATACCATCAATCTCCACTTCCTCATACTTTGATGTACGTTGCGGATAACTTGATTCATGCACCAGCTTTCCTTCATAGACCAAGTCTGATTCTTGTTCCATGTTGATGCCATTGGCAAACAACCATAGTTTGCGATGGCAAAGCTGGTAATAGTTGAAATGAGTACCAGTTATTGTCATAAGTAATTATCTCCATCAATTATAATACCAGTATCAAAATTATAACATTTAGTTGATATTTTATAAAGGCCATTATAATCTTCACCTGAAGATGTAATTGGTTTTGATTGATTTGGCTTTATCCTTATTTGTACAATCCGATTGGCCATCTTTTTTAATTGGTTGCTTAATTTTCTCTTATGGCATCGTATGATAGATATCTTGTCATCATGTAAAAGAGATTCTTTTAAATTCTTCTGGTACTTCAGAAGTAATTCAAAGTTATTATCATCACCATTACGAGGTACATAGTACAAACATTCCTCACCAAATATATTATTGTCAACAAGTGAGAATTTTCCCACTTTTTCATACATGCATTGGCTTATATCCTCCATTAAATTATTTTTCAGTTTCTCTCCATAGGCTCCAAATATAAGTTGATCACATATTTTCTCAAAGAAGGCTTTCTGTATGTTTAACATATCCTTCTCTTCACAATTTTCTGATTCATAAAAAGATTCTCTTGAGAACTTTATCAACTCTTTATCAGAACCTCGATAAATCAGGTCTGAACGTTCCCCTTGATTCGTTCCTAATCTAACAACAACAACTTTTCCCTTTTCTGCATTCTTCCCATTTCTATTGCAACGACCAGCAGATTGTACAATACTTGAAATGGTAGCAAAATCCCTGTAAAGTACAGGAAAATCAATATCAACTCCCGCTTCAATAAGCTGAGTAGAAATAAGAACTACCTTATCACCTTGACATAGTTTCTCCTTAGCAATATAAATCTTCTGGCTTCGGTCGCTTGGAGTAAAATGTGTATTAAGAAGCAACACATTTGTGTTATCCATATTTTTTCTGATGAAATTGTATAAGTCTTTTGTATCCTGAATTGTATTCAAGATTACAAGCACCGATTTCTCTTCCTGTAAAACTTGATGCCCCAAGTGTTCAATATCTATAATCGACTTTTGTACCTCAACTGTATATCTGTTAAAAACAGGATTCTCATAATGAGAAAGTGACAACAATTTAAATGGTTGTTCATAATCCAGAAAGAATTCCTTTGCTTCTTTATTGTCATCAGGCAATCGAAGAGCTGGCTGTGTAGCTGTAGAAACTATTGCAAAACTACCAGTTAGCTTACAGAATTTATCTAAGTAAGCAACAAAAAATCCATACAATCTTGGAGGCAAAGACTGTATCTCGTCCAAGAGAAAGACACAATTGGAAAAATTAGGCAATTTCATAAGCTCATGATTCTTATTTCCCAATAGTGTCTCAAATATACGTACGAAAGTTGTAATTATGAATGGATAGCCAAAAGTATCATCTTGAAACTCTAAAGCCTCTAATTCCTGTAACAACTTTTCAGAAGGATTTTCATCCAGTTCCTTCTGAATATCATCAAAGCGAGTATTTGTAGATTTTGAGTCTATGCGCTGAACGAAATATTCGTAACCTTTCAATATTTTCAATACTTCAGACTCAACTTGTTCTGTTATCGACAAAAATGGCAATCCATAAATAATTCTTTTAGCCCCCTTCGATTTTATAATCTCGGAAGCTAAAGATAACAACATTAGCGTTTTTCCGGAACCAGTCGGAGCCGTCAACTCAAAAATCTGTTTTCCTTCTTCTAAACCTTTTTTAATACTATTAATACTTTCCAGACGTATTTTAGTTCTCTCTACATTAAGTAAAGTTTGAGAATTAAGATTGTCAAGATACCCCTGTAATATGTCTGGATAGATATGAGAAAAGCTATTCAGATTTTGTTCATTCTCATCAAGCATGGATATCATATCACCAGCATCACTTTTGTCAGCTTTTACCAATGCAGAGAAAATGCTTTGTATTTCTAAATAGAATCGTAAAGCAACATTATAATCATTTGGCTTATTTACTATTCTTTTAAAAAATAATCTAATTCTATCTTCTTCCATTGATGATGGCATAGATGGCTCAATGCCTAATAACTCAGAAAAGACATTACCAAAAGATATATGCTCCTTATCAAGAAAGGAATAAAGATCGCTTACTTCATAGCCCGAAAGAATAGGATTGCCATCATTTGGCATCATATCAGGTAAGTCCCCATGATGTTTCGCAACAACAGTTATTAAAGATGTTAAGAAATTGTGCGAATTAAACTCATGTGGAACTTTAAACTTATCTGGATTTTTAATCAGAAACATGAGAAAAGCATACGCAGACAAATAGGCATGGTGATCATATCCTTTCGGACATAATCCATTTAATTTCTCTTGAAAATTAGAATTAACCTTACCTATATCATGGAAGAGAGATACCAATCCTGCTGCATCAGAACTGGTAATTCTCTTTGACAATAAAGCTACATTTTCAAGATGTACTTTCAAAAGTTTTCCTGGATGTGAATAACATTTATTTAAATCAAAACCCATTGTTCAATCTCTTTATCATGAATATATTCCCAATAATCTCCTTCTACTTTAAGCATATAAGAGCATTCTGGGTAAATGACGTTTACATATTTTTCTGGCAAATTCCAAAAATCATTATTCTGATATGTCGGAAGTTTGTCAAAACCAATTCGAAAGTCATCGCCAACTATTTTCAACTTATGCTCATTCGCTATAACGAAACCTTTGGTCTTAAAATCGCCATTACCCATCATTGTGAATTTTCCATGACTAATGAAAGTCAATTCTGCAGGACAGTTAGCAATACCCAAATAAGGGTCGTAGACAGCATATCCTTCTAAAATTGCATTCTGAAAATCATCGAATATACTTTGAGAGCGTTCACCATTGAGTCCCACACAAACCTTGTAGCTAACATCACGCAGCATTTCAAAAGCTTTGGGTGATTTAATAGCTGTAGGATTTATGGCCGTGTGAGACGTAAATCCACATGATGCTTTTTTTACAGGCTTTAGCAATTCAACACCATACAACAAGTCTTCAGACAACTGAGGGAAAAGAGATTTCATCTTCTCGCGTTCAATTCCTAAAACTGCACCAATCATTCCGATTAATGCCGTTTTAGGAATAAGGTTATGAGACAATGGATTGTTGTTGGTCTCTGGCTTTTTAAAATGAGCCCAATCACCATCTATTTTGAATTGTAAACCTTTCATAAGCTCATCTCTTCAAACTTCTCACCATTAAGCTCATTCTTAATCTTATCTATCTCTGTATAGAATCTGATTTTTTCTATCTTGTCATTCTTGGCAAGTTCCTTGAGTTTAGTGAAATCGAGAGCATAGTCATCCATACTACGAATTTGCTCGTCTTTCATGCCTTTATTCGGCTCAAGTTTAATGGTTCTGTCAATTCCATAGAGTTTGTCAAAATTCTCTTTATAGTCTATGATTAACAATAAAAGCGAATCTTGTCCGACTTTTGAACGAGAGAAAGAGCTTCCTTCCCCGCCTGTTCCATACCACAAAGCTTTAAACATTTTCTTCAGATCATCTTCTTTCAAATCTGTGCTTTTAGCAACAGTTGGATTAATCCATCCGTGAATTTGAACAACAGAATAAGGAACCAATGTTGTTGTGGCAATAGCACCTTGCGCTTTATCTCCTTTAGATGTAAAATGAGACGTGTTCTGATGCATTTTCAAGTTGACACGATTCAAAGAAGGGTTAAGGGCAGCAAATTGCACAGGTCCCGTGAATTGTACATGTCCGTTTGTACACTCATTTTTATTAACTTTAATTTTTTTAGTCTCTTCATTTGTCAGTGTTGAAATACCGCCAAACAATCTGACATCTATGAGACCTTTCATTATTTCTGCGATGTCAGTCTTTTGACATGGATTCCATTTTTCATTCTGAGCAATATAGGTTAATACACCTTTAGAATCTGTTTTGCCAGCTCCAGTCTTCTCTGAGACATAGATGTGCTCACCCTCGATATCCTCAAGGTATGTACGGATAAATCTCTTAATTCGAACATCACTAACAAGGATTTTCTTCGTTTCCTCATCGTAACGTTGTTCTCCTGTAAATGGATCTCCATTGGGGATGTTGTATGATGTTTCATACAAAAACAAAATTTCTGATTTCTTCATATCTTTAATTTTTATGGTTTATTTCATCAACTATCAAGTTAAGTTTACTAACTTCATCTTTCAAATCTTCATTGTCAGAATAATCAGCCAAGATTCTTTCTAAACGTTTCAGAAAATCTTTTTTCTTATCCGTCGGCTCATATTTGAAATAGCCATCCAAGAATCCGAAAGACAATTTATCCTTATCATATTTAGCTTCTGGTAGTTTTGCCAAGTCATCACAAACTTCAGCACACATTGTTGCCCATATTCCGTCATGCATCACAAGTTTCTGACTAATGTCAGTAACAAATCTGATGCAATCCTCTTTCGTTGACACTCTTCTTGAAAGCAAGCCCACATAGTTCTTTTCAAAAGAACCAATAGCCTTCTTCAATGGCTTGGCCATTTTTCCTATTTTAAGACCAAGCTTAAAACTTGCAGAATTAATAATATCCATATATTTATTTTGTTTATTATTTTGTATTGACAATATGAACATCAAATCATATTTCAAGATTTTACACCAAAACGAACCGTCTCCTATACGTGTTGCGGATTCTACATTAGTCACAAACGAATGGAGTAAATAGGGATCATTATAATAATTTTCTTTATATATTAAAGGAAGCACTTTGAGAATATGACTTTCATATTTCTTCGATGCGGCTATTTTAACTTTTCCCGTTGCATCCAATTGCACATCTCCCAAGAGATTGCGAAACGACTTGCATATAGAAAGAGAATTGTCTTCCTTTTTCTCTTTATTTCTTTCAGGTTTGCCTATTTTTATCTCTTTATTTCTTTCTGCATACACTTGATGTGCAATAATCTTATTTCTCGAGTCTACACGATTTAGAGTACTTCGTGTTATGTTTGAGATTTCTATAAGGTCTGTATCAGGCTTTGTTCCTCCATTCTTTACAAAAATAAAATCAAACGATGTGAAAGTCGAGCTGCTTCCTAAAGCAGACGAAATCAAATCGTCGCTATATTCATTGGACAATATTATCGAAGACTCATTTTTCTTTTCTATAAAGAGTTTTAAATCATCAGCCTTCAAATTCTTTCCAAATGGCAAAACTATTAGTTTATATTCAGAACCAGAAATCATCTTACCCTTCTTAGCATAAGAAACTCCATAAAAGAGATCTTCTATATCTGATTCTGTAAAACCTCTTGTCTTGTATCTATTTTCCAAATCAAAATTTGGAAATTGTATATCATTCTTTTTATCACCAGAACATATAGTAGGCCAGAGGCTCTTTTTAAGCACAAGTCTTTCCTTATTCTTATCATCAACATACTCCTTATACATTTTTTGAAGGACAAGTTCTAACGTATTGGAAAAATCATACCAACTCTTTTTCTCCCCATTACAATCCTCATAAGAAAAATGCAAAAAGATTGATGAAGAATTTAACAGAAGCAATTCTTCGTCACTTTTAGCCTCTTTCAATTTCTCCAGTTCCTTTTTGTTGTTTTCTTTATTTATAGTGCAACAAATATTCTTTAAGTTATCTTCATTCTCAATATATTCCTTAAAGGACGAAACGTTTTCATTTTCAAAGTATTTTATAATAGCAGGAGCATATTTGAGAATTCGTTCTATTAGCGTCAGTTCTTTTGCGAGTCCTGTTCTTATTTGTTGGAACTTTTTTATTTCTTCAAGAGAAAAATCAGATGAAGAATAGATTTCTTTGCACTTTGCAGTTCCAATGTTAAAGGAATTTTTATTTTGAGATTCTCCTAATTTATAATATCCATCTTCTTTTGGCTTTATGGATCCATTTTTATTCAATGTGCCTTTGACAGAATAATAAATGTCACCATATATATATCTACAAGTTGAATCTCGATCTGAAGTACTATACTTTAGACAATATAGACTGTTTTTTTTGTTCTCAGGAACAATCGACGCTTTATCAAAAATAATATTAAAGTCTTTGTCTACTGGAAGAGAAAGACAAAAAGACCAACATCCTTTATTGTCTTTAGGACAAGATACAATAGCATTTGAGAAACTCATTTTCTCTTTTGAATTTCTCAATATATTTCCGATTTTTAAGACTGTATCTAAACTCATAATTCTATATTCTTTATAAATCCAAACCCCTGCGAACATTGTTCTCCAACACCTCCTTCATAAGCAATCTTCATCAACTCTAAAGGTGCTTTCATGCGGAAAGAGCAGAGATATCCACGTACTCTTGATTCGTAAGGAGTATTGGCTTTTATCGTTATCAACTTCGACTTGACCTTTTTATCTGTCAATTCAAATGAAAACTCCTTGTTTTCCATATCAAATGGCTGACCATGAATGCTCTCATATCTCGCCATCAATCCCTTTAATATGCCGTCAGCAAACATGGGATTATCTGGTGACAAATATTGCGTTTTGTTGTCTTCATGCAACTTGACACAAATAGGAGACATAGCTTGGAAAGCCATCTGTTCTGTCAATTGTGGCATTGATATAGCCTCTACTCCAACAACATCAAAAGCAACTTGATATTTCTTATTGCCAATGCTAAAGCTTTGATGAGCAAATATACCTTGAATGAACTCAAGAGTACTTTTCTCCGGTATAAAGCTAATGTACCATACAGCTCTTTCACCTATGATTTTCAAACACCCTGCTTCAGGCAAAGGTCTTACTTTCTCAAAGATAAAGGGTGAATAACAAAATAGCTTAAACCTCTTTCTTTCATGTAATAGATAGCCATTTTCATGAAGCCATGACGAATATTGCGTATCAGCTTGCGCCAATATGCGATAAATGACTGCCGACTGCTCATACTGATAATTAAAGGGCAGCAAGTCACCATATTTTCTATCTATCTTCAAGGTTATTTTAAATTTCATAAATATTTGTTTTATGCACACAAAGTTAATAAAAAAACTTATATGTTGTTATTTTCTTTAAGAATTATTATACTAATATTTCATTTTATCCTATCGAAATGCCAGTTTAGCAAGTAAACAACAAACACCGACATTACCCTTACATTCATGCCTTAGAATACCCACTTTTTGCATCACCGCCAAATCTCTTTTTACCACCCTTGATGTTTCCGACATGGTTACCGACAAAGTCTCCGACATTTATTGTCGGTAACCAACTCCCCATAAAACGATAACATATTGGTTTTCAATTATTTTTCTTTCCGACATGTTACCGACATGTCTCCGACATTTACATCGGCATTACCGCCACTATTACCGCCAAAACAATATTTGCACCGACATTTACACCGACAAAATAGCATCAACCTTCTGCGTTCACAGACCAGCAGCTAATTTGATTACTTTCGCAAAATTATCCCAAAAGGGAAAGAACAAGAAGATTTAAGGAGAAAGGGGGATTACACATTATTATATATAGGAATTCTTAGGGAAAATGGTGGGGATAACGTTATTGAATATCAACAACTTAAAAGTTTCATTGTGCAAGTTGAGGCAATTTCATTGTGCAAGTTGAGGATTTATCATAAAAAAATGGTGTTTCATTCCTCAAAATGAAACACCATTGACCTAAATTTTATGCTGATAATCGAATTTCGCAATTAGTTGCTATAAGCACTCTCACCATGCTCGTAGATGTCGAGACCTTCCTCCTCTACTCGCTTGTCAACACGTACACCTACACTCTTATCTACTACCTTGAAGATAATGTAGGTAACTACTACGCTGTAGATGATGCTTACCACGGTGGCTACAACCTGAACCCAAAGCTGATGCCAGTCGCCATAAAGGGCACCCTGTACACCTTCGGCTCCTGTTACATACTGAGTGGCGAAGACACCGGTGAGGATAGATCCCAGAATACCACCCATACCATGAACACCAAAGGCATCGAGGGCATCATCATACTTGAACTTCTCCTTTAATTTGTTTGCAATCTTCACAAGAGTAAGCATTACCGGGACTTCTGTTAATACACCTACTGTAGTTGCCAGTGCCGCTGGACTTGATGTACCAAATAAAGCTACAGCGACTGCAACAGCTAGCTCAAAGAAATTCGATGCACCAATCATTCCAGCCGGGGCTGCAATATCATACGGAAGTCTGATAATTCTGCATACTCCAAATGCCAGAAAGAATATAAAGAATGTCTGAATGATCAGCGGAACTGCAATCAATATAATGTGCAGTGGATTGTCCAGCACCACCTCGCCCTGAAACATAAAAATCAGTATCAGCGTGAGCAAAAGTCCCACTGTTGTTGCGGAATCAAATTTATGCAGAAAAGTCTGCTCAAAGTATTCCGTACCTTTCTTTCTGACTACCAGCAGCCTTGTTATGATTCCGGCTGCAAGTGGTATTACTACAAATAGAACCACACTCATAAATAACGTCTGAAACGGAACACTAACATTAGAAACACCAAGCAGAAATTTCACAATCGGTACAAATGCAAATAATATAATAATGTCATTTGATGCCACCTGAACTACTGTATAAGCCGGATTTCCCTTTGTCAGCGTACTCCAGACAAATACCATAGCGGTACATGGAGCTGCTCCGAGAAGCACGGCTCCTGCGAGATACTCCGTCGCAAGATCCGGTGTGATCCATGTCTTAAGTTTTTGATTCTCTTCATACATTCATTATAGCTTTTATCATCCATTTTATTTGCCCCAAACAGCCGCTGCATTCGACCTTACAAGCAGTTCTTCCACAGGCAGACCAATCGGACAAATATCATGACAAGATAACGACTTCCCGCATCCCTCAAAATATTTCTTCTTATATTCAGCAGAAATCTCATTCAAATGAGTGCTTTCCTGTTCTTCATTCAGAATCCGAAATGCGTTGACTGCAGCAACAGCGCCTGCGAAAGTCCCATTTGCAGAGAAGTTAGGACACACTTCAAGGCAGCAGCCACACATCAGACAGCGTGCCGACTGGTATCTCGGTTCATGTGTCCACGGATTCATATAAGCTTCACTTTCAAGCCAAAGGTTCAGTTTTTTCAAATTTTCAAACAGAATTGACCGGTCAACGATCAAATCTCTTACAAGCGGAAATTTGCTTAAAGGTTCCAAGGTGATTGTAGAACCTTTTAACGTATGTAGAAATGTAGAGCATGCCAGCCTCGGACGTTCGTTAATCAGCATGGCGCAAGCCCCACATTTTCGCACCATACAGCTACATTCCCAGCTGATGGGAGTAACTATATTCCCTGAATTATCTTTCAAAGGGGTTCTACTGTTCAATTCCTTTAGAACATTGGCAACAGAGCTGTTTTTGCTTCCGTCAAACTCAAATTCCTGCCAATAACTGTCTGATTTCTGACTCTCCTGCCGCCTGATTCTTATTTTATATACCAAGTGAATCACCGCCTTTCTGGAACAGGTACAAAGGAAATCTGTATCTGCTTTCCATCAAATCTGGCTACCGTTGTTTTAAGGTAATCATCGTCATTGCTCTTCGGATAATCCTCCCGCCAGTGTGCACCACGGCTTTCTTTTCTTGCAAGAGCACTCTTTAGAACTGCCATGCCAAGCAATGGAAGATTTCCTGTCAGCGCTTGTACCGTTTGAATCCCATTTAACAACGTATTCTCATTTCTGACAACGCCCATAGTCTCCTGCATCACTTTGTTTAATTGCTTTATTTCTGAAATTTGAGACGCTGGTGGAAAATCTATCTGTGTCGCACAAGATAGATCTACTACATCTGCCTGTTCGCATGCTGATTTTGCCGCAACACGTCCTCCGTATAACGCTCCTAACAGAGAATTTCCACCAAGACGGTTGGCACCATGATATTGGGCACAGCATTCTCCGGCAGCGTAAAGATTCTGAATCGGCGTTCTGTGCTGCTCATCCACCAGAATGCCTCCCATAAAATAGTGAATTCCCGGTAAAACAGACACCGGTTCCTTTCGTATATCTTTATGCAGATAGGTCATACAATCGTCTGCCAGACCAGATAGCTTATTTGAAATAATCTCCTCCGATATTTCCGTCATGTCAAGAAATACCTCTGATTCATGGCTGACCTTCCATATCTCTCTGGCGGTAATATCTCGTGGCATCAGATTTCCAAGCTCCGGGTATTTTTCCTCCATGAAATACCATTGTTTTCCATCTTTCATGGCAAACAACCTGCCACCTTCCCCTCTGGCCGCCTCGCTGATGAGCATGCGTTTTCCACCACATTTCACAGTTGTCGGATGATACTGGATCATCTCGCCATTTGCCAGAGGAACACCAAGCCGGAACAATTCTGCGGTGACTTCTCCTGTATTGCTCAGCGAACCCGTTGTATTTCCAAACAATCCGTGCATACCACCGGTGGCAACAATAACCGCATCCCCCGGTAATTCCACAGTCTCCTGACTGTATTCATCCCTGATTACGCAGCCACAACAAATATTGCCACACAGAC
>OLOW01001397.1_pt1 | contig 16874 bp, 18 predicted proteins | sample 1672801 | NCBI WGS metagenome assembly OLOW01 (sample SAMEA3136725, study PRJEB25190) | human gut metagenome | biome: human gut; feature: human-associated habitat; material: faeces | place: Austria | collected 2013 | reverse complement strand
GGCGATGATACTTGCCGCAGAGGGTGAAAGAGACGCACGCATCGCAAGAGCCGAGGGTGAAGCCAAGGCAATTTATCTTGCGAAGAAAGCGAAAGCGGACGGACTTGCCGCTCTGCGTGAAGCAGGTGCGGACGCCGCCGTACTTGAACTCAAAAAATATGAAGCGCTTGTTGCGATGTCGAACGGCAGAGCGTCGAAGATAATCGTGCCGACCGACGCGGTAAACGCGACAAAAGCGAATGTTATGTTCTCCGAAGTTACGGGACTTGGCGACGTTACCAAGCCCGCACCCGAGGAAAAGCCCCCGAAAAAGCCCGACCCGTGCTGCGACTGACGGCAATCGAACAGGCAATATAAAATCGTAGATGAAACAATGCCGCCCGACGGAAACGTCGGGCGGCATTGACTTTTGGGAAACGTTGTGATATACTTTATCCGTATATTCAAAAACTTATTGCCTTTTAATCCGACGATGGGGCGGTATATTCAGTATGAAAATGTTTAAAGGGGGGCTTGTTGATGCCGAAAATAATCAAAAAGATGCATCGTTTTATGTCCATTGCGGAGAAATATGGATTTAAAACAAAAAAAGATCGCAGCTGCCCGTACACCCGGGCGCAGGCGGCATATTGCTTCACCGCGTGCTTTTCGCAGAGGATTTTCAGAAAATTCAAATGATAGAGGTTCAGACTGGAAAAGGCCTCCTCCACCAGGGAAAGCCGCTGCTCCCTGGGCAGCGCAGGGGAATCCAGCAAGCGGGCATAGGCCGGCTGCTGCTCCAAAATGGCCCGGACCCCAGCCATTTCTTCCCCAATCTCCCCTTCCCTGTGCTCCTGCCGGGCCAGCTCAAACAGGGCACGGCCATAGTCACTGGCGCGGATCATAGGGGCTCTCCCAGATTCTCAATGAAGGAGTCAATGAGCTTGGCGTGCTTCCGCTTGTCCACGTCCTCCTCCAGAACGGCAGAGGCGATCCCAATCGCCATGCCGGAGACCTGGTCCTTCAGGTCATTCATAGCCTGCTTTTTCTCCCGCTCTACTTGGGCGTGGGCGCGCTCCATGGTGCGGGCTGCCTTCTCCTGGGCCTCATGAACAATGGCCTCCTCCCGCTCCTGGGCCTGGCGGGTGGCATTTTGGATGATCCGGTCCCCTTCGGCGTTGGCTGCCTTGAGGCGGGCGTCATACTGGGCCTGCAGAGCCTCCGCCTGGGTCTTGGCGTGACTGGCATCGGCATAGAGGCCATCGATTTCCTGCTGTCGGTCGTCGATCATCTTTTTCACTGGCTTGAAGAGGAACTTCTTCAGCACCAGGAAGGTAATGATCATGTTGCACAGGGTCAAAAGCGCTGTCCAGAAGTTCACGCCAACAAAGCTTTCAAATCCCTCCATGCGGCATCACTCCTTTCGTTTTATCTGCCGGAAGATGCGCTTACAGGGCAAAGAGAATCAAAAAGGCGATGAGCAGAGAGTAAATACCCGTAGTTTCCGTAATGGCGCAGCCGATGATCATGTTGGTACGCAAGGTGCTGGCGGCCTCAGGCTGCCGGGCCATGCCCTCCAGAGCTTTGCCCACGGCGTTGCCTTCGCCCATGGCCGGGCCAATGGCGCCAATTCCCATACACAGTCCGGCGCCAATGGCGCAGGCGGCTTTGATAATTGCTTGTTCCATAGTAAAGATCCTCCTAAGATTGTGGTATATATATAAATAGGAACGACGGTTAAGCGGCTGCCTCGTCCCGCTCCTGCGCGGGAGGCGGACAGGCGGAGCTGATATAGACCATGCTCAGCAGACAGAAGACGAAGGCCTGAATGAAGCCAGAGAAAATGTCAAAATACAAGGACAAAATGGCGGGCAGGCCCAAGCCCAGGATGGGAATGCCACCCACCACCCCCAGCAGCTGCAGCAGGGCCGCAGCCGCAAGGACCGTGAACGCAATCCCCAAAAGCTTCCTGGCCAGCCGCTTACTCTGGAACCCCCAGAGGGTCAGGGCCACGCCAGCTGCCATCAGCACGATGCACACCGCAAGGCCGCTGGAGGCAATCAGGTTCAGCAGCGCCGCGGAAGCGCCTGACAGGGCCATATACAGCATGGAGGTAATCACGCTGCCACCTACCACATTGCCGAAATGACGGAAGGCCATAGAGATGGGCTGGGCAATCTCTGATACCAGGTTCATAGGCGTCATCACCCAAATAGGCTCGGTGAAGCCCTTTAACCAGCCCAAAAAGCCGTTGTTCTTAATGCTGTGGTACCAGATGAGGGCGCTGGTCATCAGGGCCCAGGTCAGTGTGGTACTGAGGTCCGCTGTGGTGGATCGGAGAAAACCGGTCATGCCAATGAGGGAGCCACACAGGGAGGAGAGGAACAGGGTTCCAATGTAAGGCGTCCAGTGGGCGTTGTGGGGGCCCATGGTGTCGCTGACCAGGTTGTACAGCGTGGAGACGGCCTTCTCTGTGAGGACCTGAGCCGGTCCCGGCCGTTTCTTCAGATGTTTGCCCAGCCGGTACCCTGCGATGCACAAAAGCAGCGTCACCAGCAGAGAGGACAGCATGGTCTGGGTCACGGGAATGCCGCCCAGGATGGGTATGACAAAGTAGATTTTTGCGCCGTTGATACTCATGATCTTTTTTCACCCGACTTTCGGAAAAATTCGCCCAGCATCAGAATAGGTCGTACAAACACCAACGGCAGAACCAACGCCAGCAAATCAAACCGTTTGCTCTTGGCTGCCGCAAACAAAATCAGGAACAAAACCAGGTACCGGAGCAGGAAGGACATACGCACCAAGGCCGTTCCGCCCTTCACATTCTGCTGCTCGGCCCGGTCTGCCGCCAGGCTGGCTCCCACCGCCATGAAGAAGAAATTGCAAATGGAGAGAAGCCCCCCCAGCATGCCCCCCAGAACGACGGACCTGTCCAGGCGCCCTGCCAGGGCGTAAATGCCAAGCATCAGGCCCACGCAGAGGACCTCTCCTATGGCAATGGCGGCGGTTTCCCGATATACCGGATTTCGAGTGGACATACAAGCGCACCTCCGAACAAATTAATCATGCTCATTGAAGGATATGGGAGGTTTCTTCCGGTTATTTCCCTTTTCCCGCCCCGGTCGGTTCAAAAAGCTCACATCCCTGACAAAGGCAGCGCCAGCGGAAAACGCGCCGCCCAAACCCAGGGCAATGCCCAAAAAAATAACCCAGTTTCCGAAGCCAAACCGGTCCCGAAGCCAAACGGCGCCCAGCAGGCAGAGAAGCAAGGGACAGACGATGGAAAGTCCCAATTGCGTCAACCAAACCAGCTCCCGCACAGTCCGCATTCCACCGCCTCCTCACCTGTATTTTCTTCCAAGAAACGCTAATTATTCTACCACGCTCCCCAGAAAAAAACAAGGGACAAGAAATTGAAATTGGAAAAAACGGTCCGCACCGTGGAGTCCGAGCTTAATTTTGTGCAAATAAATCATAAAAATCACACGTAAATTTAATTATGAAAAAACGGCAGGAAATCAGATATCGCACTGATTTCCTGCCAATAAGGTCATTCTTAAGACACTACAGGAACAACTTCCACCAATTTATCTCGTAGGAGAAGCATCAGTTTCCCATTCTCCCGCGCCAGGACTGCGCGAATATCCCCTGCCTGCAGTCCATCCTGAGTCAAATCAAAGGAAGCCTGCTCCGCAACACCAAGCTCCGGAAGGTCGCAGCGCAGAAAATATATCACGCCGTCCTCTCCAACATAATAAATGCGTTCACCCGCTGCAGCAAACCGTACGCCTTGGGTAAAGGAAAGCGCTGCATCCTCCAGGAGAACAGCCCCGTCCTCCAAAGGAACATACAGCATGGAGCCAGCCTCTTCCTCGCGCAGCACCGCATAGACTCGACCCTTCCACGGAACAACTGCAACGGCATAAAGTAAATCAGGTTGATCTGTGATATAAGGGACTGCACGCAAAGTGTCTAGAGAGATTTCTTCCGTCTGATAAAACAGCCGCCCATTTGCACAAATGTAAAGCTGCTGATCCGCAACCACCATCTGAAAGTCGCTGGTGTCGTCTCCGCCAACAGGCAAATAACATGACAAGTCTTTCCACACATCATAGGTCCCAGACTCATTTGGAGCATAGGCAAACACACCCTGCTTGGTATGCAGGAATCTTTTGGCATGGGAAACGCTGGTTTTCTGCCGGTTTACCTCGTTGAAGTTATCATCCAATGTGATCTGGTATGTATCATTGGCATCCTGTACCAGCAGGAAATACCCACCTTCACCTTCTGTTGCATCTAACAGCTCTAAATCGCCGCTCTGCCAACGGACTTCCATCGTATGGGGCAGCGCTTCCAAATCCTGCGTACAAACCTGCGAGAGAAAGGGCACATCCGCCGGATCCGCTTGCGATTCTTTCCCACATCCGGCTAAAATTGTACAGAGAAAAATAACAGGCAAAAGCATGCAAATTACGCAAAAATGACGATTTTTCATTTTGGCCTCCCTCAAACTATGCCGTAAAGCAGCGAGTCAGAACTCGCCTCAGCAGGATATGGCGCAGACTCACGCCATATCCTGCCGGAGGGAGTCCTGACATTTCCTTTTGCAACAGACCCAAAAAGCGCCCTGGGGCATTTTTAAGTGGACAGCTCAATGGGCAAGTAGCCATATCCTTCATTTGAATATGTGCTTGCCCGCGCCCCAACAATCGTAGGACTGGAAATTGTGTAGTTGCATGTAGCACCTGGCTTCATTCTGGAAGAATATGCCAGAGATTTTCCGGTCCGCATATTGGTGTATCCCACATTACAGCTATCCGGCTGATTCAAGCTGACTACTGTCGTTTTCATCGTTCCGCGAATGTCCGTCCATGTTCTGAATGGATCCGTCAGGGCGGTGTTACTGGGTTTGTGGAAAAATACCGAGCCATAAAACAACGTGGAGGTCGAGGCAATGTCGGCATCCCCACCAAGTACAGCACGGTCTGCCACCCGAGGATCACAGGGAACATCCCAATCCTCCGGGAACAAATCGTAGAATTGGGGCAAAACTTCAATGGTTCCATCGGGTTGCTCAATCCATCCCTCTCCCTCAGCAACCCAGGAATGTGCAAAAATAATCTGTTCCCGGGCCTCCAAAATGGTTCCACGGAGCTCAGCAGGAGCAACGTCCAGGTCCATGTACGCATAGTGTGAAACATTTTCCACTGTCAACTCCACAGGGGCACCCATGGCGCTGACCTGAACCGGCAAGCAGATGCATAAGGATATGACCAATAGTGCTGCCAATAAATTCCGAATTTTCATGTCCACGTTCCTCCTAAAATTTATTTTGGCGGTGTGTTCATCCCGCATTTTCATTTTACGGCAATTTCCTAAAAATGTCAAGAATTTTTTCTTAGTTTTTATCACCGTTTCTAGTTTCCTGCTCTGCAAAAAATATCGTTTTTATGTGTAAGAAAAGCAGGGGCTGTCTCAGAATTTCCCTCTGAGATAGCCCCCTATTATTTGAAAGCCTATCAGCCTGCAAAATGATTGATTGGCCAAACCATCCAGCCTATACGCAGTCGTTACGGCGCGCATTCTTAATCATACTCAATCTTATGATGTTTTTAACCAAATACCAGGCAGTTAAAAAACCGGAATCAACAGGAGGCTTTCCGGAGCCGGGCCCTCCTGGGGTAGGTGGTTTGCGCCGCGGATGGCTTCCACCGTGGAACCGCAGGACTTGGCCAGGTCCCACAGGCTCTGCCCGGCCAGTGGGGCGCGGATGATGAGAGAGGGCCGGTTTGGGTCCGGTTTTCCCTGCTCCGACAGCTCCGCGCCGGCGATCACCTCCAGGTCTCCGCTGCCAAAGCTGTCCACCGTCACCTCCAGAGACGCCCGCACCGTAGCAGACCCGCCGCCGGAGGACCACTGAAGAGGACCGGAGATCTGGCTGGAGGCCTCGCAGGTACAGCCCTCGGCCAGGCGAATCCGGGACACTGCAGAGGTGTGGGCGGACCGGCCCTGGAGCTCGCCGGCTTCGTCATAATACAGCACGCTGCACCAGACGGGGGATTCAATCTCCATCTCCTCCCCTTCCCGGCGGATTTTCGGCAGATCCGGGAAGACGGCGCTGTCTATGAGGGCGCCGCCCTCTAAGGGGAAGCTGCTCTCCGCCTGCTCCCGGAGCTGCTGCCGGTCCAGCCGGCTCTTCATGGGAAGCTTCTGCAGCTGCGGTGTGACCGTGTGACGCAAACTATAGAGATCCTGCACCAGATCCACGGTCTGCCGGGCCAGCACCAAGCACTGGGCGGCCACACTGCACTTGAGCCGCAGTCGCCTGCCTTCCTCATCGGCGGAGACCTCCACACCGGTCAAAACCGGCTCAATTTGAAGCTCCTCCTCCTGGTCGTAAACCCGGGCCAGCTCTGTGTACTGGGAAAAGGGCAGATCAAAATCCCAAACCGCCAGACGGTCCTCGGGGGTCATGTATAAAACGTGCAAACTGCAGCTTCCCTTGAATACAGCCTTCTCCCCCAGCACCTTGGCGTCGGTCACCATGGGCCGAACCTGGTAGGAAACCAGCTGGCTGACGGCAGGCGCGCCGCCGGGGAGCTCCAGCTCCTCATCCAGCAGGAAGCTCTTCTCGGTCAGCTCCGTGGGCAGCTGCAGGGGCAGGCGCTGCCGCAGAACCTCCAGTTCCTTGGGCGGAGACGGCAGGGTGTAAAACACCGCCTGGCCGGGACCGTACGCCTCCCCCTTGCAGGTCAGAGAGGCGCGGACCAGAATCTTGCGAGAATTTACCATGCGCGCATCGATGCTCTTGATGCGGCAGGAAACCTGCATCTGCCCCTCTTGCTCCGTCGGCGGGAATTCCCACTTTGCGGTGAAGGGGAGATACACCGCCACCTGCCGTGGCGCTCCCCCCTCCTCCGGTACATACAGGACCCAGGCGCTGACGCCGCCTGAGACGCCCATGCCGTTTTGCCGCCACTCCTTGCTACGGACCACCGGAACACCCCAACAGCCCACAATCCGGCCTACATCCGGCAGGCTGTCCGGCACAACCGTTTCTGCGGTCTCCTCTTGACTCACCACCTGGCAGACCAGCTTCTGGAGATGGTCCACGGCGTTTTTTTCAAAGGCCAGTTCCATATTGTTCACTCCTTACACGTTCTGGTGATATATACGCAGGCGTGGACAAGGTTATGCCTTATTTTTTCTTCAACAAAAAGCAGCCGCCGCAGAGGCAACAAAGCCCCAGCAGGATGGAAACCACGGTGACCCCGCAGGCGCAGCCAATGATCAGGCCAAGCCCAAGAGCCAGCAGCGCAACGGCGCAAATCTGATGCTGTCTCCACATAAAAAACGCCCCCTGCATTCACCATATGCAGGGGGCGGCAATCTTGTGTCTGATTTTAACCGGGGTTCATATCTTCCATACAGGCCGAAAGCACCTGGGAGAGGATGGGAATGCAGACGCTTCTACCATAGCCCCCATTCTCCACCATGACCACAAAGGCCAGAGGGTAGTCCTCGTCCATGGTGAACCCGGCAAAGGTGGCGTTGGGCTCCAGGCCGCCTCCCACCTCTGCCGTGCCGGTCTTGGCGCAGACATACACATCCGGGAAACTATCCTCCCCATAGTTATTGGTCACGTTGTAGTGCATCATTTCCTGTAGCGTAGCTGCCACAGCCGTGGGCATGACGCGGTCTGTCTGCTGGGTCCTGGCCGTATACCGGCTGAATATGCCAGAGGAAGCGGAGGATACGAGATAGGGCTCGGCTGCTGTGCCACCGCCGGCAATCTGGCCCATGAAGGTCATATAGCGGCAGGGATTCACCGTATCGGTGTACTGGCCAATCCCGCCCCAGGCCACATTGACATCTGCCGCATCGGAGAGATCAAAGTGCCCGGAGGCAGTGGTGATGCCATCAAAGGTCAAAGGCTCTGTAATCTGGAACTGCTGTGCATATTTCATCAGGGTTTCCGGCCCCAGCTCCAGGGCAATCTGGGCAAAGGCGCTGTTGCAGGAGTGCATCAGGGCCTGGCGCATGGTGACCTCTCCATGGGTCCCTTCGCAGACCACCTCGTCGCCTCCCACCCAATAGGAGCCCTCACAGAGGAAGGTCTGAGACTCTATGTCGTCAATCTCCGCCAAAGCCGCCGCCGTGGTCACAACCTTGAAGATGGAGCCAGGGACATAGGACGCCTGGGTAAACCGGTTTACATAGACGCCCTCATAGTCTCCGGTGCTGTCATTCTCCAGGTCCGGCACGTCGTCCGGGTCATAGGTGGGAGAGGAAACGGCGCAGAGAATCTCGCCGGTCTTGTAATTGTATACCCCCACCACTCCCTTGCGGCCGTCCAGTGCCTCCAGGGCGGCCTTCTGGGCCTTGGCGCTGATGGTGAGCACCGCTGTGCCTCCGGTGCCAGAGGTGGAGTACACGCCATTGATCAGATCAAATCCCACCATCTGGCTGCTGTATTCCGATACGGCAGGGGCGCTGATATAGCCCTCCCGATCTCCCAGCAGGTGGAGAGTAGCCAGGCGCACAGTCCGATCATCGCTGTAAGTCCGGCCATCGGTGGCGTCCAGGAGGACGGCGCCGGTCCGGTCTGTAACCACGCCGCAATTCAGGTTGCTTCCCCGGTACACATGAGGGCTGCCGGGAAACACCACCCACTCCTTGGCCTGAAGCAGATATTCTCCCGAGAAAATCACAAGGCCCAGCACCAAAACGGCAGCCAGGATCAGAACAAATCTCGAGCGGCCCGCAATTCTATTCATACTGCACCGCCTCCTTTTTACGCGATGGCAAGCGAATGGCAAAGCTGGCGTTCTGCCTGGTATCCGCCGCCTTGATGAAGGCCAGCATCCCCCAGGCGGAGATCATGCTGGAGCCGCCGTTGGAAACAAAGGGGAAGGTGACGCCAGTGAGAGGCAGCAGATCCACAGTACCCAGCACATTGAGGATGGTCTGGACCATGAGAATGCTGATGGCTGCACAAGCGCCAATGGTGTAAAAGCTGCTGCGGCCCACCGGAGCGGCGCGGACCACAAATGCCCCCAGGCACACCACAGCCAGGACCATCATCACCCCAATGAGCAGGCCCCACTCCTCGGAAACCGTGGCAAATACCAGGTCCGTGTCACTGGCAGCCACGTACTTCAGCCAGCCGTTGCCTCCCCCCAGGCCCAGCAGGCCTCCAGAGGCAATGCACATCATGGCCCGGGTCTGCTGATAGCCCCCCTCCAGGGGGACCTCCCACACATGGCGCCAGGAGGCAAACCGGCTCAGCACATGGGGCTTCAGGAAGCGCAGCGCCATGATTCCACCAAAGCCTGTGGCTGCGCAGACCAGGGCAATGGTGGCAAAGTTGCCGGAGCGAAGATAGGCAATCACCAGAAATGCGGCAAAGAAAATGAGGGCCGTGCCAAAATCGTTCATGAGAACCAGGCAGCCACAAATGATACCGGAGTAAGCAATGAACAGGGCCAGGTTTCGCCTGGTGACAATCCGGTCCATGGTGGAGGCGCCGGCCAGGACAAAGCAAATTTTCACCAGCTCGGAGGGCTGGAAGGACATGGGTCCGATGCTGATCCAGTTCTTCGCGCCGAACTTCTCCACGCCGAACACCAGGTTCACCGCCAGCAGCAGAAGGCCGAAGCCCGCCGCCAGATACCGCACCTTCTTGGCCCGCTCCAGATCCCGCAGGGACCATCCCAGAAACAGAAACAGCCCCAGACCCAGCACCATGGCGGCAATTTGCTTCCCCGCCTCACCCGGGTCCGCCGTGGCAATGAGGGCCATGCCCAGGGTACTGAGGAAAAAAGCAATGGTCTCCACCTCGTAGCCTCTCCGCCGGATGGCGCAGTAAAAGGCAAACAGCAGCCACTGAATGGCGAAAATGGACCCAAATCCAAGGGCGATGCTCCCCATATCCTCCAGCTCCGCCGTAAACAGCAGCTGGAGGGTCATGAACACCTGAAACAGGCTCAGAAGAACCAGGGTCACGCTGGGGTGAAAATCCTTTCCGGCCTTGGTCCTCAGGGTGGTCTGGTAGGCCTCCTGATTCTCGGTGATGGGCTCCAGGGTCATCTCCAGACCGTTGAGAGAAATCACATCCCCAGGCTCCAGGGCGCACAGGGCCGTATCCTGGCCGTTGACCTGGATGCCGCCCTTGGAGCCGATGTCGCTGATGGTCCAGCTGCCGTCATCGTATCGGGTGAGGACCGCGTGGCTCCTGGAAATGGTGGGCAGGTCAATGACAATGTCGCTGCGCTTGTTCCGGCCAATGACATTCTCCCAGTGGGTAATGGGCAGCTGATTGCCATCGGGCAGACACAGCCAGGCCCAGATCTCCGGCTCCTTCCGGAAGGTAAGCAGGCTCTTGGCGCAGCGCAGAAGCAGGAGGGCTGCCAGTACAGGCAGAAGAATCCGCACGGCAGCGCCGTACAGGTTCGAAAATTGGGCGCTACCCATGGGAAGGCCACCCAAGCTTTTTATGGCTTCAAAAAAGCTCTCCACGAGAAATCACTTCCTTTCCCATAGGAATCTTTCAGGGGGCGATCTCCTCCGGTATGATAATCGCCGCCACAAAGTAAGCCACCAGGCCCAGGCCAACGCTGCACAGGGTGCCAAAGGCCCAAACCAACCGGATCCATGTGGCGTCAATTCCAAAAAAGGCAGCCAGACCGCCGCAAACACCAAGCAGCTTCCGGTCATACTGAGAACGGGTGAGTTTCTGCTGCATCAAAAACAACTCCTTTTGGTGAGACTCAGGTACAGAATACTATTTTTCCGCAAATTTGTCAAATTAAGATTCCATGAATGCCGAAAGCTGCTTCCGGAAAAGGCAGGGCGCGCCCGCGCAGCGCCAGGTTGGGAAAATTCCTGGAACCGCAATCGAAATGCCGAAGGGAAACTCGAAAAACGATATGGCGTATGGCAAGCTCATATAAAAATAAAATTTGCATAGGATGTAGGATTTATAATAATATTTGACACCGGAGCAGGGACTGTGGAAATGTGGAAAACCGCAGTGCGGTTTCCGCACATTCCCACAGCACTACTACGATGCCTGCGGCGCTTTTTCCGGATTGAGAGAAAAAAGGTGGCAAATAGGGATGGCCTGTGTTAAGGTTGAGTTGTCGAATCAAAACCGAAAGGCAGGTGCCACCCTATTCGCCATGAATAAGATAACACAGGACATGCGCTTTAAGCAAGCGGTAATTGAGTATTCTTTGAAACACGGCGTCACAAAGGCAGCCATCCGTTACAAGACCTCCAGGCAAAACATTTACCGCTGGAGAAAGAAATACGACGGTACGCTACAATCCCTTGCTGACCGCTCTCACCGGCCTCACAGCCATCCAAACCAGCATACAGAGGCTGAGATCAAGCTCGTCCAGGATATGCGCCGCAGGAACCCTCACGCCGGTCTGGTGGTCTTCTGGGTGAAGCTGCGCCAGCGTGGCTATACCAGATCCATCTCCGGTCTTTACCGTCTCCTGCGCCGGATCCATGGAAACCCCATCAAGCTTCCGAACCCGAAATATACCCCAAAACCCTATGAACAGATGACATATCCCGGTCAAAAATGCCAGATAGATGTGAAATTTGTTCCACAGAGTTGCCTGGTCGGGGAAGTGGCGGAGGAGAAGTACTATCAGTACACTTTCATAGACGAGTACAGCCGCTTCCGAATTCTCAAGGCATATAAAGAACACAGCACATATTCCTCCACACAGTTCCTGAAGTATGTGGTGAAACAGTTCCCATATGCCATAGAATGTATCCAAACAGATAACGGGTCAGAATTCACGAACCGCCTGAACTCGAAGGCTACCAAAAAGAAAACGCTCTTTGAAACCACCCTGGAGGAGCTCGGCATCCGGCATAAGCTCATTCAGCCCTACACCCCCAGACACAACGGGAAAGTGGAGCGCAGTCATAGAAAGGACAATGAAGAATTCTATGCCTGCCACACCTTCTATTCCTTTGAGGATTTTCAGAAACAGTTGGCTGTCAGACAGCGGCAGTATAACAACTTCCCCATGCGGCCTCTCAACTGGAAGGCCCCCAAAGCTGTCCTCTTTTCTTTCCCAAAGTCTGTAACTCATCATTGACAAACCTACAAAAAGGGCTTGACATTTGGGAGAAAGTTGGATATACTGCCTATGGTTAGTTTTGACTAATCTCGAAGAAGCTCCATCCCCAGGCGCGTTTTCTTTTTCTTAGAAAGTTAGAAGGGACTAACCAAATATTTTACATAATCGGAGGTACTGATTGATGAAGAGAAGGTCCAGAATTTTGGCTGCGCTGACGGCCGGTGTGATGGCTGCCGGAGCCATGTGCTTTGGCTTTGCCCAGTGGAGTACCAGCCTTGCCCTCCAGGGCACGGTATCGGCCAGCGGCAAGTGGGACGTGGGCATTTCCAAGGCCGAAGTAACGAGCTTCAGCACCGGCGCAGCTGTGGACGCCGACCCGGTTACAGTGGCCCCTACCGGAAATGCCGTGGTGTATCCGGTGAAGCTGGCGATCCGGGATATGGACAACTGGTATGTTCTGCAGATTGACGATGTGAACGGCGCGGAGCAAGGGCTCAATGCAACCGAGCTGAACGAATATGCTGACCGGCTGTCCCTCAGCTATGGCTCCGCATCCCCTTGGTACTATGCTTCCGGCATCAAGGCGGAGAAAACCACAACCTTCATGATGAAAATTACGGATCCAGACATTGTGACGATCCATCAAAATGGACTGGTAAACCAGAGCTATCAAAACACGGACGACGGCGCTTCTGCCGGGAAGGTTGTGGGATATGCCATTTTGAGGCTGTGGGGCGGCTCCTCGTCCATTCAGGTCAAGCCCAACAACGAGTACCTGAAGGTGACCTACCAGGCGGCAAAGGAGGAGATACAGCAGGGCGAAGCTTACACCGTCTATCCCGCTGCCATCGGCGATGACAAGACCAGCGCCACCTATGGGCCTGCGACCTTCTCACTGCCCGGCGCTTGGGTTCAGTACTCCGTCACGGTGACCAATCAGGGTACAGCCAATGCCAACCTGAGGGACTATAGGCTGGATGTGGACCAGCTGGATGAGATCTATCATGTGGACATGCCGGAATTGGGTGAAGACGAGGTCCTGAAGCCGGGCGAATCGTGCACCATGACCTTTGTCATCTCCGTGGACAGCAGCGAAAGCTTCGAAGCCGCCACCCAGTCCTTCACAGTCTACTTGACCTATGGGCAGGACGGGGTAGAAGCCGCTCCCACAGCCGGCCATACCCATCCCGCTGCGTAATCCCGGAACCCGGTCCGCCCCTCTGAACACTCCGGAGCGGAAGCAGGCTCCAGGGAAAGCTTGGGCGCGGCATTTCCTGTGTCACATAGTTAGGATATCCTAATCGACCGAGAGTTCATTGCCACGGGTTCTGCTCCGTTCAGATTGACGTGGACTCCTTGCAATTTCAATTCCTTTGGAGGTACATAGTGTGAAAAAAAGATCCAAAATTCTCGCCGCCCTGACAGCGGGTGTCATGGCTGTCAGCGCCATGTGCTTCGGTTTTGCTCAGTGGAGCACCGAAATTTCCCTGGGCGGCAACGTCTCTGCCTCTGGAACCTGGGACGTTTCTGTCACAGACGCAGCGGTCACCCTGAGCAGCGCCGGCGCCGACCTGGTGGAGCAAACCGTTGTGAACGACCCCACCTATGAAGTGGTCCTCTATGATGTGTATGCGGATTACAGCTTCCTCGGCGATTACTGCTTCACAGTGGACGACAATAACCCCCATACCGTTTCCCTGACTGCCGAGGAATTCAATCCATATGACGAAGACAATGGAAAACAGATTGGGGCCTACTCCTTCAAGTCTGGCGTCAGCGGCACCGCTTATTCCAGAAGCGACTACACCTTTGTTTTGAACTGCAGGGAAGAGGCGGAGCACATGGTGACGGGCTGGGAGAACAAACCTTACCTACCGGCTGCCGACAACGGCGCCATGGATGGCCAATGCATCGGCCAGGCAGTGGCGTTGCGCTACAACACCCAAATGCCGATGAATGAACGGATTATCATGTCTCACGATGACGCCAAGGCTTTTTACCAGGCCAACCCCCGCACCGAAACAACAGTGCCTGCCGAAACCACCTTCACAGCCGGTAGCGTCAGCTATGCTCCCGTGCACTTTTCCCTTCCCGGCGCCTGGGCGCAGTATTCCGTCACCATCACCAACCAGGGTACCGCCAAGGCCAACCTGAGGGATTACAGGCTGACTCTGGATCAGCTGCCGGAGCTCTACCAGGTGGACATGCCGGAGTTTGGAGAAGACGAGGTGCTTCAGCCGGGTGAATCTTGTATCATCCAGTTTGTCATCTCCGTGGACGTCCAGGAGGAGCACTTTGCTGAGGGGAGCCAAACCTTTACGCTGCACCTGACCTATGAGCAGGATGCCGTGGGGGCAGCCCCGGCATCCAGCCATACGCACACGAAGTAACGACCAGGCAGGGCCTCCCCAAGCCGGAGGCCCTGCCAGAAGCATTCTGGGAGGAGGAATCACCTGTGAAAATGGCCTTTCGATGGCAAAGTATCCTCTGGCCGAAGACAGAAAGAGGGAAGTCGGCGCTTTTCTGGGCCACTGTGTTTGCCGGGATTTGGCTGCTGCTGCAGGGGCTCAGTGGCTTTTGTCTGGGGTTCAACCCAGTCCGTGTACCGCCGGCAGCCTGGGCGATGGCCCTGCTGGGCATTTTTGCCCGGGAGCTGCTCCGGGCGTTCCTGTCTGCCTTGCCAAAGGGTAGCTCCTTTTGGAGGGGCCTCGCCATTGCCTTCGCGCTCGCACTGGGGGAGTGCCTGCTGACCGGCGGCACAGCCAACCTTCCTCAGCGCCTGTGGAGCGAATTTCTCCCCACCCTTTCCCGCTCTGCCCTGCTGACGGCCTTGGCCATACACGGAGGCTTTCTGCCGGCGCTTCTCTACGGCGTTGCAGCTCAGGCAATGGGGCTCTGGATCCCCGTCTCCCCGGCACTGAGCCGGCCAATGGGGGCGCTGCTGGAGTTGGTTATGAATCTCATGTTCCTCGTGGCTTTGGATTGCGACCTCAGCCCCGACGAAGCGCCGGCAAAGCGGCGCTCCAAGGCCTCCGTCGCCGGTGGTGTGGCGGCTTGTACGGTTCTGGCTGCCCTAATCTGCTTCTTTGCCGGCCTGCTTCCGTGGCAGCCCGTGGCCGTTGCCACCGGCAGCATGGAGCCCCAGATTTCGGTGGGTGACGCAGTGCTCGTCTCCAAACTGGACACCGGCGCATTGGAGGTTGGGGATGTGATCCAGTTTCGAAGGGGGGACTATACCGTCATCCACCGCATTGTGGAGATCATCCAGGAAGACGGTGCCCTTTCCTACGTGACCAAAGGAGACGCCAACAATGCCAAGGACGCCGGCGCGGTATCTGCCGGGGATGTGGTGGGAAAGGTCATTGCCACGGTGCCCGGTGCAGGGCGTTGGACCCTGTGGCTGCACGGCGCTTAAGTGAGCTACAGGACTGGGAATCAGAAGAGCTTTGGCTGTAAGGATACGGACCGGTTGGATTTCAGGGACCGGTTTGTATCCTTATAGGTATTTTTTGGAGGAAATTTGGAATTATTGGTTGCGTTTTTTGCAGAATCATGCTATATTGAAAGACAGCGCGGTTTGCGCGGGAGGGATTCCAACATGCGCATCATCATTGTAGGGGACGGCAAAATGGGCAGCACCTTTGCCCAACGGCTCTCCAAAGCCGGTCATGACGTGACCATCATTGACAAGCGGGCCACAGCCCTGCAGCATACCATAGAGAGCCTGGATATTATGGCCATTGAGGGCAACGGCACCACCCTGGAGATCCAGCGGGAGGCCGGTGTGGAGCAGGCGGATCTGCTGATTGCCGCCACCAACACCGACGAGCAAAATCTGCTGACCTGCCTCATTGCCAAGCGGGCGGGAGCCAAGCACACCATCGCCCGGGTGCGGAGCCCAGAATACGTGAAGGAGATCAGCCTCATCCAGGAGGACTTGGGCTTGAGTCTGACCATCAATCCTGAGCTGGCCTGTGCTACGGAAATGGCCCGGGTCCTTCGTTTTCCCTCCGCAGTTAAAATTGACACCTTTACCGGCGGCCGGGTGGAAATTCTGAAGCACTGCCTGTCGCCCAATTCCCCACTGGTCGGCATCCGCCTGTCGGAGCTGAGCCGGTTTAAGGCCAGCGTGCTTATTTGTGCGGTGGAGCGGGGCAAAGAGGTCTTCATTCCCAACGGCAGCTTCCAGCTGGCCGCCGGGGACCGGATCAGCATTGTGGCCCAGCCCCGGGACGCCTCCCTGTTTTTCCGCAGAATCGGCGCTGTCCGTGCGGTTGTCGTATATATACCATTTATAAAAAGAATTGGTTGTTTCAAATGGATCAAATTCCTGCCCGCGGAAGGCAGGGCGGGCTGCGTCACCGGACTGCTGCTTTGCCTGCTGCTGCGGCCGTCCCGACTGCGGAACGGGCTGCTTGGGCTGCGCCGGAGCCTGCACGGCGTCCGATGTCTGGACGGAGGCTTCCGCCCCTTCCGAATGCTTTTTTTCCAGAACAGAATAGAAAAGCGTACGTCCGCTTGCCGATACGACAGCATACTGATCGGGGCCGATACTTTCCACGCCTGCTGCGGGCAGAGAAACGTCAATGAAAAGACGCGTCTTTGGCGCCAGGCGGATTCTTCCGATTAGAATAGATTGCTCGTCGATATAGCTGGAAGCGCTTAAATGGATCTCTACCGTTCCCTGCACGCCGAGCGGCGCGGCCGCATCCCGGCTGAGACTGCACTGCATGGAATAAGACGAGTCGGTTTGGCAAACTGGAATTTGTCAAGCAATTATTTTTTTCTTTT
>OLOW01001395.1_pt1 | contig 16887 bp, 17 predicted proteins | sample 1672801 | NCBI WGS metagenome assembly OLOW01 (sample SAMEA3136725, study PRJEB25190) | human gut metagenome | biome: human gut; feature: human-associated habitat; material: faeces | place: Austria | collected 2013 | reverse complement strand
AAGTAAGTATTTGCAAATAAATTCACCGTGTTATTATCTCATGTTGCGCACGGTCGCGCGCTGGACAATATTTTCCGCTTTGCGGAAATTCAAGAATAGCGCAGAAAAACTAGTCTTAGAAGAATACTCAATCAATGGGGTTAATCATGGATAATAAAAATATTGTCGATATAATTTTAAGCAGCATCCCTGATAGATACAAACGCCCAATAAAAAGCATCAGGGAAGTAGCGTTGCACAATAAATATACAGATGCGTTGTGGGATAAAAAGGCATGTTCAAACGTAACCATCGTTTTATTCCCTTCTGCATATCAACTCAATCCTTCATCCGCAACACTTTGCAAATTAATCGATAAAAAAATATATTTTCCCAGTCTGGGTATCGATGGAATTTTTGATCCCGAGAAACTGCCCATCAATTTTAGCGACATCCTTGTAAAACAGTTAGAACCCCTTTTCCCCAGCGAAGCATTTGGTTGCTGCGGCTCATATTTAGAGTGTAGTAATAAGAAAACATGTGTGCATATCGATCCGTACTACGCCAGCGGATGCATGTATAAAAAAAGCCTTGACGCTGGTAAAATATTCTATGGAGCGAACAAAAATGTTTGATTTTGTTGCTATTGATTTCGAAACCGCGAACAAAAAACATGACCCTTGTCAAATTGGTATTGCTTGTGTGTGCAACGGCAAAATAGCCGATACCATCAATTCATACATAAACCCGGAACGCCAATTTGATGAAATTTGTTCTAAAATTCACGGGATATCTTCGGAGCGCCATGTTTATACCACTGGCAGAATTGCGATGGTAAAACTCTTGACAGTTTTACCAATTAGGGTTTCAAAACTGTTAGGCTGACGTTTGGTAAAACGTTTTTAGCAGGTTGTTTACCATTTGACATCGAAAGGCTCGTTTATGAACCACATCGCTGCCCCAAGTGTTGCTTTTATTTTCGATTGTGACGGCACGCTGGTTAATAGCACCCCCGTTTGGGCCTATGCCCAGCCCGAGTTATTGCACCGCCACGGGGTTGACGTGACGGTCGACGATTTTGCCCAGTTTGAGCATTTGTCGCTCGAGGATGAGTGCCAGGCCTACCACGACACCTGGGGCATTGGCGTAAATGGCGAGGAACTCTACCGTGAGCTAAGCGACATCCTGATCGATGGCTACTCCAAGGTGCCGCCGCGCGAGGGCCTGATTGCATTTTTGAAGCAGGCGCAGGAGGCCGGTATTGCCATGTGCGTTGCCACGTCCACGCCGGCCGAGCTGGTTACGTCTGCGCTTGCGGGCGCCGGGGTCGATGCCTACATGGAGTTTGTGACCACTACCGGCGAGGCCGGGCGTTCCAAGCAGTTCCCCGACGTATACGAGCTGGCGCTGCGCCGCCTAGAGGAGCGTCATGGGCACAAGTTTGAGCGCGCGTGGGTGTTTGAGGACGCTGTCTTTGGCCTTAAGAGCTCTGGCACCGCCGGCTTTAAGCGCGTGGGCATCTATGACCCGCACGGTCGCATGGTGCGCGACGAGGTTCGCGACAACTGCGAGATCTTTATCGATAGCTATAAGGACCTGGATCTGCCCCGCGTGCTTGCGTTTGAGGGATAGGCGAGAGCTATGGCTTGCAAGGTATTAGTGGTCTGCGGCTCACCCGTGGTAGCGAGCGCGGATCTGCTGCGCCAGCTGGCGGGGGAGTGCGACCACGTTGTCGCCGTGGACCGTGGGCTCGACGCGCTTCTGGGCGCGGGGCTGGGCTGTGACGTATATGTGGGAGATGCCGACACGGTGAGCGACGCGGGTCGCGCGCTGGTAGATGATGCCACCGACTTTGAAGTTGAGCGCCACGACCCCTACAAGGACTCTACCGATCTGGCGCTGGCGCTCGATTCCGTTCGCCGTCGCTGGCCGGGTGCCGAAGTGGTTGCGACCTGCGCCACCGGCGGCCGTCCCGACATGTCCCTGTCTGTGTTAGGGCTACTGGCAGGCTATGCGGACGCCCCCGTCTGGATCGAAGAAGACGAAGTGACGGCCAGAATCCTGCACCAGGACGAGAGCTGGACCATCGAGGGCGCCGAGGGCAAAACCTTCTCCATCATCGCCATCGCTTCCAACACAGAGATAAGCGAACACGGCCTAGAATGGGAACTAGACCACGCCCCACTGGGATTGTTGGCCGACACGGGCATTAGCAACGTAGTACGATCCACGGCGAAGATCGAAGTCCACACCGGCACCGCCATCGCGTATTTGCTGCATCAGGGTTTTATCGGGACGGCGGATAAAAATAATCGCTCGTAGAGTGATTATTTTTGCCCCGTCCCAGGAAAACCCGTAAGAAAAAGTTTCAACAAAAACCTCTTGCATCCCCGAAGATCTTCCCCTATAGTATCTTCTCGTCACGGGGGCGTAGCTTAGCTGGGAGAGCGCTTGACTGGCAGTCAAGAGGTCAGGGGTTCGATCCCCCTCGTCTCCACCACCGTGAATGCAAAGCCCCCGGGAAACCGGAGGCTTTTTTCATATGAAGCCACCGCGCAAACCAAAGTGACGCCACACCAGCACCTACACCCAAAAAAGTTGCGCAATTTATTTCCCACTTCTGTACAAAGTTTGTTAACCCAGCATAATTCCTTATTGCATTTCCCGCCGTCAGCGTTGTGGCTCGGGCGGTGCGTGCCAACAACTACACCCGCATAAACCTGCGTCAATGTGAACAAGTTTGCAAAAATACCCCCTTTAGCACTGCAAATGTACGATATGTTGCCGCGCACGGCCTAAATCGGTTTCTAGTCGCCGTGTGCTAGAATATCTATCGTTACATGGGTTCAACTGCGCTCACGGCTTAACCAGTCGCGAAGCACAGGGTCAATCGACATCCGGCCGTAACGGCGGTGCTAGAAAAACCACGAGCTCCAATAGTGTCGTCATGCGTATCCCATCGAATGATTTTGTTCTTGTTCATGTGCATGGGTTCTTTCGAATTGATATTTCATGACAACTTAAAGCATTCCTACAGCTGTTTGCGTGCGGTTCAGTTTTGTACCCGCTTGACTGAACCGCACGCAGCCAGCTGGAGTCGCGGTCATTTTTGCGATACACGTCCGCGTCTCTGGCCACTGCACTCATGCATACCGTTCACGGTGGGGCAGAGCCACGTGCTTGTCTAACTGAGCTCAGGGTTTGAATATGGAGCGCCTTCGCGCACAAGCGCCCTGGCGTAGCCATACCCAAACCCCGTGAGCCACACGTAAGACAGCAAGGGGGTGGTGCTCGTGTGGTATGTGATCCAGGTCATTAACGGTCGCGAAGACGTAATGCGCGATCGCATAGAGCATGTGGTGCCGGCTGGCGCCATGCAGGAGCTCTTTTATCCCCAATTTCAGACCGAGATCAAGGTACACGGCGAATGGGTCAATACGACCAAGCCGCTCTTTCCCGGTTATCTTATCTGCGATACGGCAGATCCCCGCACCGTGCAACAGTATCTACTGCGCATGGACGATTTTGCCCGGGTGCTTGCCCAGGACGGTCAGTTTGTGCCGCTGGCAAAAGAAGAGGTTCAGCTTATTGGCGGCTTTACGCATAGGGGAGACCGCGTAGTGCCCATGAGCGAGGCCCTAAAAGATGGCGACCGGGTCGTAGTAACGGCAGGCCCGCTGCTGGGCCACGAAGGCCTTATCAAATCCATTAATAGACGCAAGAGCACTGCTTATTTGGAGCTCGATCTGTGCGGCCGACGCGTAACTACGCGCGTTGGCCTTGCCGTGCTTTCGGCCGAGCAGCGAGTCATGCGCAACCTTAAAAACGCGATCGCCTAAGTGCGGGCGACTGCATAACGGAACAGGGAGGACCCTCGGAGGCGGGGACATAGTGTTGGAAGAGAACGTGCAAAACAATCAAATGGGGGATGCGGCAGCGCTTGCTGTTACGCCTAAGGACAGACGCGAGGCTGCAAAGCTTAACAACGTTGGAAAGCATGAGCCTAAGCTTTCGGAGAACGGTATCCCTGCCGACGTGCTGGAAAAGTTGTTGCCCGGTGACGATATCATTGAACTAGAAGAACCTGTCGTAAACGGTGGGTTCTTCTACCGCTTTATTAAGCGCTCTTTCGATGTTGTCTCCTGCGGTTGCGCGCTCATTATTCTCGCGATTCCGATGGCTGTCATTGCCGTTAAGATTAAGTCCGAGTCTGAAGGTCCCGTCATTTATGCACAGCGTCGCGTTGGCAAGGACGGCAAGATCTTTAATATCTATAAGTTTCGCAGTATGTATACCGATGCTGAATCTCGTGGTGCCCAGTGGGCTCAGGACGAAGATCCGCGCGTAACGCCGTTTGGCAAGTTTATGCGTAAGACGCGTTTGGATGAGATTCCGCAGTTCTGGAACGTTTTCAGGGGCGATATGAGCCTTATTGGTCCGCGCCCTGAGCGCCCCGCCTTTTGCGATGAATTTGAAAAACGTATCCACGGTTGGCACTACCGCACCATGGTTCGTCCGGGCATCTCCGGTCTTGCTCAGGTAACGGGTGGTTACGACCTTCTTCCCAGCGAAAAGGTCATGTTTGATCTTGAGTACATCAGAACAAGAAACATCAAGATGGATATTGTGATCATGCTTAAGACGCTTGGCGTTGTGAGCACGGGAGACGGTGCGAGATAGTGAATATTCTCGTTGTCTGCCAGCACTATTGGCCGGAGCCTTTTAACACCTCTGACGTATGCGAAGAGCTTGTTAAGCGCGGCCATTCGGTGACCGTATTGACCGGTCTGCCTAATACGGGAATGCTTAATTCCGATATTCCCGATGAGTATAGAAATGGCAAAAATCGGGTTCAAAAGCGTAACGGCGTATCTATTCTGCGTGCAAATTTAGCACCTCGAAAAACGGGTGCTGCTAACAGAGTTAAAAACTATCTTTCCTTTTGGTACAACGCAAATACGCTTGCACGAGATATTAAAGATGAGTTTGACGTTGTACTTGGATACCAGTTTTCACCTGTTATGCAGGTTGATCCCGGTTTGGTTTATGCCAAGAAGCATCACAAGAAGATGCTTCTATATTGCTTTGATCTTTGGCCTATCAGTTTAACTGCGGGCGGCTTTAGCCAGGAGTCTCTTCCTTATAAATGGATGTCTTTTGTAAGTAGACGAATTTATAGTCGGGCTGATAGGATCGCTGTCACTTCGCCGTTGTTTGACGAGTATTTCTCAGGCAGCCTTTCCTTGAATAGAGAACCGTCTGTCTATCTTCCTCAATATGCAGACGATTATTTTGGGACGGTAGGGACTTCTGGTGGATGCGATGGATATGACCCGACAAAGGTAAATCTAACGTTTGCGGGAAACGTTGGACAGGCTCAGTCTGTCGCAACTATTGTTCGTGCCGCCAGTCTCTGTAACAACGATCAAATTGTATTCCATGTCGTTGGATCGGGCTCTAGGCTCGAAGATTGCAAACGACTCGCCGAGACGCTAAAGGCTAAGAATGTTGTCTTTCATGGGCGTAAATCTATAGAAGAAATGCCTCGGTACTATGCTGCTTCCTCAGCCATGCTGGTTACGTTTGAGGATAGCCCTATGGCCACGTATACGTTGCCCAGAAAAGTTACAACATATCTTGCGGCTGGTAAGCCTGTATTAGCTGCGCTCTCCGGTGAAACTAAGCGTGTGATCGATGAAGCGCATTGCGGTCTTTGTTGCGGTATTGAGGATGCCGAAGGTTTGGCGCGTATCTGCGATGAATTTATTGAACGCGACGACAAAGAACTAATGGGCAAAAACGCCCGCTCCTATTACGAATCCCATTTCTCCAAAGAGATGTTTTTCGACAAATTGGAATCAATTCTTAAGGAACTTGCTGGGGAGAATAATAATGGTTAACACCAACGCATTCAAAGACAAGACCCTGATGATCACGGGCGGCACCGGCTCGTTCGGCAACACCGTGCTCAAGCACTTCATGAACACCGACCTGGCCGAGATCCGCATCTTCTCGCGCGACGAGAAGAAGCAGGACGACATGCGCCACCGCCTGCAGGAGAAGTCCCCGGAGCTCGCCTCCAAGGTGCGCTTCTTCATCGGCGACGTCCGCAACGCCCAGAGCGTGCGCGACGCCATGCACGGCGTGGACTACATCTTCCACGCCGCCGCCCTCAAGCAGGTGCCCTCCTGCGAGTTCTTCCCCATGGAGGCCGTGCGCACCAACGTCATCGGCACGGACAACGTCCTGCACGCCGCCATCGACGAGGGCGTGGACCGCGTCGTGTGCCTGTCCACCGACAAGGCGGCATACCCCATCAACGCCATGGGCAAGTCCAAGGCCATGATGGAGTCCATCATCTACGCCAACGCCCGAAACGGCGCCGGCCGCACCACCATCTGCTGCACCCGCTACGGCAACGTCATGTGCTCGCGCGGCTCGGTCATCCCGCTGTTCATCGACCGCATCCGAAAGGGCGAGCCGCTGACGGTCACCGACCCCCACATGACCCGCTTCCTCATGAACCTGGACGAGGCGGTCGACCTGGTGCAGTTCGCCTTCGAGCACGCCAACCCCGGCGACCTGTTCATCCAGAAGGCCCCCGCCTCCACAATCGGCGACCTGGCCGAGGCCGTGCAGGAGGTCTTCGGCCGCGTGGGCACCCAGGTCATCGGCACCCGCCACGGCGAGAAGCTCTTCGAGACCCTCATGACCCGCGAGGAGCGCCTGCGCGCCGAGGACATGGGCGGCTACTACCGCGTGGCCTGCGACTCGCGAGACCTCAACTACGACAAGTTCGTCGTGGACGGCGAGGTAGAGACCCAGGCCGACGAGTCCTAAACCTCCCACAACACCGAGAGGCTCGACGTGGAGGGCACAATCGCCAAGATCAAGACCGCCGAGTACGTGCAGCTGGCCCTAGAGGGCCGCGCGCACGAGGCGGTGCAGTAGGGTGCGCGTCCTCGTCACCGGCGCGAGGGGCTTCGTCGGGAGGAACCTCTGCTGCGCGCTGAAGAACATCCGCGACGGCAAGGACCGCCGCGCCAAATTCCAGCAACTCCTTCCCCTCGAGGTCATGGAGTACGACGTCGACTCGACCTCCGGGGAGCTGGAAGAGTACTGCTCCCGCGCCGACTTCGTCTTCAACCTGGCCGGCGTCAACCGCCCCAAGGACCAGGCGGAGTTCATGGAGGGTAACTTCGGGTTCGCCTCCACGCTGCTGGACACCTTGGAGCGCCACGGCAACACATGCCCCGTCATGCTGTCCAGCTCCGCGCAGGCGAGCCTGTCGGGCCGTTTCGAGGGCTCCGTATACGGCGAGTCCAAGCTGGCGGGGGAGGGTCTGTTCCGGGAGTACTCGGAACGCACCGGGGCGCCGGTGCTCATCTACCGCTTCCCCAACCTCTACGGCAAGTGGTGCCGCCCGCGCTACAACTCCGCCGTGGCGACCTTCTGCGACGCCATCGCCAACGGCCGCCCCTACACTGTGAACGACCCCAACGTCGAGCTGGAGCTCCTCTACATCGACGACCTGGTCGACGAGATGCTGGGCGCCCTGCTGGGACAGGAGCACCGCTGCGGCTACGAGGGGCTGGAGCGCGTCGACGGTGAGGGGTTCTGCTACGTCCCCGACACCGACGTGAAGTCCCTGGGCGAGATTGTCTACCTGCTCGACGGCTTCCGCGACAGCCGCAAGACCTTGTCGGTGCCCGACCTCACAGAGGGCTCCTTCTCCAAGAAGCTCTGGAGCACGTTCCTTTCCTATTACGAGCCGGGGCACTTCGCCTACGACCTCAGACCCAACACGGACGAGCGCGGCTCGTTCACCGAGTTCCTGCGCACGCCGGAGCGCGGCCAGGTCTCCATCAATGTCTCGCGGCCCGGCATCACCAAGGGCAACCACTGGCACATGTCCAAGTGGGAGAGGTTCCTGGTGGTCTCCGGCACCGCATCCATCAAGCTCAGGAAGGTGGGAGAGGACGCCGAGGGCAACCCGTTCCCCGTCGACGAGTACGTCGTGAGGGGCTTGGATATGCGCGCCGTGGAGATGATCCCCGGCTACACGCACTCCATCACCAACCTGTCCGACACCGAGGACCTCGTGACAGTCATGTGGGCCAACGAGCCCTTCGACCCCGAGCACCCCGACACCTACTACGAGGAGGTCTAGCCGCATGGGCAAGGACTATTCCGATATCGTATTCAAGGACGACGGCCGCCTGAAGCTGCTGGTCATCGTGGGCACCCGCCCCGAGGTCATCCGCCTGTCCGAGGTCATCAAGAAGTGCCGACGCCACTTCGACTGCCTGCTGGCGCACACCGGGCAGAACTACGACTACACGCTCAACGGCATCTTCTTCCGAGACCTGTCGCTGGACGATCCCGACGTCTACCTGGACGCGGTGGGCGCCGACTTGGGCGAGACCGTGGGCAACATCATCGCCGCCAGCTACAAGCTGATGGTCCGGGTGCAGCCCGACGCCCTGCTGATCCTGGGCGACACCAACAGCTGCCTGTCCGCCATCGCGGCCAAGAGGCTCCACATCCCCATCTTCCACATGGAGGCCGGCAACCGCTGCAAGGACGAATGCCTTCCCGAGGAGACCAACCGCCGCATCGTCGACGTGATCTCCGACGTCAACCTGGCCTACTCCGAACACGCCCGCCGCTACCTCAGGGACACCGGCTGCGCCCCGGAGCGCACCTACGTTACCGGCTCGCCCATGGCGGAGGTCCTGCGCGCCAACCTGGACAAGATCGAGGCCTCGAATATCCTCTCCGAGCTCGGCCTTGAGCCCAAGCGCTACATGCTCCTCTCCGCCCACCGCGAGGAGAACATCGACACCGAGGCGAACTTCACGAGCCTGTTCACCGCGATCAACGCCCTGGCCGAGAGATACGACATGCCGATCCTGTACTCCTGCCACCCGCGCTCCCGCAAGCGCCTGGAGGCAACCGGCTTCAAGCTTGACCCGCGCGTGCGCATGCACGAGCCCATGGGCTTCCACGACTACAACTGCCTGCAGATGAACGCCTTCGCCGTGGTCTCCGACTCCGGCACCCTGCCCGAGGAGTCGAGCTTCTTCGCCTCTATCGGGCGCCCGTTCCCGGCCGTTTGCATCCGCACCTCCACCGAGCGCCCCGAGGCGCTGGACAAGGCCTGCTTCACGCTGGCCGGCATCTCCGAGAGGGGCCTGCTGCAGGCCGTCCACACCGCCGTCGAGCTCGACGCGGAGGGTTCGCTGCCCGCGGCCCCCGTGCCCGACTACGCCGACGAGACCGTTTCCACCAAGGTGGTCAAGATCATCCAGAGCTACACCGGCGTCGTTGACAAGATGGTGTGGAGGAAGAGTCTGTAGTGACTGTTTATGCACACATAAACACGGTGCCAAATGGCTCGACCGGCAGCATTATGATGAAGGAGCACAGCAAGTTGCTGACGGCGGGCAATGACTCCTTCGTTTTCTGGGGTCGCGGCCGTACGGCCGAGGGCGAGCACGAGTGTCGCTTTTCGACCGATATCGATTCGCGTCTGGATGCGCTGCAGACGCGAATCGACGGCAAGGCAGGCTTCCACTCCAAGGCGGCGACAAGGCGCCTGCTTGCTCGCTTAGACGAGATCAACCCCGACGTAGTGCATCTGCACAACATCCATGGGTACTATGTAAACGTTGAGATGCTCTTTGAGTGGCTTGCCGCGCACGAGTGCAAGGTCGAATGGACCCTGCATGATTGTTGGGCCTTTACGGGCCATTGCGCGTACGGGGAGCCGTGCTCGCAACTGCATGCCTATCCCAAAACATTCTCCAAGGCTTCTTGCGCGTGGAATTTTGACGCGAAGAAGCACTTTTTTAACTTGGTGCCGGCTGAGCGCATGAAGCTCATAGCGCCGTCGCAGTGGCTTGCCGACCTGGTGGGGGAGAGCTTCCTCAAGGATTATCCTATCGAAGTGCGTCACAACACTATTGACACGAGCGTATTCAAGCCTACCCCGAGTGACTTCCGCGATCGCTACGGTATTGGTAACCGTTTCATGATCTTGGGAGTCGCGAGCCCCTGGACTGAGCGCAAGGGACTCGGCGACTTCATACGTCTAGCAGGAGAGATAGACAACGAGAAGTACGCGATCGTGCTAGTAGGACTATCTCGGAAGCAGATCAGGCGGCTCCCAGCAGGTGTCATCGGCATTCGCCGTACCGATTCGCGCGAGCAGCTCGCCACGATCTATACGGCGGCAGACGTCTTCTTCAACCCCACGACTGAGGACAACTACCCCACCGTGAACCTTGAGGCCGAGGCGTGCGGGACGCCTGTAGTGACCTACGATACGGGCGGGTGCAGGGAAACAATCCGGAAAAAGGAATCGATTGTCATCGAGGCCAACCAGAGCGTTGAATTCAATCTTTCTATAATCAATCATATTAGATTGACATAACGGGAGTGCCCATGAGTTTATATCTTTGGCTATTTCTGTTCGCTGCAGTATGCGCAGCCTTTGGATCTGATCCGAAATGGGAGCGTATCTCTTACGGACTTTCGTTTCTTTGTTTAGCTTCTTTCCTAACCCTTCGATACGCGCAAGGTACTGATTGGTTGGCGTATAATTATATCTTTATGTCTGCGCCTGTCACTATTAACTTAAATAGCATCTATTACACTGAAGCATTTCACTCAGAATTTGGATGGAAAATAATTAACAATTTATGGCGTAGCCTTGGCTTCGATTTCATTTCATTGTCCATATTAATTTCAGTATTAGAAATGTACTTTCTGGGCAGATTCTTGAAACGATATTCTCCAAATAGAGCTTTGAGTTTAGTGCTTGCATGTCCTGTAATATACTTCGTTTACTTCTTTTCTGCATTAAGACAAGGATTGGTGGTAGCCGTATTCCTTGGGTTAATGCTTCCCATGCTTGAAAATGAGCAACATGGCAAGTTCATATTGCTCGATTTACTGCTTTCGACGATTCATAGCGGAGCTTTAGCGTTATTGCTACTGTTGGTTGTTCAAAAAATTCAAATCAAGCATATTTTTACTTTAATAGTAGCTTCAGTTTGCATCGGAGTTGGTCTTTCTTTTGTACTTCAATACATTGTTTCATTAATTGGTATTTCATATGAGACAAGCGGCGCCAATCCTTTGGCCTTGATTTATAGGCTGGCAATTTATTCCATAACTGTGATGCTTTATTCGGGACGGAATAGTGTTGACACATCTTCAAAGCTCTTATTCAAATGTTATTCGATTGGGTTTTGCATTTATCTCGTATTTATGAGCAACGAGCTAATTTCGTCGCGTCTTGCAGCGCCTTTGCTGGCAATTGAGTGCGCATTATTGCCAGCACTCTTAAAAGGCCAGTCAAGGCAAGGTTCTGTGCTACTGCTCTGTATCATCTCAATGTGTTTAGTTATGTACTTAAAGAATATATCTGCTGCAATCGATCAATCTAAATATATCGAGGAAATAAGCGTTTTTAATTATCCATATATTTCTGTGTTCAATACAAGTGACATATACCATTACTCTACAAGTTATTATTACCTTTCATTCTTGAAGCCGATTTAAACCCCTGAAGAATATAGGCGCTCCAAAATAGTATTCGCGTCCTATTTCGATATTGAATTTGATTAATTCTTCCAAATTGCTTGTTACCTATTGCATAGCTTTCGCTGCATTTCGTTGGTATGCCTGCTCGCCTGCTGCTTATACCTTATGTTTGTTTATTACGGCAATGTTGTGTTTCCTTACAGCGCTTTTGTCCAAGAACATACGGAATGGAAATAGAGGATTGTAAATTGCAACCGCTAGTTACTGTAGTTTGCATGCCTTTAACCAAGTGGCGCATCCGTGATGCGCTTGATGGCAGGCGAGTGGACTTGACCCGGCCAATGATTCACCGACCCAAAAGACTCACTTTCTAAAACTTCTAAGCGTTAATGGAGCTTTATGTCATCAATAAAGTCACATAAATCTTTCTACAAAAACACTGTCTGGCAGTACGGGCTGCAAATCGTTAAGTATCTGTTTCCGCTTATTACGATGCCATATCTCACTCGCGTTCTTGAGCCGGAGGGTTATGCAGTCTATGCGTACGTAGTTTCGTTTATGACGTTCGCTCAGATGTTCGTTGATTTTGGTTTCAATCTTTCAGGTACTAAGCGAATCGCGGCCTCTACCTCTACAAATGATGAAAACCGAGCAATTGGCGCTGTGACTCAAGCTCGTCTTTTTCTTTGCGTGCTTGCTAGCTTAGTTGTGTATATAATTGCTTCGTTCATCCCGCTTACTGCCGCAAATCTTTTCTATACCATGCTTGCCTTTGTGGCTGTCTGCGGTAAAGCGCTTGCTCCTGATTTTGTGTTTCAAGGTCATGAGAACATGAGGCCCATTACCACGCGATATTTCGTTTCTAAGGGGCTTTCTACTGCGCTCACTTTTGTCTTCGTTCATTCGCTTGCCGATATTATTTGGGTTCCAATTCTCGATATTATTTCGAATGTAATTGCTTTGGTATGGTCTTTTTTAGCGGCTAATCGACTTTTCGGAACAACTATTGCGTTTGTTCCGATGAGGTCTGCGTTTTCGGAATTAAAGACATCGGCTCTATATTGTTTCTCAAATATGGCAGCGTCAGTATTTACGGGATTTACTACGCTTTTAATTGGTGTTGTTATTACCGATGCTGCTCAGATTTCATATTGGTCTCTAGCTATGACCGCGGTTTCGGCTGTTCAATCTTTGTATTCGCCTATTGTCAACAGCATGTATCCCCACATGGTTAAAACGAACGACTTTAGATTTGTTCGAAAGATAGCGATTATCGCGTTCCCTGTTGTGCTCGTGGGCACATTCGCTTTTGCGATTCTGCACAACGTTATTTTCCTCGTGTTGGGTGGAAATGGCTATTTAGAAGGCTCTTGGGTCGTGGCGGCGGTTTCTCCGGTTCTGTTCTTTAGTTTCTTTGGAATGCTGCTTGGATGGCCTGTTCTTGGTGCCGCTGGAATGGTAAAGGAAATTACGGCTACGACCGTATTTAGCTCATTATTTTGTATTACCTCACTTCTACTTGTTTCCTTTTCCGGAATTGCCTCGATGGCTTTAATATGCGCCATTCGAGTCATCACGGAAGGATTTCTTTGCGTCAGTCGCTTGTTCTATTCAATAAGAGTTCTCAAGGCTTAAGAGGGTGTAGGTAGTGAATAACGAGACCGTTTCAACCAAACAATTTCTTACAACGGATGAGGTTAAATCTGGGGAGCTCACGATACTTAAGGCATTTGCTAATTATTGTGAACAGCAGGATCTGTGCTATTCTCTCTGTGGCGGTACACTTCTTGGTGCGGTTCGCCATAAGGGTTTTATACCCTGGGATGACGATATCGATGTTGTTATGCCGCGACCGGATTACGATCGCCTTTGCCGTCTCGCTGATGATTTTTTTCTAAACACTGGATTTAGTTTACTGGGCTATTGTGGTGTCGATCCTCTCGACTCTCCGCTTCTAAAAGCGGCTGATACCTCCATCTATGTCGACGCTAGCATGGAGTATTACCCTTCATATTTGTGGGTTGACGTGATTCCGGTCGACGGGCTTCCTGACGGTGATTTGACCTCGCTGTATAACAAGGCAAATGCACTTAGGACCCGGCTTTTTCTTGCAAGTTCTTCCTCAAATACAGGTTCGAGCCTATTACGCAGGTACATAAAAAAACTGTTTGGGCCAATTGCCCGTATCCCTTTTATCAAGCGTTCCCTTGCGCGAGCTCTCAATAATTACGGAAAAAAGGTGCCGTATGGTTCAACATTGCGCGTAGGCGGCGTTACCTGGGGGATGTATGGTCCGGGTGAGGCGATGCCGCTTGAAGGCTTTGAGGAAAAAGAAATGCTTGAATTCGAGGGCATTAAATTCCCTTGCCCATCCTGTTGGGATGAATACCTTACGGGCATTTACGGTGACTATATGCAATTACCTCCTGAGGATAAACGCCAGACCCACGGGTTAAAGGCCTGGCGCGTTAAATAACGAATAGATAAGGAACCTTGAAAGATGAATATTGCAGTGATTTTTGCCGGTGGCGTCGGTAGCAGAATGCGTTCAAAGGAGTTGCCTAAACAGTTTCTTATTATTCATGGCGAGCCTGTAATCGTGAGGACCGTTCGACATTTTCAGGATCATCCTGACGTCGACTCGATTGTTGTCGCTTGCGTCCCTGATTGGGTCGATTATTGTCAGAAACTTCTCGCTGATAGCGGTATGTCAAAGGTCGCGCGAGTTGTCCCCGGTGGCTCGACAGGCCAGGAATCAATCTATCATGGTCTTTGCGCTGCAGAATCTATTGCTCATGACGAGCCTTCTATTGTTTTGATCCACGACGGCGTCCGTCCTCTCATCAATCAAGCTGTCATTACAGCTAATATTCGCTCGGTTAAGCAGAGTGGTTCTGCAATTACTTGCGTTAAGGCAAAAGAGACTGTTTTGGAATTGGACGAGGCTTCTCATGTGTCCTCCATTCCCTCTCGTTCTATGCTGAGGCTCGCTCGTGCACCTCAGAGTTTTTGGCTGAAGGATATTATTGCTGCCCATCGAGATGCTATAGGCGTCGGCAGGAATGACTATATTGACTCTGCTTCCATGATGATGGAGTACGGTTTCGAGCTTACGCCCATTGATGGTCCTGAAGAAAATATCAAGGTCACAACGCCCGACGATGTCTTTGCGATGCGCGCCGTACTCGATTCGCGTGAGAATCATCAGATTTACGGCCTTTAGGAGCTGCCATGGAATCTCAGGTTCTTACTTCTGCATTTGAAAGAATTGATAAGACCCTTTTTACGCCTTTTGCGTCAAAGACGGTGGTCGTTACTGGTGCCACCGGTCTTATTGGATCTCTTGCCTGTAGAGCTTTTGCCTACGCCAATCATCGATATGGATTGGATATAAAGGTGATCGGGATAGTGCGCAGCATTGGTAAGGCGCGCGATCTGTTCGGTACGGCTCTATCGTCAACGGTCACTTTTGCAGAGTTGGATCTCTCGGAGGTCAATTGCCCAGACATTGCTTGCGACTATATTTTGCACGCGGCTTCGATTACCAAGTCTAAGCTCATGGTGTCCCAGCCTGTCGCCGTTATGGATACGTCGGTCAACGGCACGCGGTCCATGCTCGATTTGGCCCGTAAGAACCGAGCGCGAATGGTGTTCATTTCTTCGATGGAATTCTACGGTTCGCTGTCCGAAGGTCAGGTCGCTGATGAGGGCGCTCTGGGTTATCTGGATATCTCTTCCGCTCGTTCCTGCTATCCGGAGTCTAAGCGTTTTTGTGAATGCCTCTGTAATTCGTTTGCTTCGCAATTCAACGTTTCAGTCTGCTCTGCACGTCTAGCTCAGACATTTGGTGCTGGTGTTTTGCCAGGCGAGAATCGCGCTTTTTTCCAGTTTGCGCGTTCGGCAACGCAGGGTAGGGATATTGTCCTTAAGACCAAGGGGCTCTCGGAGGGTAATTACGTCAACTCTATCGACTGCATTGCAGCTTTGCTCTTGTTGCTTGCCAAGGGAGTGTCAGGGCAGGCATACAACGTTGCCAATGAAGAGTCTCATGGCACTATTCGGGAAGTTGCGGAGCTTGCGATTCGTACGCTTGGCGGAAAAGAATCTCATGTGGTCATCGATGAGGAGATTTCCAATTCATCTGGTTATGCCCCCGACGTGCATTTGCGTTTGAGTTCTGCTAAGCTGCGCGCGCTTGGCTGGGAGCCACTTTACTGTCTTGAGACTTCATTCCAGCAGCTTGCGGATTACAGCAATGAGCAGGACTTATTTAAAATTTAAAGGGGATTGTATGGTCGGGCCACGTTTATTACGAGTTGCCAAAAGAATAATATTTAAAGATTACGATCATGAATATTTCTGGAACGTTCGTCATGCGCTCTGCCTCCGTTCTGTTGGTCCCGTAAAGGAATTGTTTTATAAGATTTATTACAAGAAGGAACTTCGTAGGTCTTGCTCCGATATAGCGCTAGGTTTTGATGATTCAACGGGAAGAATTATTGAGAATTTTAAAACGCCTCCTAATTTAACGATGCATGGTCTTAACGGGATCATTATTGCCGGCGGTGCTCAATTTGGCTCCAATGTAACCATCTCGCAGCAGGTTACCGTCGGAAGGAGTCGAGGCGGAGTACCAATTATTGGGGATAATGTTTACATTGGACCGGGTGCCAAGATTTTTGGAGCTATTCGTATCGGAAACAATGTGAACATCGGGGCTAACTGCGTTGTCTTTGAGGATATACCCGATAATTCAACTGTCGTTCTGGATAAGCCTAGAATTATTTTAAGGGATACGCCGCGTCCTTATTTCGCTTCTACGCCAGATGAAGGACTTCATACTAGTTGGAAATAGCTATTCCGGTGCTTTATTAGCACCGTTTTTAAACGAAGATTCGAACGCTCGCCCGAGTGTCAGCGACTTCCGGCTTTTTTAGTGAGCTTCCTTTCTCCGGTTTATTTTGAATGGGGCAACGTTGCTATTAATTTTAATCCTTATCGGTTCTTCGGGTCTCAAGTCACGCACGACCTGGAAGCCTTCAAGGTGACTCTGACGTGATCGTAGCCAACCACTGGAGCGACGAGCTTGCTGGCGTGGCGGAAGGTCTACACGAGGGATGTGTTTAAGCGGGACTAGGGAAGAGGGTTTTCCCTAATTTGCCCGGTTCACCCTACAACAAGTTTATCTTTCCTGAACACGTGGATGCATCAGCTAAGGCGATGCGTCCACGTTTTTGTTCTATTGACTCATATAGGACAACTTTTAGGATTCGGCTTATAGGACAAAATGTGTGTCCAAGTTGGGGGCATCGGCGCAGGTCGATGCCCCTTTTTCAGCCGTTTAAATTCCGTGCCCGC
>OLOW01001394.1_pt1 | contig 16887 bp, 15 predicted proteins | sample 1672801 | NCBI WGS metagenome assembly OLOW01 (sample SAMEA3136725, study PRJEB25190) | human gut metagenome | biome: human gut; feature: human-associated habitat; material: faeces | place: Austria | collected 2013 | reverse complement strand
GACCTTTTATCTGATCGTTTTATCGATTCTCGGGCCGTTGGTGTTCGCCATATCCACTTTTGACGGATTCCGGGACTCTCTGGTACACTGGCTCGCCAAGTATGTCAGTGTCTATCTCTGGTTACCCATTGCCGATATTTTCGGTGCGGTGCTGGCTCGTATCCAAACACTCTCCCTGCAGCAGGATATGGAACGTATGGCTGTCGATCCTTTTTACTTCATAGATTCCAACAACTCGATCTATATTCTGTTCATGGTTGTCGGAATCATCGGTTACTTCACTATTCCTTCGGTGGCGGGATGGGTCGTACAGGCTTCCGGTTTCGGAGCCTACAACCGCAAACTCAATGCGGCCGGGATGAAAGTTAAAAATTTCGTTACGGGAGCCGCCGGATATACATGGGGAAAGACAGCGCAGTTATGGAAATCTATGGCAGCCAAACCAACTTCCTCCTCTACACGAAACCCTTGAAGTTATGGAATTCAAAAGTTTGAAAAACATCGAAACCGGATTCCGGCAGATCCGCTTGTTTACGTTGATCTTTCTTGCGTTGTGCGCAGCCGTGACCCTATGTGCCGTATGGCTGTCGTTTCGTTATGCTGAAGCTCAACGTGAAAAGATGGTTACTACATAAATAAGAATGATATGATTAATATAAATTACTTTAATAAGTATGATTTAGAAGTATTAGATAAAGTACAAAGTGAGATATCTACTTCAGATAATGATAAACTTATTAAAGACTTTATAGAACTAAACAAGAAACTTCATTCTATTTATAATACTAATAAGGTGTTATCAGAATATGATAATAATCTCTCTTTTAAAGAAAATGACGAAAAAATAAAAATAATAGATGATTCTATAAAAAATATGAAAAGTATATATATCAGTTATTTAGGGACATCAGGTAATGTTACAAATAGAGAAATTCTTCCTATTAGTATATTTAAATTTGAAAACAATATTTATGTTACCGCTTTTTGTAAATTAAGAGGAGCAATTAGACATTTTGATTTAAATAAAATTATGTCACTTGATGAAATTATTAAATAAAAAAGACAAAATACTTCCTAAAACTATATTATAATGTTTTTAGGAGGTTTTTATGGAAGAAAAGTATATATTTATTGATTGCGATGGAGTTATTTTAGATTCAGAGCAAAGAATGAATAAAAAAAAGGAAGAAAGAGGTTACCTTAATCATAATGATGGTAAAGAATTTGATGATTATTTTAAATTGGCTGATTCAATAGAAGGCGAATGGGAATATATTATTGAAGGTGCTAGTTCACTTAATAGTTCTGTTGAAATTATTAGGGAACTGGAAAAAATGAAAAGAAAATTGGCAATACTTACAAAAGTACATAGTTTAAAAGAAATGCAAATTAAAGTTAGTGATTTGCGACAAAACAGATATATATATTCACCAATAATTTTTGTTCCACCTGGTGTTAAAAAACACGAAATTATAATTCCAAATAATCAATTGCTCATAGATGATTCAAGCAAAAATATTAATGGTTGGGTTCAAAATGGTGGTGTTGGTATGATATTTGATGAAAAGTTAAAAGTAAATAGTAAAACCAGAGTAAGAAGTTTAGAGTTTTTGTTGGAAGGTGAAAAAAGTGAACGATTTTAATATAGAAATAATGAAACATAACTACTTGAAATCCTTAGAACAAAAATATAATGCAGTTTGTTTTGACATTGATGGGACATTAACAAAACAAAATTCAAGAGAAATTGACGAAAGAGCAGTAAAAATGATAGCAGACTTATTAAAAGCAAAAATACCAATTGTATTTATTACTGGTAGAGGTTCAACAGGATTAAAGCATATGATTAATGACATACAATTTAAATTGTTAAATTTATATAATATTGATAATATTGAATTAAAAAGAATTTATGCTTTAGCAAATGATGGTGCTAGATTATTTTACACTTCACATAATCAAATGCTTAATGAGTGTATTTATACTGTATCCGATGATAAATTATGTCAATTGAAAAAATTTGATGATGAAATGTTAAAAACACAAAATGATAAAATAAATAATATTTGTAAAATTACTTATTCAAATGACTCAACAAATAATAAAATATTAAATGTTCGTTTTGTATTACAAGATAATAATGATGATAATGTAAAATTGGTTATGGATTTTATTGAAAATTTGATAAAAGATTATAATTTGAATGGTCTAAATATTACTAGAGGTAAATATAAAGAAAATAATGTTATTCAAGTTGGTACTACAAGTAAGGATATTGCTATTGAAACCGCAGAAAAATTAATAGGTGTTCCTAAAAATTCGATGATGAGAATTGGTGATTGTGGTGATATAATAGGAAATGATTATGCAATGTTAAATTGCGAACAAGGCTATAGTGTTGATAGAACCTGTAATAGCGTTGATGGTTGTTTCCCAATTTTCGATGATAATAATAGAATTTTAAAAGGCGTTGATGCCACATTATTTTTAATAAAAAAGGCAAAATTATTACCAACGATATGTTTAGAAAATGCAGATAAAAAAACTTACATTAAAAATTATGCTAAAACAGAGTATGCTATTTCTGAGGGAAAGTGTAAATATTTAACTATGTATAACCAAATAATTAAAGATAATTTCAATACACCGAATGGAATGGATGATGTTTTTGACTGTTCTAGCGGCAGTATAAAAATACCAATGTATGAGTGGGAAATACTTGATTTTAACAATCCTTTAAAAAAACTATTTGCTATGAATGATAGTGGTAGTTTATTTTATACTTTGAGAGATAATTTTAATTATTTGCTACGTGGTTCTAAAAATTATTATTATTTTCTTGCAAATAGGCAAGTAATAGATGGAAAGGATTATACTTCTTGGGAAAATGTAAAAGAATGGTATGAAAATAATATTTTTTTCATAGATAATTCATTAAAAGCTTTGAATATCAAATATAATTATTCTGATATTACTAGTAAAAAACTTTTTCTTGGATTATTAGATAATATTCGAAACATTGTTTTAATATTAATTAATCATAAATTGGTGCAGTATTATAATGATAAAAATGTGCTACTAAATATTAATTCTTGTGAAAATGCTGATATTAGTAATTTATATAATGTTTTATATTTAACTGAAAATTTGATGTCAAAGATTTGTTTTGAAAAAAAATCTTTAATGAGAGCAGAAGAAATAAAACAAATATTTTCTTTAACTAATTCTTGTATAAATAAAGACTTTTTTGAGTTTTTAGCAGCATTTCAAGAAAAGGATTATTCAAAAGAATATAGAACATATAGAGAAATAGATAATTTTGCTGAAAATTATTTAACTGTAAAAATTGATTCAGATAAAAAGAAAGAAACAAATAATTTTGGCGTGTGTGGTATGTGTTATGGCGGATTAGAATTACCAATTATTTATAAAGTTATTAATAATAGCATAACTGATATATTATTATTCAATTTCGGAAAAAACATTTCTGGTTATAGAAATAAACAACTTGTTGATTTGAGAAGATTTAATATTAATAATTTTGGAGGAATAACAAAGGTTGGAAATATACAAAATGATAATATAATTTTACTTGATGATAATGTTCTTACTGGAAAAACAATGCAGTTAGCTATTAATTCACTTTATGATATTGGTATAAATGTTACAAATATAAATATTGTTAGATACCCTGGTATAAATCGTGTTAATCAAATGTTTATGAAAAATCATGGTGCTGTTGATTATAATTTGTTTTTTGAATACGTAACAGGATTATGTTTTCAAAGTCCATATAGTTGGGTTGATGAGATGGAAGATATTTCATATTTGGATTCTTTGGGTGTATTTGATTTGAATAGAGAAAAAATTATAGAATGTTTAATAAAAAATCACGATTATAAGAAGGATAGTGAGGTTTCAGTTAGTAAAAGGAGATTAAGAAAATGAGAGTAGTAAGTGTTGGGGATTTGGTTACGGATTATTATTATAAAAATGGTAAGCTATTAGGAGTTAATGGGGGGATGACGTCACATAATATAGTTGCTAATTTATCTAGTATGGGAATAAATACTGCAGTATTAGGTACTTGTGGCAATGATATGCCCGGTATGATTGCAAAAAAAAGTCTATCAGATTTGAAAGTTGATGTTACAAATGTTAAGACATTAGATAATATTTCTACTAGATGTTTCCATGTATCATACTTTGATATTGATAATGGTCTTGATTTTACCTCAAAGAAAAGGTGTCCTATATGTAATTCAAAAAAATGGTATGATGATTCATTAATTGATACAAAGGATATTTTAAGTAAAATTAATGATGATGATATATTAGTCTTTGATAATTTAAATGATAAGAACCAAATTATTATTGATGAAACTTCTAATAATAAATTATTGGATTTAGGACAATACTTTGAATTTGAAAAATTAACTAATGATCAAATTGTTAATAAAATTAAAAATAAGTTTTCAATTATCAATTTTAATGAAAGGGTAGTTAAATACTTAAAAAATAGATTTAATTTAAAAACATTAAATCAAATGTATGATGTGTTAAAGCCAAAATTAATGACAGTTACTTTGGGAAAGAAAGGCGCAATCTTTGTTTATGATAGTACTATATATGAATTTCCTCTTCTTATATCTTCGAAAGAGGTTGATTCAACAGGTGCTGGTGATGCTTTCTTTTCTAGTATAATAAGTGATTGGATAAAAAATGATTTGAATTTTGATATAGATAAATTTAAAACTTGGTATAATAATTCTGTTAAATTGACATCTAAAGTTGTAAGAAAAATGGGAGCAAGAGGACACTTGAATAATCTATATAGGATCAAGAGTAATAAGATTGATTGTACTTGCAAAAGTTTTGAATTAATAATAAGAAAAAAAATTAAACGTTGTAACATTAATATTAACAATTTAGAAACTAGAATTATTAATGCTGTTAATAGTAGAGCGATAAATAATGTTTACAATATTAATTTTAATAGTGATGATAACTATATATTTACAGGAAGTGGAGGCTCTTATGCAGCAAGTGTATTCTCATCAATTGTAATTAATAAAGTATATGGTAGTAATGTATATGCATTGTTACCAAGAGATATTGTTTATAGAAATAATTCACAAATTAATAAAGTAATAATATTTTCTTATTCAGGAACCACTAATGACTTACTTGAAGCTACAAAAGATTTTGATAATTCAAATAAATATATAGTAACAAAGGGTGAAGTTCAGAAGATAGTTTTAAAAACTGATGTTTCTAAAAAAAATATTATTTCTTATAGAACTAATACAAATAAAGGAAAGGAAAGAGGATTTTTATCTTTTGAAGGAACCGTTAGTCCTGCGAGTATCTTTTTAAGTTATTATTTAAAACAAATTAATAGCGATATAATTATAGAAGATTTTATAAGAAAAACTATTAAAAAATGGAATGACTTCTTTGAAAAAAAATTTAAAGAAGAAAAAATAAAGAATATGTTTTTTGTAGGTGGATTAATAAATGTATTTACTGGTGATTATACAAAAAGTGCAACCTTTGATATAGAAAGCAAAATCATTGAATCCGGTATAGTTAATATTATTGTTCATGATAAGAAAAATTTTTCACATGGAAGATTTATTAATTATGAAAATCTAAATAATAAGAATAGTATATATTTTAAGTCTAAAGCAATTTCATCATATGAGGAAGAATTACTAAAATATTTAAATAGTGGTAATAATTTGATAATTGAAAGTGATTATGATGGTATTTTATGTGAGTATGATTTATTAATTGCTTCTCAGTTTTTGATATATTATATTGGTAAAACTATGGATATAGATGTATCAAAACCAAACTATTCAGAAGCTGCTATGAAAATATATTTTTATAAAGGTAACTTATAAAATTTAATTAAATATGGAGAAAGAAATATGAATATAAAGGATAAAGCTAAAGAGTTTGCAATTAATGCACATAAAGGACAGATAAGAAAATCGGATAAAGAAAAGCCAATGATAATACATCCTATAAATGTTGCCGATATCTTGAGCGAATATGGTTTTGATGATAATGTAGTGGCTGCGGGATATCTTCATGATGTAATTGAGGATACTAAGTATACTAAAGAGGATTTATTAAAAGCATTTAATGAAGATATATTATCTTTAGTACTTGGGGATACAGAAAAAGACAAAAGTTTAAGCTGGGAAGAGAGAAAAATAGAAACTATAAATATTGTAAAAGATTTAGATTTAAGACATAAATCTATAGTATGTGCTGATAAAATAAGTAATTTAGAAGATATGAGAATTATTTTTGAAACTAGAGGAGAGAAAGACTTTTCGGCATTTAAAAGGGGGTATGAAAAACAAAAATGGTATTATACAGAAGTATATAATAGTTTAATATGTAATGAAGATAAAGACTATCCAATGTTTGCTAGATTAAAATTATTAATTGATGATGTCTTTGATAATAATAAACATGATGACTTAGAAAGAAAAATATTTGAAGGTAAGGAAGAAGAATATAGTAAATTAATAAAACTACATTATAAAAAACAAGAAATATATAAAATGATGAAAGTATTAAATAATAAGTTTACATATGTTATAGAATTTACTGGTACTCCGAGAACTGGTAAGACTACGCTTATAAATAATTTATATGATTTCTTTAAAAAAGGTAAATTTAATACTAAAGTACTCGAGGAATTTACTACTTCACAAAGATATAAGAAAGAAATATATCCAAGATTAAAAATTGAATATAAAAATGTAGTTAAAAGTGAAATACCTAGGTATATTTTAAATAATCTAAGTGATACAATAGATAAAAATTATGATGTTATAATAATAGATAGATCTTTATTTGATAGAATGATTTGGATGGATAGATTATATAGTAAAAATGGTGTATCTAAAGAAGAATATGATAATTATATAAATGAATATGTACCTATTATTAAAAATAAAATTGATATTGTAATAGGAACTTATACCGATAGTTTAACTTCTTTAAGAAGAGATTACACTGCTAATGTAGCACTAGAAAAAAGGTCTTTCTTAAGTGAAGATAATGTTAATGAATATAATAATTCTTTATTAAATATGAAGATGCTTACAGAAAAAGAAAATATTAATTTTTATATGTTTGATACTACAAATAAGAGTGAAAGAGAGATATCTTTTGAAGTGGTAGATACTATTCTTAATAATATGAGAACATACTCTATAAATAAATTAAATGAAGAATTTAACAAATAGAAGGAATTTAAATATTCTTTCTTTTCTTTGTATATAATTATGGCTTATATATAATAGATATTTATTTGAGACAATACTTTGGCTCAAATAAACACTCTAGAGCCTTAGATCTAGAGTGCATATAATAAATAATATTATTTTACTTCTTTAATAATTCCTCCACCTAGACAGATATCACCATCATATAATACACAGAACTGTCCAGGAGTAACAGCCTTAGACTTTACATAATTAAGTCTAAGCATATTGTTATCTAGATATTCAACCTCGGTATTAATATCGGGCTGTCTATATCTAAATTTACAAGTACATTTACTAGGCCTTTCATCAGTTAAAAAGTTAAAATCTTCAATAACAGCGGTATTAGAAAATAAATACTTATTCTCATCACCAATAGCAATATATAGAATATTCTTATCTAAATCTTTCTTCACTACAAACATTCTATCTTCAGTACCACCAATATTTAAACCTCTTCTTTGACCAATAGTATAATACATAAGACCAATATGTTTGCCAAGTACTTCACCAGTATCAATATTTACAATATCACCAGTAGTATTAGGTAAATAATTCTCTAAAAACTGTGTAAAGTTTCTTTCACCAATAAAACATATACCCGTAGAATCTTTCTTCTTTGCAGTAATCAAATCATACTCTTCAGCAATCTTTCTGACTTCAGGTTTTTCAATATCACCAAGTGGAAATAAAACATTCTTAAAGATATCTTTATTTACATAAGCTAAGAAATAAGATTGATCTTTATTCTTATCTTTAGCCTTAGCAAGCTTACCATCAATTAACTTAGCATAGTGTCCAGTAGCTATATAATCCGCTCCTAGCTCTTTAGCTTTCTTAACAAATAAATCAAACTTAATATATTTATTACACATAACATCAGGATTAGGAGTTCTTCCCTTTTTAAGTTCATCTAGGAAATAAGTAAAGACAAAGTCCCAGTACTCTTTAACAAAGTCTACTCTATGTAATGGAATACCAATTTTATTACAGACCTCTAATGCATCATTATAATCTTGTTCCTGAGGACATATATTATTATTTAAATTAGGATTACCTAAATAATCATTATTAATAGTACTATCCCAATTTCTCATAAATAAACCTATTACATTATATCCCTGTTTCTTTAATATAATAGCGGCAACTGAACTATCTACTCCTCCAGACATACCTATTACTACTGATTTCATTTAATACACCTCTTCAGTTAGTAATTATATCATATTTTATAGTTTAAATAAATAGTTTTATTATTACTTTTAATAGAGATGGTAATAAATAAGCTTCACATAATGAAGATATTACACATAGTATAATACATATACCAAAAACTAGAACATATTTCTTAAAAAATTTACCTAGATTTACTGTTTTATCTTTAAGAAATATCATTTTAAATAAATACTTAGAAAATAGTAGCGTATATACTCCCAGTATAAGGATTATAAGGATATTAATTAACTGACTTGGTATTACATATATTAATGAGGATAATATTCCTTTATATTTATATACTAAGATAAAGGAAGATATTGAAAAACCTATAGTAAAACTTTTCATATATATAAAGAAGATATTAAAGATAACTCCTATTATAGACATACCAAGTATCCAAGATAATATTATAAGTATCATACCTTCAATTAAACTATTTTTAAAAGAATTAAGATTATTAATATTATTAGTATTAATATTAGCCATAAAAGTACTAATCTCATTAATAACTTCTGACTTATCATTTTCATTTAAAACCATTAAGAAAAGAGATCCTGATATTATTCCAAGTACCACTATAAATATTACAAATAAATTTAATTTCTTATTAGGTAAAATTAGAGCAAGTCCACTATTTAATTTCTTATTCATTTCTTATCACCAATAAAGTATATTAATTAATGGTTGAAAATATGCTTAATATTTAGTATAATTAAATAGAGGTGTATAAATACTATGAGTAAGAAAAAGAAAAAAGCCAAGAATATCGGCTCTAAGATATTTGCTTATGTAATGCTTGCCCTAGCGGTAGTATCTGCATTAACATCAATAATAGCATATGCACTAGCCTAAACTAAGTGCTTTTTATTTTATCAATTAAAAAGTATACCATTATAGTATACTTATTTTTATTTAATAAATAGAAATAATAATAACATAGATACAACAAAGCTAACTACTCCAAGAAGAATATAAGAAACAAAACCGGCGTTATTCTTTTTATTACTTTGATAAATTTCTTTCTTCTTAGGTTCTTCATCAATTATATCTCTTGTCATACTATTAAATGTTTCAGTTTCTATTTCTACAGTTTTATCAAGTTTAGGTTCTTCATTCTTACCTACAACGAAATTAATACTAGGAGTCTCTACCATATCATAACTATTAAAGTGATCACTTTGTTTAACTAATTCTAAAATAGTTTTATATTCTATTCTATTATTATATCTAGATACAAACCAATTAGTAAATGTCTTAAATGAATCATTATTTATTATATAAATATTACTATTTACTTTAATATTATTCTTAGTAAGAAAAGCATAGGCATTATTAAAGATATTACCTAAATATCCATCTAATCTTTGATATAATACTAAATCTTCAACAGTTCTTATTCTATCTAATATACCATCATAAAATATTGGTAATACAAGAGTTACATTATAATTATCGATACTCTTATAATAATTAATAAGTTCTTCAGTAACACTCTCTAATGAATTTTTATTTAAATCATATGACTGATAGTTACCCTTTAATCTAAGAACAATATTAGTATCTGTATAATCAGTAAATGGAACTAGTATATAAAAGCCATAACTTGGTGTACTTATATAATAAATATTATGTTTATTTAATTTATAAATTAGTGTCTCTTTCATAATCTCTCCTACTCTACTATATAAGTATAACACATTCAAAGTAACTTGTCATTACTTTTTATAAATTTTATTTTTTTATATTCACTAATAAGCCTTACTATGTAAGTCTTATTAGTGCTATTTTTAGCCTATAGTCTAAAAATAGTATATCAGCCATATCTATTATATATAAGAGAGATCTATATACTTAAATTAAAACAAAAACTTAAAGAGCATAAATATTACTCCTATTACAAAGAATAATAATAGATACTTCTTATTATTATACCTTCTAGCGGTCGGTAATAGTTCACAAAAAGATATTTGAAGCATAATACCCGCAATTAAGGAGAATAATATGCCAAGTACTGTGTCATTAACAAAGTTCTTTAAAAATATAAATGCTAAAAGAGCATTTTTCCTTCTGCTCCGCTTCGGAAAGGTACGCCTGTCCCACGTCATAAAGCACAGCCCTGCTTCCTGCCGCCTGCATCTGCCGCACCTGATAGGTTCTTGCCGCAACCGCCTGCGCCTTGAGTGCCTCCTCCGGAAAGGCGGCAGGCATTTCCGCCGCCACTACCCCTGCGACATATTCCTCCAGCTCCGTATCCAAGGGCGCAAGGTCTGCCAGACCATAAAGCACCTGCGCCTCCTGCGGCAGCTCTTGCCCTAAGCCACCACAGAGTATCGTCAGCAATAGCGGCAGCAAAAGCACCGCCACAACCACATATAACAGCAGAAAGCCGCACTGTTTTTTCATTCCGCCACATCCCTTCTTTCAAGGATATGTCTTTCTCTCCCACAAAATGATTGCACAAAAAAAGCCTTGGATGTCTCTTTCATCCAAAGCTTTCTTACCTGCTTCGACTTCAAAGCCCGATTTCGGCTTATTTCAATATCCAGAACAGCCAAACACCGAAAGCCATCACCAGAATATTCAGGAATATCCCTCGTTTGGCATATTTTCTGTCCATTCTTCGTACACGCTTGAAAAAATCGGGGTTTTCCAGGTCCGTCAAATATAATCCGCCCAGTATCCCCGTTCCGATTTGCAGCCGCAGGTTTTTTTCGCGCCGCAGCATAAAATATGTGCGCTTCGTCAGTTCAAAATGGTAGGTTACGCCATTGCTGATGCCCTCCAGAAAATAGCCCTGCTTGGCAACCTTTTCCGCACCGCTTTCGTGCGCCAGAAAGCAGCGGCAGTTCAGCAACACCAGCTCCCATTTTTTCAGCCGCAGGCGGTCAATCGCCGTATACACCATTTCCGTATAAAAATAATTCAGCACCAGCAGCGGAATCGTCACAAGCACCATCCGCAGCACCTGCATCGTTTCACTGTCCCAGCCCTGGATATTCAGAATATATCCCTGCATCTGCGCCTGCGCCACGCTGTAAAACATCAGCAGAAAAACCACTGTATATAACAGCCAGAACAGCACCGGGCGCTTCTTTCTCTGCTTCACATTCCAGCCGCGCAGCTCCGCCAGCCCACTGCGGCAGACCAGAAACAGCACAAAGCAGATCAGCACCATCAGCCCGTTGACCTGCATCCCCTTGCGAAAGCTGATTGTCAGCGCGAGAATCGGCAGCAGCCACCCCGTCAAAAGGCACCAGCCGATTCTGCCCGTTGTTGCCGCCACAAAAAAACACCAATATATCGTTAGCAATGTGACAAAGCCCAGCCACGCCATACTACCATACTCCTTAAAGCCTTAAATCCCTCTGAATACATCGGGACGGAATTTACTTTTCCTTCTGCTTATTTCAATCTGCTCTAAAATCTTATCTCTTTCCCCATTCAGCGTGCCGCCCAGAGGGATATAGTTGGACGCATGATTGGAACGGAACATCGTCCCTTCCGCATTCACACTGCGGATAAACAGCTCTGTTTCATCCAGTACCTCGTGGGGTGTCAGCAGCTCAATTTCCCCTCTGTTGTACTGATCGTACATTTCTGTTCCCGGCTCAATCATCAGCGTCAGAAAGCCGACATATTCCGGCTTGATTGCAGAAATCACTCTCGCACTGCCCAGTGCATGCTCTCTCCACAGCTTCTTGCCGCCCAGACCGGAAATCACCGTCATGGAAAGAATCATTCCTGCGGCTCTTACCTTTTTGCCCGCCTCAATCATTTCGTCAGCGGTTACGCCCTTCTTCACCGCCTGCAGCACCTCATCCGCGCCGCTTTCCAGCCCCATGTAAACCATATCCAGTCCTGCCGCCTTCAATGCAGCAAGCTCCTCAGGGGTCTTGTGCAGAATATCCTTCGGCGCACCGTATACGGAAATGCGCTCCACTTCAGGAAAAATCTCCTTACATTTTGCAATGATATATAATAAATCCTCTGTCTTTACAATCAAGGCATCCCCATCCGCAAGGAAAATGCGGCGCACCTTGATGCGGCTGTAATAGCTTCTCGCCATTTCCAAATCCTCCACAACCTCCTCCAGCGGACGGATGCGGAATTTCTTATCTTTATACATATTGCAGAATGTGCAGGTGTTTCTTGCACAGCCAATCGTCAGCTGAATAATCAGACTGCCTGCCTCACTGGGTGGTCTATATACAGTACCTTCATATCTCATACTTCTCTATGCTCCTTTCAGATTCTCTGCGGTGCTCTGCCCAAACTTCCTATAAAAATGCAGAGACCTATCTTTTCTATTATACAGGGAAATCCATAAATTTATCAATACCCAATTCTTTTTAATTGACAATCTCTCGAATTTTGTCTATAATATAGCCTGTATTTTTGTGTTAATACAGCCTTTGTGCGGTAGGCGGCGGAACCTTCGGCAAAACCTGCGGAGGGGCGGCAGCAAATGCTGTCGTTTCTTTGCGGCAACGGTCGGGAGAACCAAGGTCTATCGCCTCGGCGGAGGAACGCGGAGCTGCTTTTCGGCAGACACACACCCATTCTTCAACTTCTTCCAAAGCGACAGCAAAGGCTATATTAAAAAAATATGGCAGTAGGGTTATCCTTGCTGCCTTTTTTTATTGCATAAATGTAACCGATTCAGAACCCCTTGAAATAAGAAAAATAATGCGTCATGCTAGCATGTAAGCAATGCTTTTTCTTATTTTAAGGGAACTCGAATAGAGTTACCGCCCCATATATGGGCAAAATTAGTTGCGCAGCAGCGAGAAAGCATGGTATCATGCGGTTTTGCGAATATATGTGGTGGGGTTCTGAACAGTTCCCAATGAAACAGCCAAAAACAAAACCCCTCCGCTACGGAAGGGGTTTTTTCTTACTTTTTCGCTTTTTCACTCTGCTTTTTCATGGTTTTGTTTGCGCTGGTAACCACCTTTTCAGAGAGTGTCTTTTTCTTCTTGTCCTCCAGATTCATCCCTGTGATGCCGACAATATACATCCCTGCCAGATCAACCTTGACGTTCTTCTTCACGGGAAGCACCTGATATACAGGCTTATCGCACATCAGCGTCACAATCTGAGGGCCAACCTTCGCGCGCACCAGATTGGTCTTGCGAATTTTTGCCGATTTGGGTATTTGTATACCGCAAATGCGATTCCTGCAACTGCTGCAATAGCTCCGATAATTGCTAATACCCAGACGATTTTGTTATCTTCTTTTTCTTTCTTTGTAATGATGTCTGAAACTTTTGCCATTTCTAAAAGATCGCTTAATTTTTCCATGCCGTTTCCTTCCTTCCTTTCTTGTGTGTTTTCTTTATTATATCACTTCTGACTATATTTTACTAACTTTTTCATTCATTTTATTCGACTTTTTTTAACTTTGCAAAGGAAGCGAACATTTTTTTCACGCCAACTTTCTCAAAGTCGACAGTTACCTCATAATCACGTCCTCCTGGTACGATTTCCAGCACTTTCCCTTTTCCAAATTTTATATGTTTTACCATATCTCCGACACTATAAGATAAAGTATCCATTTTGGTCGAAGTAAATGATTTTGCCTGATATGGTTTTCTAAATTTATGTCCACGATTTGCTGAAAATAATGCTTTATCTGGACGTTTTTCTTTTAGATTGATTCCTTTATCTAACTGTAATAACTGTTTAGGGATCTCATCAATAAATCTTGAAACCTTATTAAACTGCGTTCTTCCCTGCATCATTCTGCGTTTTGCCGCACTCAAATAAAGTTTCTTCTTTGCTCTCGTGATTCCTACATAACATAAACGTCGTTCTTCTTCCATGTCATCGTCATTTTCAGACATGACTGTCATATAACTTGGGAAGATTCCATCTTCCATTCCACAAATAAATACATATGGAAATTCCAGACCTTTTGCACTATGTAGTGTCATTAAAACAACTCTGTTATCAGAGTCTTCCAGATTATCAATATCTGCAACTAATGCAATTTCTTCTAATAATTCTGATAAACTTGCTTCTTCTGCCTCTTGTTCATACGTTACCACTTTATTTAAAAGTTCGTTGATATTTTCAATTCTACCTTCTGCTTCTTCTGTTTCTTCCGCCTTCAAATCTGCAATATAGCCCGTTTCTTCTGTGATATATTTAAATAACTCTTCCAGAGAGCCTTCTTCCATCTTGCGACGGAAATCCCGGATCAAATCTGCAAACCCATTAATCTTCTTCTTTGCATTTCCAAGAGTTTCAATATGGTCTGCCGAAAAACATGCATCTAAGAAACTGATATTATGTTCTACAGCATAGACATTGATCTTTTCAATCGTTGCCGCTCCAATTCCTCGTCTTGGAACATTGATGATTCTTCGCACTGCCAGATCATCCAGACCATTATCAACTACTTTTAAGTAACTTAAAATATCTTTAACTTCTTTTCTCTGATAGAAGTTTGTACCACCAACAATACGATATGGAATATTCTTGATCATAAAACTTTCTTCAAATACACGAGACTGTGCGTTTGTGCGGTAAAGAATCGCCATATTTTTATAATCATAACCTTCATTTGATAAAGCTTCTATTTTGTCAATGATCTGTCGTGCTTCTTCATATTCTGTTCCATACTGATGAAATTCGATCAAATCCCCCTCTTCATTTTCTGTCCAAAGCTTCTTTGCTTTTCTTCCTTTATTATGTTTGATCACTTCATTGGCCGCATTTAAGATATTCTTTGTTGAACGATAATTTTGCTCCAGTTTTATTGTTACTGCTTCCGGAAATACATTTTCAAAATTTAAGATATTCTTTACATTGGCACCTCTGAATTTGTAAATGGACTGATCATCATCACCTACAACACAGAGATTGTGATATTTTCTTGCAAGCATACTGACTAACTGAAACTGAATCGTATTTGTATCCTGATACTCATCAACCATAATATAACGGAATCTCTCCTGATAATAATCAAGCACTTCTGGATGGAACTGGAATAGTTCCACGGTCTTAAAGATCAGATCATCAAAATCCAGTGCATTATTTGCTTTTAACTGTCTTTGATATTCTTTATAAATCTGTGCAATCTTTTTCTTCTTAAAATCATACTGATGTCTTGTCTCATACTCAGAAGGTGTCATAAATTCATCTTTGGCAGAAGAAATCTCATTAATGATCTTTCTTTCCGGCATCATCTTTGTATCGATCTTATACTGCTTACAGATCTGTTTGATCAGAGATTTCTGATCGTCTGCATCGTAAATCGTAAAGCTATTTCCATAACCAAGCTTATCGATATGACGTCTTAATATTCTTACACAAGTAGAATGAAAAGTACTGACCCAGATATGTTCCGCTCCATATCCAACTAGGTCATCCACCCTCTCCCTCATTTCCTTCGCTGCTTTATTTGTAAACGTAATCGCCATAATATGATAAGGATTCACGCCCTGATCCATCAGATAAGCAATTCTATGCGTCAAAACACGAGTCTTCCCAGACCCCGCACCAGCAAGAAGCAAAAGCGGTCCCTCCGTACAAAATACGGCTTCCTGCTGCTGTTCATTCAATGTATCATAAATTCCCATAAATAAATTCCTTTCCTTAAAACTGTAAGAGATATTATACCTTATCGAGCGAAGCGAGTCCAGTCCGATGGACTATGCATTTTCTCTTGTCATCTGGTTTAAATAACCGTATAATATAGTCATAAGATAAGGAGAAATCATTATGGAATTTGAAAAACAACTCGAAGAATGGATGAAACTTGATTATGTGCTTCCAGAAGACCTTCCAAACATCGAATTGTATATGGATCAGGTCACCACTTTTTTGGAAGAACAATTAAAGAATACAAAACGTTTTGAAGAAGATAAGATCTTTACAAAAACCATGATCAATAACTATACAAAGAATCATCTTCTTCCACCTTCTAATAAGAAGAAATACTCAAGAAATCATATGATTCTTTTGATTTATATTTATTATTTGAAGAACTTTTTATCAATTTCTGATATCAAGAACCTTTTGGATCCTTTGAATGAACATTTTGAAGACAGTGATATGAAACCTTCTTTTTATCAGATTTATGATGAAATTTTCCATCTGGAACATAATCATAACAGTTCGATCAAAAAATCTATCACCGAAGCTTTTAATAAAGCAGCTAATACCTTCTCTGATCTTGAAGATTCTAATGAGAAAGAAAAACTTCAGCAATTTGCTTTTATTACTTTGCTCGGTTATGATATCTATTTGCGAAAACAGATGATTGAGAAAATGATCGACCAATTATACCAGCCTGTACAATCAGAAAAAAAAGATAAAAAAGCAAAAAAGAAGAAATAGGCATCTGCCTATTTCTTCATTCGTTTAAATACCATATCAT
>OLOW01001393.1_pt1 | contig 16903 bp, 18 predicted proteins | sample 1672801 | NCBI WGS metagenome assembly OLOW01 (sample SAMEA3136725, study PRJEB25190) | human gut metagenome | biome: human gut; feature: human-associated habitat; material: faeces | place: Austria | collected 2013 | reverse complement strand
AATATGAAAAGCTTTATGCTCAGGCGGTTGAATTGGTTTCTGCCGGCAAGCCGAATGCTCAATATTTTCAGTAGCGCGCGGGTTGACCGTAGCGTGCTTTACATTAAGCCCGTCGGCATCCGTCCAAAATTCCTTTATGTAGCGCTCGGCAATTTCGGGCACGGTGGAGCTTTCCTCATTTGCGCGCTTTATCAGCTTATCGTCAATATCGGTAAAATTCTGAACAAAGCTTACCTTATAGCCGCGCCACTCAAAATAGCGGCGCAAAACGTCAAAAACGCAAAGCGGGCGCGCGTTGCCTATATGAATGTAGTTATAAACCGTAGGTCCGCAGGCGTAAATTTTAACCTCACCCTCGGTTATCGGCTTAAATTCATCTTTTTCCCTTGTAAGGGTGTTAAATATCCTCATTGGTTTCCTCTCCCGATATATTATCTGTTTTCAAGCGAGTGAAGGTAATCTATACATATCTTCGCCTCGGTAATACCGTCGGGGTTGCAGGTTTCGCTTTCAACCACCATATGTATATTGTTTTTAACCGCGTAATCATAAACCGCCGCAACCGGTGCTTCGCCCTTTCCGAGCGGTGTGCCGTGTCCGTCTGCCGAGCCGTCCTTAATATGTATGCAGGCAAGCCTGTCGCCCACCCTGTCAAGCAGGGCTATAGGATTCTTCATACCTACAAAAGCCCAGTAGGTATCTACCTCAAGCTTTAAATCGGTGCGGTAAAGCAGCTGTTCGTATATTAAAGAGCCGTCTGTATTCAGCTCAAATTCACGCGCATGGTTATGGTAGGCAAGCGTTATGCCGTCTTCCGCCAAGCGCTTTGAAATTTCAGAGGCTTTCTTTACAAAAACATCCAATTTTTCCTGCGAGCCCAAATCATATCCCGGAATAATATAAAGCTTATCGCCTATTGCCTTATGAAAAGCCACGGTTTCATCATAATTATTTACAAGGTCATCAAACCCTGAATGTGTGCTTGATACACGTAAGTTATTCTCACGCAGCATTTCGTTTACTTCCTCCGCGCTGTGCCCGAAAAAGCCCGCAAATTCAACCGATGAATAACCGAGCTCTGCCACGCGTTTTACCGCCGCCGAAAGATCCTTTTCCGCCAAATCGCGCACGCTGTAAAGCTGTATACCGTAATCCATTTTTATCACCCTTTTTATTTTTCTTCAAGAGCCTTTTCAAGCTCTGAAATACGTTTTTCAAGACATTCCATTTTCTGCTTAACAGGGTCGGGAATGTGTATCTGGTCAAGGCTTGCGCAGCCTACCTTTTTGCCGTCCTGCCGCACTATTCTTGCGGGCACGCCCACAACCGTGCAATTCGGCGGTACTTCTTCAAGCACAACCGCGCCCGCCGCAATGCGGGAATTATCACCTATCTTAAATGGTCCCAACACCTTAGCGCCCGCGCTTATCATAACGTTGTTACCCACAGTCGGGTGGCGCTTGCCCGTATCCTTTCCCGTGCCGCCCAGGGTCACGCCCTGGTAAATCAGCACGTCGTCGCCTATTTCGGCGGTCTCGCCTATTACTATGCCGGTTCCGTGGTCTATAACCAGTCTTCTGCCTATTTTAGCGCCGGGGTGAATTTCAATACCCGTTTTTCTTACCGCCCGCTGCGATACATAGCGCGCCAAGAAAAGCCACCCGTGGGTGTAGTAAAAATGCGCCCTGCGGTACATTCTTATTGCCTTTACGCCCGGGTAAAGCAGTAAAATTTCCAAAAAGCTGCGCGCGGCGGGGTCACGCTCCTTAACCGCACGAACATCCTCTCTTATTCTGTCAAACAAACGAAAGCCCCCTATTTGGTAGGATCAATATACGCTTTACTGTCAAGCAGATATATGATACCCGATATAATACATAATACGGCGGATATCCAGAAAAGTATACTGATAATTATATCGCACCCGGTAACAAAAGCCGCGTTGCCTGCGTGAAAATCGATTATAAGCGCATAGGCTGCCAGTGCAAATATTATGCCCACCATCTGGCTTACGGTTTTGCACTTGCCCCATATATTCGCCGCTATTACCTTGCCGCCGCTTGATACCACAACCAAGCGGAGCGAAGAAATTAAAAATTCCCTGAATAAAACTATAAAGGCAATCCAGGTGACCTGCCAGCCTATATCCATTTTAATAAAGCCCAAAAACGCTGCGGTAGTGAGCATTTTATCGGCAAGCGGGTCTAAAAATTTGCCGAAATCGGTTATCATATTGTATTTGCGCGCCATTTTGCCGTCAATCATATCGGTTAAAGATGCGGCGATAAACAAAATAAGCGCCACGGTGTAGTGGTAGGGAAAATCAATCATCAGCGCCGCCATAAAAAACGGCGTCGCTATTATTCTGCCAATTGTCAGCTTATTCGGTGTGTTCATTCTTCAAGCTCCCCCAATAAATCGTAATCAAGCGTATCATTTACTCTTACCCTCACAAACTCGCCTATAACAAGCGGACGTGTGGACATAAAGAATATTTTGCCGTCAACCTCGGGTGCGTCGGCGGGTGTTCTGCCAAAATAGCACTTTATATAATCGTCCCAGCCCTCTATCAGCACCTCGGTAACCGAGCCTACCTTCTCCTCGTTTTTCTCGGCGGCAACAGTAAGCTGCATTTCCATAATGTTTTCCATTCTGTCCTGCTTTGTCTGCTCGTCTATCTGGTCGGGGAAAGTAGCTGCAACAGTGTCTTCCTCGGCAGAGTAGGTAAAGCAGCCGAGCCTGTCAAACCGTTTTTCCTTAACGAATTGTGCAAGCTCGCAAAACTGCTCGTCGGTCTCCCCGGGAAAGCCCGTTATAAGCGTGGTGCGCAGCGTAACGCCCGGCACCTTCGCCCTTATTTTATCAATAAGCGCCGAAAGGCTTTCATAATCGCCCTTGCGGTTCATTCGCTTTAAAATATCGCCGTTTACGTGCTGCAAGGGTATATCAAAATATTTTACAAGCTTTTCTTCCTGTGCTACCGTTTCAAGCAGCTCGTCGGTTATTCTGTCGGGGTAGGTGTAAAGGGTCCTTATCCAGTGCAAGCCCTCAATTTTGCAAAGCTCGCGCAAAAGCTCTGCCAACATAGGTCTGCCGTAAATATCCTCGCCGTAGGCGGTGGTGTCCTGCGCTACCACGGTAAGCTCCTTTACCCCGCCTGCCGCTAATTTCGCCGCCTCTTTAACGCAGTCCTCTATAGTGCGGCTGCGCATCCTGCCCCTTATTTTAGGTATTGCACAGTAGGTGCAGCAGTTATCGCACCCGTCGCCTATTTTAAGGTAGGTGCTGAACGGGTAGCCGCCCAAAATTCTGTCGCTGTTCAAATTGAGGTCGTATTTATCGGCAAAAACGTTTTCTGTGCTGCCTTTAAGTGCGTCGGTCACTATTTTGGCTATATCGCCGTCCGCGCCTATTCCCACGCAAACGTCAACCTCGGGTATTTCCTCGGTAACGTCGTTTTTATAGCGCTCGGCAAGGCAGCCCGTTACAATAAGCACCTTACATTTGCCCGTCTTTTTATACTCGGCTGCCTCTAAAATATTTTCTATAGCCTCTTTTTTAGCGTCCTCAATAAAGCCGCAGGTGTTAATAATTATTGCGTCCGCCTCTGCCTCTGGCGCGCCTATTTCAAAGCCTGCTGCTTTAAGGGTTGCAAGCATCATTTCCGCGTCAACCTGATTTTTCGGGCATCCTAGCGACACCATACTGATTTTATACATTGCTACACTATTCCTCGCTGTATTCAAGCTCTTCGCTGTATTTTTTAAGCACGTTTCTCACCGCCGAAAAGGAAAAACCCTTTCTTATAAGCGCGGCGTAAACCTTTTCCGCCCCGTTTTCAAGCTCCAGCTTTCGGGCGTATTTCTTCTCTATAAGGGCGCGTATCTGCGTTTCCTCATCGGTTTCGGTCTCCGAGACTGTCTCCTTTGCCATATCGAAGGGAATACCCTTTTCATATAGCTTTCGCACCGTCTCGCGGGGGGATATATTCGCGTCCTTACACCTTTCGGCAAAGTTTTCCGCAAAGCGGCGGTCGTCAAGCAGACCCACCTCAACAAACCGCGCCACCACCGCGGCAGAGACTTTTTTATCAAACCCAGCCTCGCAGAGCTTTCTGTATAAGCCCTTTTCGGTGCGGTCGGCACGGTCCAAATACCACAGCGCGCGGGATTTCGCCCTGCGGTATTCCGAATCGTATATAAGCTCTTGCAGTCTTTCCTCGGTAATTTCCGCATCCTGCTTTAAACAAAAATCGGTGCAGGTATCGTTATCGAGCAAAATTTCTCTGCCGTCTGATAATATCAGCCCCGTAAGGTGCTTTTTTTGCCGTTTAAAAGCGGTTATTGTCATCAGTCATCTACTGCTATATCAATATCCACGTTTTTGTGGGGGCGAATGTTCTCGGGCGCTACAGGCTCAATTCCGGGCTCGTCATCCTCTTCGTCGTTAGCCCCCGTAATTTCAGCACCGGCTTTAACCGCCGCGAAAATTTTATCCTCAATTTCCTGCGCCATTTCCTTGTTTTCCGTAAGAAGCTTTTTAACGTTATCCCTGCCCTGACCGAGCCTTGTCTCGCCGTAGTAGAACCACGCGCCCGATTTCTTTAAAACGTCGGTTTCAACGCCTACGTCCACAAGCTCGCCCACATGGGAAATGCCCGTGCCGTACATAATGTCAAACTCTGCCGTTTTAAAGGGGGGAGCCACCTTGTTCTTAACTATTTTAACCCTCGTGCGGTTACCTATAACCTCGCTGCCGTCTTTTATCGGCTCGCCCTTGCGCACGTCAATACGCACGCTTGAATAGAACTTAAGCGCACGGCCGCCTGTTGTAACCTCGGGATTTCCGTAGGTCACGCCTATTTTTTCGCGCAGCTGATTTATGAATATTGCCGCGCAATCGGTTTTTGAAAGCGCACCTGTAAGCTTGCGCAGCGCCTGCGACATAAGGCGCGCCAACTGACCGACGTGGGAATCGCCCATTTCGCCCTCAATTTCCGCCTTGGTAACGAGCGCCGCAACCGAGTCGACCCCCTGGGCGGCAGCCGGGTGGGTAAGGCCCGCTGGGTGCGGAACCTGGTGATCGTGTGGGGCCTGACGGGCCTGTGGCACGGGGCCGCCTGGAACTTCGTGGCCTGGGGCCTGTATTTTGCCGCGTTCCTGCTGCTGGAAAAGCTGTTTCTGGGCCGGTGGCTGAAGCGTGTCCCGGTGCTGGGCCATGTGTATGTGCTGCTGGCAGCGCTTTTCAGCTTCGTGCTGTTTGACGCCGCGTCTGTCCCCGCCGCCCTGGGGACCGCCGGGGGCCTGCTGGGCCTGGGGGGCCTGCCCCTGTGGGACAGCGGCGCCCTCTACTATCTGCGCAGCTATGCCCCGGTGCTGGCGCTGGCCGCCGTGGGGTCCACGCCGCTGCCCGCCGCCCTGTGCCGCCGGATCGCCGCCGGACGGGCCGGGCGGGTGCTGGACGCGCTGGAGCCTGCGGCGCTGCTGGCCCTGCTGGCGGTGTGCACGGCGTTTCTGGTCAGCGGCTCCGCCAATCCCTTCCTGTATTTCCGGTTCTGAGGAGGTGCACATGAAGACCAAGCAAATCATCACCGTGTGCCTGCTGGCGGGCTTTCTGGCGGGCTTCGGCCTGTGGGGCCTGCTGCGGACCCCGGGGGATGTGTCCCAGGCGGAGCGCCGCCCTCTGGCCCAGTGGCCGGAATTTACCGTCTCCGGCTTCCTGTCCGGCCAGTATGCCGGCAAGCTGGAGCACGCCGCCGCCGACCAGTTCCCCCTGCGGGAGCAGTTCCGTACCCTGCGCTCCCTGGTGTCCTATGACCTGCTGGGCCAGCGGGACGTGGACGGGGTGTATCTCTCCGGGGGCTATGCCGCCAAGCTGGACTTCCCCCTGAACCCCGGTTCCGTGGACCGGGCCGCCCAGCGCTTCCGGTATGTGTACGACACCTATCTGGCCGGGACGGAGGCCAACGTCTATCTCTCCGTGATCCCGGACAAGGGGTATTTCCTGGCCCCGGCCTCCGGCCGCCCGGCCATGGACTATGACGCTCTGGTGGCCCGCCTGCGGGAGAATACGCCGGAGATGACGTATATCGACCTGTTTGACCGGCTGACCCTGGAGGACTATTACCGCACCGACGCCCACTGGCGGCAGGAGCGGCTTCCTGCCGTGGCCCGGTATCTGGCCGCCGCCATGGGGGCGGACGCCGCCGCAGACTACACGGAGGTGACTCTGGACCGCCCCTTCTATGGGGTGTATTCCGGGTACGCGGCCCTGCCCCTGGCCGGGGAGACCCTGCGCTATCTCACCAACGACACCATCGCCGCCTGCCGGGTCACCAACTTCGAGACCGGCGGGGAAGGCCCGGTGTACGACCTGGAAAAGGCCCGGGGCAGCGACCCATATGAGCTGTTTCTGTCCGGGTCCGTGTCCCTGCTGACGGTGGAGAGTCCCAACGCCCGGACGGACCGGGAGCTGGTGATCTTCCGGGATTCCTTCGCCTCCAGCCTGGCTCCGTTGCTGCTGGAGGGCTACAGCAGGGTCACTCTGGTGGATATCCGCTATCTGTCTCCCACCCAGCTGGGCCGTTATCTGACCTTCACCGATCAGGACGTGCTGTTTCTTTACAGCACCGGTGTGCTGAACAACAGCAGTACCCTGAAATAATTCTCAGCTTGTCAAAAAAGCCTTTTTGACAAGCTGAGTGCGGTTTTTCAGAACTTAAAAAGTTCTGAAAAACCTGTGATTGCAAACGAAAGACACCCCTGATGGGTTTCTTTCGTAACTATCTTCCTTTTCGATGGCGAAAGATTCCCGAGTTTTTCGACAGTCTCAAAAGCGGGGCCGAAGCCCCGCTTTTGTCAGATTGTTATGGTGCTTACGCCTTCAGGCAGCGGAGGACCGCCAGCAGGATGGAGTAATACTTGCTGTCCGGCGTGTCGGCCCGGCTGGTGATGATCACCGGGCAGGAGGCACCGCAGATGGTGCTGGCCATGGTCTTTCCGGCGATATAGGTGATGGACTTGTACAGCACGTTGCCGATCTCGATAAAGGGCACCAGCAGAATGTCCGCCTGGCCCGCCACGGGGTCGTGAATGCCCTTGTGCTTGACGGACTCCATGGAGATGGCGCCGTCCAGCGCCAGGGGGCCGGACACCACGCAGCCGGGGATGCCGCGCTTGGCGATCTCGGCGGCGGACACGGTGGAGGGCATCTTCTCGGTGACGTTCTCCACGGCGGACAGCACCGCCACCTTGGGAAGCTCCACCCCCAGGGCGTTGGCCACAGGCAGGGCGTTCTCCACAATGCCGATCTGGGTGTCCACGTCGGGGGCGATGTTGATGGCGGCGTCGGTGATCATCATGAAGCGACCCTCATACTCGAAAATGCCGCACTGGCTCACCAGACGGCGGCCGCTGGCGGGGATCAGACCGGTTTCCCGGTTCAGAATGGCCTTGGCAAAGCTGGAGGTCTGGAGAATGCCCTTCATGGGGATGTCGGCCTTGCCCTCCCGCACCAGCTGCACGGCGGCCTTGGCGGCGTCCAGCTCCGGGCCGTCGAAGTCGACGATCTCATACTCGGCGGGGTCCTCGTTCATCTCCCGCAGCAGGGCCAGAATTTCGTCCTTCTTACCCAGCAGGGTGCCGTCCACCACGCCCCGGCGGTGGGCGTTGACCACGGCGCTGAGGGCGGGCTCGTCATGGGCGTTGGCCAGGACGATGCGCTTTTTGTTTTTATGAGACAGGACATAGGCTTCCAGTTCTTTGAAATTCGTGAACATATCCGTTCCTCCTATTTGACTTTTACGTTTTGCCCCCATTTTCCGGGAACAGAATTATTATACAACCCTCTTTCAGCAAAAACAACCAAAATTGCAGATTTTTTCTCCGCCTGTCTGGCGAAAAAATCTTGCCATCGGCGGCAATTTCCTGTATACTTTACCGTAATAAGGAGGGGCTGTCATGTCATTTGAAAAAATTCTGTTTTACGGCATCATCATCGTAGGGGCGCTGCTGCTGGTTGGTCTGACCTATTACCGCATCGACTGGGCCCGCCATCCGGAGAAATACCAGGACCTGGTGGAGCAGGCGGAAAAGGACGAGCAGGAGGCGGCCCAGCGCCGGGCCATGAGCAAGCTCAGCAAGAAAAAGCGGAAATAAAAGCAGGGCAGGGGAGAGACTTCGTTGGAAATCTCTCCCCTGCTTTTTATGTGGTCATTGCCGGGCCGTGCCGCAGGCGCGGCTCAGCCCACAAACACGTATTTTTCCAGCCGGTCCATGGCCTCCCGCACCAGGGAATGGGGCAGGGCGGCGTTGATGCGGATGCAGTCGCCGTCGCCGAAGCCCGCGCCGCTCTGCCAGATGACGCCATGCTCCACGCCCCGGCGGCGGAGATCATCCGGCGTGATGCCGTGGCTGCGGCACCAGGCCCCGCAGTTGACGAACAGCATATACGTCCCCTGGGGCAGCATCATGGTGACGCCGGGATAGCGGCTTTGCAGGAAGTCACGGATATACCGCAGGTTCCGGTCCAGCACGGCGCACAGCTGGTCCAACCACGCCATGCCCTCGTCGCTGTAGGCCCCGGTGAGGGCGTGCATGGACAGCACGTTGCAGTCGTTGTAGCCGGACAGGTTTCCCTGCCGCTGGACCCGGCAGCGAAGCCGGTCATTATAGATGATGTGGTAAGAGCCGATGAGCCCCGCCAGGCTGAAGGTCTTGGTGGGGGCATAGAAGGCCACGGTGCGCTCCCGGGCGTCCCGGGAGACGGACTGGGTGGGAATGTGGGTGTATCCCGGCATAATGAGGTCGGACCAGATCTCATCGGAAATGACGGTGCAGTCGTTGGCGGCGTACACCTCCATGGCCTTTTCCAGCTCCCAGCGCTCCCATACCCGGCCGCAGGGATTGTGAGGGGAGCACAGGATGGCCACGTGGATGTCGTTTTCCCTCAGCTTCCGGTCCATATCCGCATAGTCCATGCGCCAGATGCCCTCCGCGTCCTGCGTCAGGGGCGTGTGGATGATGGGACGGCCCAGCCGCTCCAGGGTGTGGGTGAAGCCCACATAGGTGGGGCTGTGGACCAGAATCGGCTCGCCGGGGCAGGTCAGGGCCTGGACCACGGAGCTGACGCCGCCCAGAACGCCGTTTTCATAGCCGATGTGCTGCCGCTCCAGGCCGGTGACGCCGTGGCGCGCCTGCTGCCAGCGGATGATGCTGTCAAAGTAGGCATCGCTCAGCTGAAAATACCCGAAATTCGGGTGGTCCAGCCGGGCCCGGATGGCCTCCAGCACCGGCGGCGCGGTGGGGAAGCTCATGTCCGCCACCCACATGGGGATCCGGGAAAAGCCCTCCTTGGGCTCCACCCCGTCATAGGGGATCATGTCCAGGGCCAGGGCGTCCCGGCCCCGCCGGTCCAGAATGGTATCGAAATCGTACTGCATGGTTATCCTCCGTTCTCCGTTCCGGACAGGTGGAACACCCGCCGGGTATTTTCCAGTATGGCTGCCTCCGCAGTTTCCGGCGGCAGATGCTTCAGCCGGGCGATCTCCTCCACGATGCGCGGCAGCAACAGGGAGGAGTTGCGCACCCGGCTCAGGGATTTTTTGCTGCCCGTCCAGGGTACGTCCGGCAGCACATAGGGGCTGTCGGTCTCCACCAGCAGCCGGTCCAGGGGAGCGCGGGCCACTGCGTCCCGCAGGGCCTCCGATTCCCGGCGCAGCAGCGCCCCGCCGATGCCCAGACAGAACCCCAGGTCCAGATAGGCCCGGGCCGTGTCCCAGTCCCCCTGGAAGCAGTGGACCACCCCGCCGGGCAGCTGACGCCGCCTGCGCCGCAGCATGACCAGGGCGTCCCGGTCCGCCATGCGGATGTGCAGCACCAGGGGCAGTCCCAGCCGCCGGGCCAGGCCCAGCTGATACCGGAACCACAGCAGCTGGGTCAGCCGGTGCTTCCGGGGCAGGTGATAGTCCAGCCCGGTCTCGCCGATGGCCGCCACGCCGGGCTCCCGGGCCCAGGCCTCCAGCTGCCTGCGCTGCCGCCAGGGGGCCTGATGGGTCCGGGTGGGGTGCACGCCCACCGCCAGGCGGATGAAGTCCGGATGCTGCCGGTACAGGGCAGCGGTCCGGCGGTTGGACTCAAAGTCGATGCCGGGCTCGATGGAAAGGACAACGCCGCTCTCCCGCAGACGGTCCAGCAGGTCCTCCCGCTGTCCTTCCTGGGCCTTCAGATCACTTGTAAGATAGCGGAATACGCCGTCGTAGCGCTTATGGCTGTAGTGAGCGTGGCTTTCGATGATCATGCGCGGGTCCTCCTCTCCGGGGTTACGCTTCTTCCGGCTCCTCCGGCTGTGCAGGGGCCTCCCAGGGGACCATGATGGCCACGCACCGGTTGATGGTGACGCCCTGCTGATAGAATTTGGCCTCGTAGTCCGTCATAACCCCCACGGGGCCGTTGGCGTGGAGGTCCCGGGTGACCTGGGACAGCCGGAAGCCGAATTGGGGGATCTCCTCCAGGGACCACTCGAACAGCTTGTCGTTGTCGCTTTTGAAGTGGATCTCGCCGCCCATGGGCAGCACCCGGCGGTACAGCTGCAGGAAATTGCCGTGGGTCAGGCGGCGCTTTTTCTGGTTGCTTTTGGGCCAGGGATCGCAGAAGTTGATATAGATGCGGTCCACCTCGCCGGGGGCGAAGAAGTCCGGCAGGCAGGCGGCGTCGCCGTCCACAAAGAACACGTTGTGCAGCCCCGCGTCCCGGGCCCGCTCCATGGCCACCACCATTGCGTCGGGGACCTTTTCCACGGCGATCAGCAGCACGTCCGGCTCGGCGGCGGCGGTCTCCGCGGTGAAGCGGCCCTTGCCGCAGCCCAGCTCCACCCGCAGCTCCCGGGCCTCCGGCAGCAGCTCCCGCCAGCGGCCCCGCAGGGCGCGGGGGTCCTCGATCAGCAGGGCGCCGCAGGCTTCCATCCGGGGCAGCAGATTCTTTTTCTTTCTCATGCGCATGGGTCATTTCCTCCTGTGCGGCCATGGCCGCGAATAAAATACCAACTCTATATATACCACAAGATACACGGTTCTGTAAACGAAAAAAATGCTCTATTTGGTGCCGGGGACGGTTTTGTGACCGGATTATGAACATGTCATATTGAAAAATGCGCAAAGAATTTTCATTTCTTTTGTGGAATATCCTGAAAAAGAGAAAGGCGGTCAACAAGGGCTTGATAATTTTTAGACGAGGGACTATAATACAAACTGTATGAAGATCATACACAAGATGGGACCGCTGTGGGCGGCATCTCACCGTGGGCCCGCCGGTCCGGTGGACAGGCGGGTGATCGAAGCAAGGAGGAACTATCATGACGAACGTTCTGTTGGAAAAGAAGGGCCACATCGCCGTTGCCACCATCAACCGGCCCAAGGCCCTCAATGCCCTGAATTCCCAGGTGCTGGAGGATATCGACCAGCTGGTGGAGCAGGTGAAGGCGGACGACGAGATCCGCGCCCTGGTCATCACCGGCAGCGGCGAGAAGGCCTTTGTGGCCGGCGCCGACATCGGCGAGATGAGCACCCTGACCAAGGCGGAGGGCGAGGCCTTCGGCAAGAAGGGCAACGACGTGTTCCGCAAGCTGGAGACGCTGCCGGTCCCCACCATCGCCGCAGTCAACGGCTTTGCCCTGGGCGGCGGCTGTGAGCTGTCCATGAGCTGCGACATCCGCATCTGCGCCGACACCGCCGTGTTCGGTCAGCCGGAGGCGGGCCTGGGCATTACCCCGGGCTTCGGCGGCACCCAGCGTCTGGCCCGCCTGGTGGGCCTGGGCATGGCCAAGCAGCTGATCTATACCGCGAAGAATATCAAGGCCGACGAGGCTCTGCGTATCGGCCTGGTGAACGCCGTGTATCCCCTGGCGGAGCTGATGCCCGCCGCAGAGAAGCTGGCCGAGACCATCGCCAAGAACGCCCCCATCGCCGTCCGCGCCTGCAAGAAGGCCATCAACGACGGCATGCAGGTGGATATCGACCGGGCTGTGACCATCGAGGAGGGCCTGTTCGGCAGCTGCTTCGAGACTGCCGACCAGAAGGAGGGCATGGGCGCTTTCCTGGAAAAGCGCAAGCATGAGCCCTATCAGAACAAGTAACTCCCGGCAAATCCCTATTTCGTTAATTAACAGGTCCCCTGCCGGGCCTGGTGATTAAAACGGCTACTTAAATATAAATTTATTTAGGAGGAACTATCATGAAAGTCGCAATCTTTGGTGCAGGTACTATGGGCAGCGGTATCGCTCAGGTTTTCGCAGCGAAGGGCCACACCGCTCTGATGTATGCTTCCAGCGTCCCCAGCGCTCAGCGTCATAAGGACAAGCTGGCCGCCTCTCTAAACAAGAAGGTCGCCCGCGGCAAGATGACCCAGGAAGCCGCTGATGATATCATGAGCCGCGTCCTGGTGGAGGAGTTCGAGGCCGCCGCCGATGCCGACCTGGTCATCGAGTGCGTTGCTGAGAATATGGCCACCAAGAAGGAACTGCTGGGCCGCCTGGATGCCATCTGCAAGGAAGATGCCATCTTCGCTTCCAACACTTCCTCTCTGTCCATCACCGAGATGGGCCAGGGCCTGAAGCATCAGCTCATCGGTATGCACTTCTTTAACCCCGTGCCCGCCATGAAGCTGGTGGAGGTCATTGCCGGCGGCAACACCCCCGCCGAGCTGGTCGAGAAGATCAAGACCCTGTCCACCGAGATCGGCAAGACCCCCGTTGTGGTCAACGAGGCTCCCGGCTTTGTGGTCAACAAGATCCTGATCCCCTATTGCAACGAGGGCGTTTGCGTTCTGCAGGAGGGCGTTGCCTCTGCGGAAGATATCGATATTGCTATGCAGCTGGGCTGCAACCACCCCATGGGCCCCCTGCACCTGGGCGATCTGATCGGCTGGGACATCGTGCTGAACATCATGGACGTGCTGTATAACGAGACCCACGACAGCAAATATCGCGCAAACGTGCTGATCCGGAAGATGGTTCGTGCCGGCAAGTTGGGCATCAAGTCCGGCGAGGGCTTCTTCAACTACAAAAAGTAAATCTGTAAAGGAGAAAAGAGTATGGATTTCCATCTGACGAAGGAACAGCTGCTCGTTCGCAAGATGTACCGCGAATTCGCAGAGAACGAAGTAAAGCCTCTGGCCGCTGAGATCGACGAAGAAGAGCGTTTCCCCATGGAAACCGTCGAGAAGATGGCGAAGTTGGGCATGATGGGTATTTATTTCCCCAAGGAGTACGGCGGCGCCGGCGGCGACGTCCTGTCCTATGCCATGTGCGTGGAAGAGCTGGCCAAGGTTTGCGGCACCACTGCCGTTATCGTCTCTGCTCATACCTCCCTGTGCGCCGCCCCCATTTTTGAGAACGGCACCGAGGAGCAGAAGAAAAAGTATCTGCCTGACCTGTGCTCCGGCCGCAAGATCGGCGCTTTCGGTCTGACCGAGCCCGGCGCCGGCACCGACGCCCAGGGTCAGCAGACCACCGCCGTGCTGGAGGAGTCCGGCGAGAACTACATCCTCAACGGTTCCAAGTGCTTCATCACCAACGGCAACGTGGCCGACACCTTCGTGATCATCGCCGTCACCGGCAAGACCACCGACAAGCGCGGCCGCACCATGAAGGAGATCTCCGCCTTCATTGTCGAGAAGACCGACAAGGGCTTCTCCCAGGGCAAGCACGAGAAGAAGATGGGCATTCGCGGCAGCTCTACCTGCGACCTGATCTTCGAGGACTGCGTGATCCCCAAGGATCGTATGCTGGGCAAGAAGGGCGAGGGCTTCAAGATCGCCATGAAGACTCTGGACGGCGGCCGTATCGGTATCGCTTCTCAGGCTCTGGGCCTGGGCGAGGGCGCCGTTGAGGAGGCCATCAAGTATACCAAGGAGCGTGTCCAGTTCGGCAAGCGCATCTCCCAGTTCCAGAACACCCAGTTCCAGCTGGCCGATATGCACACCCGCATGCAGGCCGCTCAGTACGTGGTGTACGCTGCTGCCATGAAGAAGCAGAACCATGAGCCCTATTCCATGGATGCCGCTATGGCCAAGCTGTTTGCTGCCGAGGCCGCTTCCGATGTGACCCGCCGCGCCGTGCAGCTGTTCGGCGGCTATGGCTACACCCGTGAGTATCCCGTGGAGCGCATGATGCGCGACGCCAAGATCACCGAGATCTACGAGGGCACTTCCGAGGTCCAGCGCATGGTCATCTCCAGCCACCTGGGCGTTAAGTAATTGAGGAGGTAAAAGGTAAAATGAAAATTCTTGTTACTGTGAAGCAGGTTCCCGATACCTCCGGTAAGGTGGCAGTGAACCCCGACGGCACCCTGGATCGTGCCTCCATGCAGACCATCATCAACCCCGACGACCTGAACGCCGTGGAAGCTGCCCTGTCCCTGAAGGACCAGCTGGGCTGCAAGGTCATCGCGTTCACCATGGGCCCCCCTCCCGCAGAAGGCATGCTGCGTGAGCTGATGGCCATGGGCGTGGACGAGGGCGTCCTGATTACCGCCCGCGAGTTCGGCGGCTCCGACACCTACGCCACCTCCCAGATCATCGCCGCCGGTATCGACACCTACGGCGTGGAAGAGGACGACATCATCCTGGCCGGCCGTCAGGCCATCGACGGCGATACCGCCCAGGTTGGCCCCCAGATCGCCGAGAAGCTGCACCTGCCCCAGGTGACCTACGCTGGCGAGATCACCAAGGACGGCAATACCCTGACCGTCAAGCGCATGCTGGAGGACGGCTATATGACCGTCAAGGTCAAGACCCCCTGCATGATCACCTGCATCAAGGAGCTGAATCAGCCCCGTTACCTGTCCGTGGGCGGCGCTTTCGAAGCCTACAGCAAGCCCCTGGTCACCATGACCTATGAGACTCTGAAGGATCATCCCCTGATCGACAAGAGCACCATCGGCCTGGCGGGTTCTCCCACCAACATTCTGACCTCCTTTACGCCTCCCCAGAAGGGCGCCGGCATGATGCTCGAGGGCGCCGGTAAGGAGACTACCGACAAGCTGGCCGGCATCCTGGCCGCCAAGCACATCATCTGAGGAAGGAGATAAGAAAATGGCTTTTAATAGTGCTGATACCGCTGCCTTCAAAAACGTATGGGTTTTCTGCGAGCAGCGCCAGGGCGTGATGATGCCCACCACCTTTGAACTGATCTCCGAGGGCCGGAAGCTGGCCGACGAGCTGGGCGTTGAGCTGTGCGGCATTCTGCTGGGCGACAACGTGGACGGCATCGCCGCTGAGCTGGGCGAATACGGCGCGGACAAGGTTTATGTGTACAACTCCCCCCTGCTGAAGGACTTCACCACCGACGCCTATACCAAGGTGATCGTGGAGGCCGTGGAGGAGATCAAGCCCGAGGTGCTGCTGTTCGGCGCCTCCAACATCGGCCGTGATCTGGCTCCCCGCTGCGCCGCCCGTCTGCACACCGGTCTGTGCGCGGACTGCACCCACCTGGACATCGACCTGCCCAACTATAAGAACTTCCTGAAGGAAGCCTCCACTCTGCCCGAGGACCGCATCAACAAGCTGGGCACCGTGATGATCAATCGCGAGCCCCATCCCGTGGACCGCGACCTGAAGATGACCCGTCCCGCTTTCGGCGGTCACCTGATGGCCTCCATCATCTGCCCCCGCTTCCGTCCCGCCATGGCCACCGTTCGTCCCGGCGTTATGAAGAAGCGCCTGTGCAAGAAGAACGTGGAGATCCTGCACCCCGCCTTCGCTCTGGAAGCCTCCGACATCCACACCGAGGTGGTGGAGACCGTGAAGGCCGCCAAGAAGCTGGTGGACCTGATCGGTGCGGACTTCATCGTGTCCGTGGGCCGCGGCATTTCCAAGGACGTGGAAGGCGGCATCAAGCTGGCCGAGGAGCTGGCTGAGGTCCTGGGCGGCGGTGCCGAACTTCAGCGCATCCTTATCCAAATGCGACACTGCGGCCACTGCGTCGGACAGGACGGCCTGTTCGAGCGGCAGGAGTATATCGTCGCCAGCATAGGCTTTCCCTCCGCTTTCGCTCAGATACTGGAAATACTCCCCCTGCGTTCCTGTATTCGATATCCCGGCAGCCCCATCCGTAGAGTCGGTTTCCTCCGCAGACGCGAGCAGGCTTCCCGGGACGAGCAGCAACAGCGCCAGAGCGCTGCTGCAAAACCGTTTGGCCATACGATGGGAAGACTTCAACATTCTTCGCCGCCTTTCCTATTTGTCCGGAGTCTGAGAGGAATCGTACCTCCGCTGATACTCTGTGGGTGAACAGCCCATGATTTTTTTAAACACCTTACCGAAGGATTGCGCGGATTCGTAGTTGAGAGACGAGGCAATCTGCGTGATGGATGACTTCTTGTATTTGAGGAGATCCAAGCTTGCCTCGATCTTTTTCATGCTGACATACGCCTGCAGGGTAGTCCCCATCTTTTCCCGGAACAGGTGGGAGAGATAACTGTGGCTGTACCCGAGGTTTTCCGCGATGCTCCGGACCGAATCGATCTCGTATATGTTGTTGTCGATATACCGGATGATCGAATAAACCGACTGCCCGATCATTTTCTGCCCTTCTTTGGGAACAAAAACGTTGGGCTTGACCGAGAGCAGCAGCCGGTAGGTCTGAACCAGGATCTGCTTGATGTAGCATTCCACCATGATGTCGTTATAGACCGGCTTGCCATACATTTCATTGATCAGCATATAGATTAGGGTACGGACATCGCCCGTGTCCCGGATCAGATAGGAGGGAGGATCGGCGAAGACGCGCATGATATCCTGCAGATCCTTATGATCGAAGCCCTCGACGAATTCAAACCCGACATACGCAAAGCGCAGGCGCAATCTCTTCGTTACTGAATTCCGCAAGGAGCTTGTCCATGGCCTCCGTG
>OLOW01001388.1_pt1 | contig 16921 bp, 13 predicted proteins | sample 1672801 | NCBI WGS metagenome assembly OLOW01 (sample SAMEA3136725, study PRJEB25190) | human gut metagenome | biome: human gut; feature: human-associated habitat; material: faeces | place: Austria | collected 2013 | reverse complement strand
AAGATGATGTAGAAGAATCAAGAGACCGAACCGGCCTGTCCCACAAAAATGCCGCCGCCATAAACGCCCAGATTGCCATAGATGCTGCCCCCGTCTATCACGGCGCGCGTGTGGGGATGCGTGGAGTTGACATAGACCGCGCCGCCATAGCCTTCGCCACCAAGGGAGCTGCATCCCGTGATGACGCCGCCCGTCATGACGAACTCCGCCGGAACAGCGTTATAGATGCATACCGCTCCGCCGCCATACCAGCTGTCCTCACAGTTTTCGATGCGGCCGCCGTGCATGTAAAACGAAACCTTCCGGGTGGTGGGAGACGAGCCGCCGATGGGTCTGGTGCCGGCAAGCCCAACCGCGCCGCCATGTACGCCCGAGCAGTTGCGGATGATGCCGTCATAGAGGTTGAATTGGGCGTTCCCGTTCAGCAAAACCGCTCCGGTGACGGAAAGCGGATTGTGGCAGTCCTCGATGACGCCGCCATACATGTTGAGCACGGAGAGATCATCCGCCTGAATGGCGCCCGCCTGACCGTAGGCCGTGGAGGGACCGAGCGTGACGTTTTCATGGAGATTCAGCGTCGCGCTGTCTTTCAAATTGAGGATGCCCTGCGTGCTTGCCGAAGATTGCCATCGCAGGGTCTGGCCGTAGCCGCTTTCGCCAAGGTTCAGCGTTGCGCTGCCCCGAAGGCTGAAATTGCGCGAGGCAACGATCACGTGTCCGCCGCCCAGAAGGGTGAGCGTTCCCTTTTCAAGACGAAGGTCATCCTGAAGCTCCAGATCGGAGGCGAGCGTAACAACGGCCTCCTGCACGGTCCCCGCATTGAGGGCGGAGATGACGCCGGCCAGTTCCTCCGGGGTGGAAACCGTGTAGGAAGCCGCAAGCCCATCAACGGAAAACATGAAACAAAACAACAGGGAGAGAAACAGCACTACCAGCCCGCGACGGGAAAGAAGCAGGGATTTCATAGGTTGTCCTCCTTTTGTATGTGGATTTGTTCGTCTGATACATAATACACAAATATATTCAAAGTAAAACAAATATTGTGTTATACTGCAACATATTTCCGCTTTTATGCCAAATCAAGCGTGCCGGAAGGGCGGCGGCGTCTCTCCACCCGCCCGGCACGGGAATCATTCGTATGGCGAAAGCCTTAGGTCACGCACACCACGCGGCCCGGCACAAAATCTCCAGGGGCCAGCATGGTATTGATCACCAGCAGCGCGCCGGGGGTCACGCCCAGCGACTGGGCGAGCGTGTAGATGTTTTCACCCGCGCCGATCACGCGGCTGTAGCTTCCGGTGGGGCACAGGCGGCGGCTTCCGGCGGGGGGCACACAATAGCGTGTCCCGGCCTGGGGACTCGTGACGGACAGAGTGGGATTGGCCGCGCTCAGGGCCTGATAGGAAACGTTATGGAGAAGCAGAAGATCGGTAAAGGTCTGGCCGCGGCCGACGGTAGCGGCGGTATAGCCTGCGGGACAGCAGAAGGTGCCGGGACAGGTGATCTGCGGCTGGCTGGGCAGGGAAGGCGTGGGCAGGCCCAACGGGCCCTCGCCGGGGGCGGCCGGCTGGTTTGCGTCCGGCAAAGCGGGCGTAGGCAGGCCCAGCGGGCCCTCGCCGGGGGCGGCGGTCGAGTCAAGCATCATGGTCAAGGGCTCCTTTCAGGATTGAACGGTTGCGGCTGCGCCATGGGGCGCGCCTGTACCATCCTATGCCGCGGCCCGGCCGGGGTGCGGGGCAATCTTTGCCCGATTCATGGTGCGTGTGGCTTTTTTGGGCGAAACATGCTATAATCTAAACTTGGTACTCTATGCACATGATGTGAAGGGAGGGAGCGGCATGCAGGCGGTCAACCGGGTAAAACGGCTCAGGCGCGGGCTGCTGTGGCTGAGCGTGGCGGCGCTGGTGCTGGGCGCGCTGCCGCTGTACGCAATCTCCCTGTACAACCATCCCTACTATGACGATTACGGCTTTTCCGCTAAGGCGCATCAGGCCTGGCGCGACACGGGCAGCGTGGGCGCGGTGCTGCGCGCGGCCTGGGACAGTGCGCTTGTGACGCGCCAGAGCTGGCAGGGCACCTACACGGGCACGCTGCTGAGCAATGTGCAGCCCGGCATCTTTTCCGAAAGGCTGTATTTCATCGGCACGTTTGTGCTGCTCACGGCATTTATCGCGTGCTTTCTGTACTTTTTTACTGTGGTGTTCGGACGGCTGGGCATGGACCGCACGGGCCGCTGGACGCTGGGCTGCCTGGCGGTCACGCTGATGATCCAGTTCATGCCGGACGCAGGCGAAGCGTTCTTCTGGTTCAACGGCGGCATCGGCAACACCTTCATCTACTCGCTCATGGCGCTGGCCGCCGCGCTGATGGTGCGGCTGGCGGAGGCGAAGGGCCGCGCCGTGGGGCTGACGGCGGCGCTGTGCGTGCTGATGGTGCTTTTGGGCGGCGGCAGCTACGGCGGCGGGCTGTTCAGCGTTTGCATGCTGGCGGTGTGCCTGGTGTGGATGCTGCGCGTGCGGCATCCGCGGCGCTGGCGCTTTGCGGGGCTGACGGCCCTGCTGCTCATCTGCTTTGCCTACAGCATGTCCGCTCCCGGCAACGCGGTGCGCGCCGGAGTAATCGGCTACCGGGCCTCGGCGGTCAAGGCGGTCCTGCAGTCGCTCTTTTACGGCGCGGCGCAGATGGGAACCTATTTGCGGCTGCCGCTGATTGCGATCACGCTGGCGGTGCTGCCCGCGCTGTACGGGGCGGCGAAGAAAAGCCCCTGGCGCTTTTCGCATCCCTGGCTCGTCCTGGGCCTGACGGGCGTGCTGTACTGCACGCAGATGACCCCGCCGCTCTACGCCATCGCCTCCATCGGCGCGGGACGCATCGTGGATACCTACTTCATCAGCTTTGTGGCGCTGTGGTTCCTGGCCGTGTACTACCTGGCGGGCTTTGCGGCGCGGCGGCTCGCGGCGACTGGCCGCGAACAGCTTGCCCGCCCGCTGACGGCGCGTGGCTATGGCGCGCTGCTGGCCGTGAGCCTGTGCCTGCTGGGGGCGGGCTGCCTGGCCTGCAGGCCGGAGGGCGAGGCGCTCTACGGCGTGCAGAACCTAAGCGGCCCCGGCGCAGCCCTTTCCATCCTCAGCGGTGAGGCCGCGAGGTACGACGCGGAAATGACCCTGCGCGAGGAGGCCTTGAACGACCCCGCGCAGCCGGTGGTCACGCTCTCCCCGCTCACCGCCGTGCCGGACGTGTTCATGGACGATTTGATCGTGCCGGGCGCGGAATACGACGTGCGGCCCTCCCTGGCGGCCTATTACGGCAAGGAGGCCATCCTGATCGCGGGAGAGGAGGGGGCGCCATGAGACATGCGCTTGCCCGGCGCCGCCTGTCCAACCGGGCGCTGATGTGGCTGTGCGTGGCGGCTCTGCTGCTCAGCCTGATGCCGCTGTACGCCCTGTCGGCGTACAACCATGCCTGCTATGACGACTTCGGTTTTTCCATCCGCACGCATGATACCTGGCGCGAAACCGGGAGCTTCCTGGAGACGGTACGCGCCGCCGTACAGAACACCGTGAGCATCCGCGACACCTGGGAGGGCACCTACACCACGTCCTTCCTGAGCGCACTTCAGCCCGCGCTGTTCGGCGAGGACCTCTACTGGGTGACGACGGCCCTGCTGCTGACGTTTTTGCTGTTTGCGGTGTGGTTCTTCCTGCGGCAGACGCTGGTGCGGACGCTGGGCGCGGACCGGCAGGCCTTCTGGACGGCGTTCTGCGCGGTGACGTTTGTGATGGTGCAGTTTGTGCCGGAACTGAGCGAGGCGTTTTTCTGGTTCAACGGCGGCGTGGCCTACACGCTGCTGTGGGCCGTGGCGCTGGTTCGGCTGGGCGTGTGGCTGTGCTTTGAACGCGCGCAGCGGCGGGGGGCGAAGGTCGCGCTGTATGCGCTGCTTCTTGTGCTGACCGTGGCGGTGGGCGGGGCCAAGTACTCCACGCTGCTTTTGTGCCTGTTGGCAGACGCGCTGCTGGTGGCGCGGGCGCTGCTGGTGCGGCGGCGTGACCGCGTGGCCGAAACCGCTGTGCTCGTGCTGCTGCTGGCCTGCTTTGCCTTCAGCGCGTCCGCGCCGGGCAACGCCGTGCGTGCCGCTACTCTTTCCGGCGGCATGAGCGCGCCCAGGGCCGTGTTGCAGGCGTTCTACTTCGGTGTGGCGCTGATGGGCAGCTGGTTTTCCCTGCCGCTGCTGGTGGTGTGGGCGCTGGTGGCCTGGCAGCTGAGCGAGGCCATCCGCGGCTGTCCCTGCCGCTTCAACCATCCCGTGTGGATCACGGCGCTGAGCGTGTGCCTGTTCTGCGCGCAGCTGGCCCCCACACTTTACACCGGCAACTACCTGGGCGACGGCCGCACGCTCAACACCTACTTTTACACCTTCGTGCTCATGAGCTGCGCGCTCGTGCTCTACTGGCTGGGGTGGGCGCAGCGGCGCGCGGAGGACCGCCTGCCCTTCGCGGCCATCGGCACGGCCCGGCGCGACGGCCTGCGCCTTGCCGCGTTTGCGGCGGCGCTGGTGCTGCTGGCGGTGGGGTGCGTGAGCTACCGTCCGGAGGGCAGCGCGGACTGGAGCCTGTGGAACACGGCTTCGGGCAGCGCGGTGCGCTCACTGATGACCGGGCAGGCGGCGGCCTACGACGCGGCCATGGACGCGCGCGACGCCGCCATGAACGACCCGGAGAACACCCGGCCCGTGCTCACGCCGGTAGACGATATTCCGAGCGCCTTCATGGGCGACGCGCTGAACGCGGACAACCTCGATTATGTGCTCAGCCTGTACGCGGAGTATTACGAAAAGCAGCAGGTCACGGCTGCGGAGGGGGAATAGCATGCTCTTGGAAGGAAAGAACGCGCTGATTACCGGCGCGGCGCGCGGCATCGGCGCGGCGATGGTGGAGGTGTTCGCCCGCGAGGGGGCCAACGTGTGGGCCTTCGCCCGCACGCCGGACGCGCGCTTTGAGGCGCGGCTGGCCATGGCCGCCGGAAAGTACGGCGTATGGGTCAAGCCCGTCTACTGCGAGCTGACCGACACGGCGGCGCTCAAGGAGGCGTTCCGTCAGGTCATGGCGGACAAGCAGCCCCTGCATGTGCTGGTCAACAACGCCGGCATCATGGGCGAGGACCGCATGTTTCAGATGACCTCCGCCGAGGACATGCACCGCATCATGGACGTGAACTTCTTCGCCATGGTGGAGGTCAGCCGCCTGGCCACGCGCCTCATGGCGCGAAACAAATGCGGCGCGGTGGTCAACATCGCCAGCGTCGCCGGCATCGAGGGCGACAGCCGCCTGGACTATTCCGCCTCCAAGGCGGCGGTGATCGCCGCCACGAAGAAGATGGCGCGCGAGCTCATCAGCGTGGGCATCCGCGTCAACGCCCTGGCCCCCGGATTTACGGACACGGACCTGGTGAGCGGGCTGAGCGAAAAGGTGACGCAGGAGCAGCTGGGCCGCATCCTCATGCACCGAAAGGCCCGGCCCGAGGAGATCGCGGGCGTGGCGGCCTTCCTGGCCAGCGACATGGCCAGCTACGTGACCGGTCAGGTCTGGCGCGTGGACGGCGGCATGCTGTGAGCCGGCATCCCCGCAGAAAACAACGACCCCATCATCAGAGAGGAGCGATTCACATGACGAATCTGGAAAAGTACGTAAAGGCGTTTTCCGAGGCGCTGGAGGTGCCCGAAAGCGACGTGCCCGCCCTCAAATACGGCGAGAGCGACCAGTGGGACAGCGTGGGCCACATGACCCTGATCGCCGCGCTGGAGGACGCGTTCGACATCATGGTGGACATGGACGACATCATCGACCTGAGCTCGTTTGAGAAGGGGAAGGAGATTCTGCGCAAGTATGATGTGGAGATTTGACCGCTTCGGCGACGCCGTGGCGCTGCTTGATGAGCACGGCCAGAGCCTGACCTACGCGCAGCTTGCGCGCGAGGGCGAGGCGCTGTGCGGGGCCATCGGCGGGCGCTGCCTGTGCTTTGGCCTCTGCGGCAACACCATCGGCAGCGCCGTGGGCTACGCGGGCATGGTGGAGGGTGGCGTGGTGCCCGCGCTGCTGGCCGCCTCCATCGACCGGGAGCTGTTTGCCGCGCTGTACGAGGCGTATCATCCGGCGTACCTGTGGGCGCCGGAGGGCTTTGACTGGGAACGGTGCGAAAGCGTCTACGAGCGCTTTGGCTACCGCCTGCTCAGGACGCCCTTTGGCACGGAGACGAAGCTGCATGACGACCTCGCGCTGCTTCTGACCACCAGCGGCTCCACCGGCAGCCCCAAGTTTGTGCGCCAGAGCTACGCAAATATCCGGGCCAACACCGAAAGCATCGTGGAATACCTCGCGCTGACCGCGCAGGAGCGGCCCATCACGACGCTCCCCATGAACTATACCTACGGCCTTAGCATCCTCAACACCCACCTGTGGGTGGGCGCGACCGTGCTGTTGACCGAGAAGGGCATCGCGCAGCGCGACTTCTGGACCTTCTTTAAGGAGGCGGGGGCCACCAGCATCGGCGGCGTGCCCTACACCTATGAGATGCTCGACCGCATGCGCTTCACCCGCATGGACCTGCCCACGCTGCGCACGCTCACCCAGGCGGGCGGAAAGCTCCTGCCCGACCTGCACCGCCGATTTGCCCAGTGGTGCAGGGACACGGGGCGCAAGTTCGTCGTCATGTATGGACAGTGCGAGGCCACGGCCCGCATGGCCTACCTGCCCTGGGAGATGAGTCTGGACAAGGTGGGCGCCATGGGCGTGGCCATCCCCGGCGGGCGCTTTGAGCTCATCGGCGTGGACGGCGAAATCATCACCGAGCCGCACGTGACGGGCGAGCTTCGCTACTACGGCGAGAACGTGACGCTCGGATACGCCCAGTGCGGGGCCGATCTTGCTAAGGGCGACGAGCGCGGCGGCGTGCTGGACACCGGCGACATGGCGCAGGTGGACGAGGACGGCTGCTACACCATCGTGGGCCGCAAGAAGCGGTTTTTGAAGATGTACGGCAACCGCGTCAACCTCGACGAGACCGAGCGCATGCTCAAGGCGGCGTTCCCGGACGCGGAATGCGCCTGCGCGGGGCGGGACGACCACCTGATGATCTTCTCCACCGACGCGGACGCGCTGCCCGCGATGCGCGCCTGGCTGTCGGAAAAGACGGGACTGAACCAGAGCGGCTTCCATACGATGCACCTGGACGCCATCCCCAAGAACGACGCGGGCAAGACCCTCTACCGGGAGCTGGAGAAATACCATGTATGACGTCAATGACCTGCCCTCTCTGCCCGTCTACGAATGGGACCGGGCGAAAAAGCGGGCCTTTCTGGACGCGGAGCTGTCGGACCTGACGGACTGGCACGCCGCGCGCTGCCCCCAGTATGCGCGCATGCGGGACGCGTGGCCCGCATGCGGAGAGGGCCTTGAGGCGCTGCCCTTTTTGCCGGTGCGGCTGTTCAAGGAGCTCACGCTCAAAAGCGTGCCCGACGAAGCCCTCCACCGCACCATGACCTCGTCGGGCACCACGGGCCAGCAGGTGAGCCGCATCTACCTCGACCGGGAAACCAGCGCCCTGCAAAGCAAGGTCTTAAGCCGCATCATGGGCGAGTTTCTGGGCAAGCAGCGCCTGCCCATGATCATCCTCGACACCAGCGCCGTCATCAAGAACCGCGCCATGTTCTCGGCGCGGGGCGCGGGCATTCTGGGCTTCAGCATGTTCGCGCGCGACAAGGTGTTCGCGCTGGACGAGCACATGGAGCTGGACAGGGAGGGGCTGGAGGCGTTTCTCAAAAAGCACGAGGGGGAGGACATCTTCCTCTTCGGCTTCACGTTCATGATCTGGCAGCACTTTGTCGCCAGGCTGCGGGAGACGGGCTACCATCCGGATCTCAGCCGCGGGGTGCTGGTGCACGGCGGCGGATGGAAGAAGCTGGCGGACCAGCAGATTTCCACCGAGCGCTTCAAGCGGGAACTGCGGGAGACCTGCGGCCTCACCCGCGTGCACAACTACTACGGCATGGTCGAGCAGACCGGCACCATCTACATGGAATGCGAGCACGGCCACCTGCACGCGCCCGTGTGGTCGGACGTGACCATCCGGCGGGCGGCGGATTTCTCCGTGGCCGGCGTGGGGGAGACGGGGCTGATTCAGGTATCCAGCGTGCTGCCGCGCAGCTATCCGGGCCATGTGCTCCTCACCGAGGACGAGGGGCGCGTCCTCGGCGAGGACGACTGCCCCTGCGGCCGCAAGGGCAAGTACTTTGAAATTCTGGGGCGCGTCAAGCGCGCCGAGGTGCGGGGGTGCAGCGATACCTATGAGCAGAAATGAGCCCTATACCCGCCTGTGCGGCGGTGACTGGCAGAGCGCCCGCCCCCTCGCGCCCTTTGACGGCGGCGTGATGGCCTTCCTTTCCGACCTGGGTGCGGCCCTCATCGCCGACCGCGAGGCGCGCGCCTACCCGGACGTGGTGGCCTTCGGCTTCTTCTGCCGGCGCGCGAATCTGGAGGCGCTGGCGCGGGAATACGAGGGCGCGGTTTCGGACCGGCTGGGGCGCGGGATTTCGTTTCACATCGCGCCCAGCAACGTGCCGGTGAACTTCGCCTATTCGCTGGCGGCGGGGCTGCTGGCGGGCAACGCCTGCGTGGTCAAGGCCTCCAGCCGGGATTTTCCGCAGACGCGCATCATCTGCCGCGTGATGGACTTGCTGCTTCGCGGCGCGCACGCGGCGCTGGCAAACCACGCATGCGTGGTGATCTACCCACGCGACCGTCAGGACGTGACGGAGATGTTCAGCGCCCAGTGCGACGCGCGCATCATCTGGGGCGGCGACGAGACGGTGCGCCGCGTGCGCATGGCGCCGCTCGCGCCCCGCGCGGTGGAGGTCGCCTTCCCCGACCGCTACAGCCTGCTGGCCGTGGACGCAAAGAGCGTGCTGGCCCTGGATGACAAGGCGCTGGCCGCGGCCGCGCGCGGCTTTTACAACGACACGTATCTCACCGACCAGAACGCCTGCACCTCGCCCCGGCTGGTGTACTGGCTGGGCGGCCGGGAAGCGGTGACGCAGGCGCAGGCGCGCTTCTGGGAGGCCGTGCGCGCGTATGCCGCGCCGCGCTATCCCATTGAGCCGGTGGTGGCGGTGGACAAGCTGACCGCGGCCTTCCGGGCGGCCGTCGCGCTGCCGGGCGCGGCCATCGCGCCCATGCCGGACAACACCGTGGTGCGCGTTCAGGTGAGCGCGCTCACCCCGGACATCGACGAGCACCGCTGCGCGGGCGGCTTCTTTGTGGAGTACGCCGCCGAAACGCTGGACAGCCTGATTCCGGTGGTGAAGCGCAAGTACCAGACGCTCAGCTATCTGGGGCTGGAGCCGGAGGCGCTGCGGCGCTTCGTGCGCGAAAACGCCCTGTGGGGCGTGGACCGCATCGCGCCCGTGGGGCACACCATGGACTTCGCCCTTACCTGGGACGGCTACGACCTCATCCGCACGCTCAGCCGCCGCATATCCGCCATCTGACGAAACGAGGTGCCTTTATGGCCAAACCGCTGCTTTCCTTTGTGATTCCCTGCTACCGCTCGGCCAACACCATCGGCGCGGTGGTCCGGGAGCTGAACGACACGCTCGCCGCCCGCGCGGACGAGTACGACCATGAGATCATCCTGGTCAACGACGGCAGCCCCGACGACACCGCCGACGCCATCCGCGAGCTGTGCGCGCGGGACCCCGCCATCGTGTTTGTGGACCTGTCGCGCAACTTTGGCCAGCACAGCGCGGTGATGGCGGGCTTTCATCAGGTGCGGGGCGATATCGTGATCTGTCTGGACGACGACGGACAGACCCCCGCCTGCGAATGCTTCAAGCTCATCGACAAGGTGGCCGAGGGGTACGACATCGTCTTTGCCCAGTACCCCAAACGCAGGCAAAGCGCGCTTCGCAACCTGGGCAGCCGCTTCAACGCCGCCTGCAACCACTACTTCTTCGGCCAGCCCAAGGAGCTGACCGTCAACAGCTACTACGCCTGCCGCCGCTTCGTGGTGGATACCGCGCTCCAGTATCCCAACCCCTTTCCCTACGTGACGGGCCTTTTGTTCCAGAGCGTGAGCCGCTATGCCAACGTGCCCGTGGAGCACCGCGCGCGCACGGAGGGCCGCAGCGGCTACAACCTCAAAAAGCTGGTGGCCCTGTGGCTCAACGGCGTGACGGCCTTTTCCATCAAGCCCCTGCGCTTTGCCAGCTACGCCGGCTGGCTCACGGCGGTGGCGGGCGTGGTGTTCGCGCTGGCGACGGTGATTCGCAAGCTGGTGAATCCCGACATCCCCGCCGGCTGGGCCAGCACGATTTCCGTGCTGCTGCTGCTGGGCGGCATGATCATCGCGCTGATCGGCGTGGTAGGGGAGTACATCGGCCGCATCTACCTGAGCATCAACCGTTCGCCGCAGTTTGTGGTGCGCAGCGTGACGCGCGGGGCAGCGGAGGGAATCCATCAGCCAGAGGAAAGGGAGATGAACGCGGATGAAGACCACGCATGCGGTCTGGGAGCGTGAAAATCTGGGCGTGGACGCCTACGAGATCGCGCTGGACGCATCCGACACCCCGGACCTGCTCCGTCAGGAGGAGGCGCGCATCATCGCGGCGGGCGCGGAATATATCGTGGTGAAAACCCCGGTGGACTGCCCCGCGCTGCTGTTTTCGATGCAGTCTTTGGGCTACACCTATGTGGAGACGGTCTTTCATGTGATGATCCGGCGGGACGAGTACCACATGCCGGCCTCCATCGCCCGGTTTGACCGGGGCCTTCGCGTGGTGGAGCGCAGGGAGGAGGCCGACCGCGAGCGCATCTACGCGCTGATCCGCCAGGGCGTGTTCAAAAGCGACCGCGTGAGCATCGACCCCGCCTTCGGCCGCGCAAAGGGCGGCAACCGCTACGCCAACTGGCTGCGCAGCATGCTGGCGCGCGGCGGCTTTCTCTACGAGGTGCTCTCGGGCGACAAGCCCATCGGCTTTTTCGTCATCTGCCGCAAGGATGAAACCACGGTCGATCCCGTGCTCATGGGCATGTACGACGAGGAGGGCGACCGCGGCATGGGCGCGCTGCTTCACAAAAAGACGCTGGATACCTGCTTCACCCACGACTGCAAGCGCCTGACCTCCACCATCGTCAGCAACAACGCCAAGGTCCTGCGCGTGTACGTCAATGCCGGAGCGACCATCACCGACACCCTGTACACCTACGTCAAGCATGTGGGCTGACGCCGGGGAGGAATGACTATGACAGGCGCGATCTGGGTGCTGCTGATGACCGGCGGCGTGGCCGCGCTGCTGGCGGCGGTGAGCCGCAGGCGCTTTGAGGAATGGGCGGCACCCGCGGTGTTTTTGCTCACGGGCGCGATCTACGTCTTTGCGCTGGCGGGCGCGCCGGAGCTGGGATGCCGGGCCGCGCAGGCGATGGGCCTCTTGTCTCTGCTGGCCGCGGCGGTGCTGGCCGTGCGTAGCCGTGAGGCGCGGTGCCGCATCCTCACGCCCGGCGCGGCGGCCTTTGCGCTGGTGGTGCTGGTGGCCGGGTGGGCACACCGGGGACAGCTCTACACGATTTGGGACGAGTTTTCCCACTGGGGCCGGGTGGTCAACCGGCTCTGCGCGCTGGGGACCCTGCCCCATGCCGTGCCCGGCGCGTTGGACTTTCCCAGCTATCCGCCGGGGGCCGCGCTCTGGGAATACGCGTGGGTGGTCCTCTCCGGCGGCACGTTCAGCGAGGGCGCGACCATCAGCGCCAACAACGTGGCGCTGGCCGTGTGCTTCCTGCCGCTGATGCGCTACGCGGACTGGCGGCGCTGGAAGCGCGCCGTGCCGCTGCTGCTGGCGTCCGTGATGCTGCCCCTGGCCTTTCTGGCATACGCTTATCAGAACGTGTATGTGGACGCGCTGCTGGGCGCCGTCGCCGCCTACGCGCTGATCCAGTGGTTCACCCTGCCGCGCGGCTGGGAGCGGAGTGCTATGACCGGCGCGGCCATGCTGGCGCTCTCGCTGGTGAAGGAGAGCGGCGCGTTTCTGGCGCTGCTGGCCATGGCGGTGATGACGCTGGACCTGTGGCGGGAAGGCAGGGGAACGGGCGCGCGGCGCTTCGCGGCCCTGGCCGCGCCCGCGCTGTGCCTTTTGGTGGGCGTGGCGTCGTGGAAGATCTACCTGGCCCTGAACGGCATCGGGAGCGAGAAGCCCTTTCGCTACTGGGAGATCGGCGAGAACATCGCCCTGTTCCTCGCCGGCGAATCCCCCTGGCACCAGCAATACCTGTTCAGCAACTTCTTCCGCTACCTGACCATGCCCCAGATGATGGGCGAGGGGCACATCCTTAAGCCCTGCTATCTGGAATGGGTGATGATCCTGTGCCTGGCGGCATGCTATCTGGCGCGCCGCAGGTGGGCCGGGGGCGAGCTCTGCCCCAAGGCACGGCGCTACGGGCGGGCCGTGGCTGCCATGACCGCCGCCACAGCGGTATACGCCGTGTGCCTGGTGCATCTCTACCTGTATGCCTTCAGCGAGTCGGAGGCCGCATCGCTGCATTCATTTGATCGTTACATGGCAAGCGTCATGATTCCGGCATTGTCGCTGGCGGTCGCGCTGGCGCTGGAAAGCTGGGAGGCGGACCCGCCCCGCGCGGTTCCGGCCGCACTGGCCGTGCTGGCGGGCATGATGCTGCTGGTAGCGCCCGCGCAGCTGATGTCGCTCACCTTTACCGCGCCCCTGCAGGTGGAAGCCACGCAGTCGCTGCGCGCCGGCTTCTACCCGCCCGCGTGGGTGCTGGAGGCGCTTCCCCAGGACGCGCGTGTGGCCTGGATCGCCTGCGGGCGCAACGAGGAGAACATCTACCTCACGTATGTGTGCAACCGCTACGAGTTCATGCCGGTGGAGCTGGAAGCGCCCTGCGGGATGACGCTGGAAGGCAGCCCGGAGGATGTGGCCGCCGCGCTGGCGGACTATGAATACGTCTACTGCTTTGACGCGGACGAGGCCTTCATCCAGGCGTACGGCGGACTGTTTGAAAACCCGGACGACATCGCCGACAAGGCGCTCTACCGCGTGGAAAGCGCGGAGAGCGGTCTCCGGCTTGTTAGGGTCGAGTAGGATCCAATCCCAGGATATAGGCGAGGATGTGATACGATGCTGACCTACATCACCAACGAGTGCATGCCGCTGGAAAAGATGCTGGCGCGGGTGCAGAAGCACCACCCCGGCGACGGCTGCCTGCTGGTCAAAAAGGCCTACGAGTTTGCCGAAAACGCGCACCGGGGACAGGTGCGCAAGAGTGGCGAGCCGTATTTCATTCACCCGGTGTCGGTGGCGAGCATCCTCACCGACCTGATGATCGACGCGCCGACCATCGCGGCGGGCTTTCTGCACGACACGGTGGAGGACTGCAAGGACATCACGCTGGACACCATCCGCACGGAATTCGGCGAGGAGGTCGCCCAGCTGGTGGACGGCGTGACCAAGCTGGACAAGCTGGATTTCACCAACCGCGAGGAGCAGAAGGCCGAAAGCCTGCGCAAGATGATCCTGGCCATGAGCAAGGACATCCGCGTGGTCATCATCAAGCTGGCGGACCGGCTGCACAACATGCGGACCCTGCGCTTCCAGCCCGAGGAGCGGCAGAAGGCCATCGCCCACGAGACGCTGGACATCTACGCCCCCCTGGCGCACCGCCTGGGCATGAACTCCATCAAATCCGAGCTGGAGGACCTCAGCTTCAAGTACATCGATCCCGAAGCCTTTCACGACATCGCCCAGAAGGTGGGCCTCAGACGAACCGAGCGCGAGGAAAACATCCGCATGGTCATCTCCGAGCTGTCCGAAAAGCTCGACGCGCAGCACATCCACTACGAGATGGACGGCCGCCCCAAGCACCTGTATTCCATCTACAAGAAGATGAAGGGCCAGGGCAAGACCTTCGACCAGATCTACGACCTGATCGCCGTGCGCGTGCTGGTGGATACCGTGCAGGACTGCTACACGGTGCTGGGCATCGTCCACACGCTGTGGAACCAGATCCCCGGCCGCTTCAAGGACTACATCAGCGTGCCCAAGGGCAACATGTACCAGAGCCTGCACACCACCGTGATCGGCGGGCGCAAGATGCCCTTCCCCTTTGAGATCCAGATCCGCACCTGGGAGATGCACCGCGTGGCCGAGTTCGGCGTGGCGGCGCACTGGCGCTACAAGGAGGGCGGCACGGGCGGCGGCGATCTGGACAACAAGCTCTACTGGCTCAGGCAGATCCTCGACTGGCAGGGCGATACGCGCGACAGTCAGGAGTTCATCGACTCGCTGAAAACCGACCTGTTCAGCGAGGAGGTGCTGCTCTTCACCCCCAAGGGCGATATCGTGAGCATGCAGCGCGGCGCGACCCCCATCGACTTCGCCTACCGCATCCACTCCGGCGTGGGCAACCACTGCGTGGGCGCGAAGGTCAACGGCCGCATCGTGCCGCTGGAAACCGAGCTGGAGACGGGCGACCGGGTGGAGATCATCACCTCGCCCTCCTCCAAGGGCCCCAGCACCGACTGGCTGCGCGTGGTCAAAACCCAGCAGGCCAAGGCCAAGATCCGCCAGTTCCTCAAGCGCGAGCTGCGCGGCGAAAACGTCATCAAGGGCCGCGACATGCTGGAAAAGGAGGCCAAGCGCCGCGGCGTGGCGCTCTCGGCGCTGACCAAGCCGGAATACTATGAGGGGATTCTCAAGCGCTACGCCTTTTCCGAGCTCAACGACATCTACGGCGCGGTGGGCTACGGCGGCATCGCCAGCGCCTATGTGATCAGCCGCCTGCTGGAGGAGCAGCGCAAGACCGAGATCCCCCCGCTGCCCAAGGTGCAGGAGGTTTCCCACGAGGAGGCGCAGAGCCATCTGGGCAAGCCCACCCACGGCGTCTACGTCAAGGGTGAAAGCGGCATGCTGGTGCGCTTCGCCCGTTGCTGCAACCCCGTGCCCGGCGACGAGATCATCGGCTATATCACCCGCGGACGCGGCGTGACCGTGCACAAGGCCGACTGCATCAACGCCACCAACTCCGAGCAGGAGCGCATGGTGGAGGTGAGCTGGGCGGGCGGGAACGAGCTGGCCAACTTCAACGCCTCCATCAACATCATCGCCTACGACCACGTAAGCCTGCTGGGCGAGCTGGCCCTGTGCATCGGCAACATGGACGTGCCCATCGTGGCGGTGTCGGCCAAGCGGGACGAAAAGAAAAAGACCAGCAACATCACCATGGTCATCCAGGTCAAGAGCCGTGAGCAGCTGGACCGCGTCTTTACCCAGCTGCACAAGCGCAGCGACATCATCGAGGTCTACCGCGGATCGACCTGAGAAAAGGTACAAAGGAGATGGGGACCATGCGTGCAAAGTCGGCAGCCCATGTTGTCGCTGAGGCCGTGTGCCTGACCGTGGTGCTGGTGTGGGCGCTTTCGGCGTTTCCGTGCACGAATCCGGCGTATGAGACCGTTGGGGCGGACAGCGGCATCTTCCTGTGCATGGGCCGCGGCATCGTCCAGGGGTATACGCCCTATGTGGAGATCACGGAAAACAAGGGACCTCTGTTTTTCCTGATGATGGCGATACCACAGAGGATCGTGGAGGGAACGGCGGGCGTATATGTGCTGGAGGTGCTCTTCGCCCTGGGCAACTGCGCGCTGCTGATGCTGATGGCGCGCTGGCTGATGGGGGAAAGGCGCAACATCCTCTGCGTGGCGGCCTGCATACCGGTGCTGTTGCGGGTCTGCGGACAACACCTGCACTGCGAGGAATTCAACTTTCTTTTCATGCTGCTGGGCTTCGCGGTGATGATCCACGCCTATACCGGACAGACGCGCGGCGCCGGGGCAAGGCCGTTTCTACTGGGGCTGGCCACGGCGGCGATTGCGCTCATCAAGATCAGCGACATCCCGGGGCTGGGCGTGATGGTGCTGTTCTACATCGGCTATGCCGTCCGCGCCCGGCGCTGCCTGTGGAAGGATGCGCTGCGCTATCTGGCGGGCATGGCGGTGCTCGCCGTGCCGGTCCTGGGCTATCTGGGAGCTGTGGGCGCGCTGGGGGCCATGTTTGAGGAGTACATTCTCAACAACTTCGTGCATGTGGCCAGCGCAAAGGACGCGGGCTTCTGGGAGATCCGCCGCTACCTGATTGAAAACGGCTATGGCTGGGAAAGCCTCAAACCCGTGCTGCTGATGGCCGGAGCGGTCATCGTACGCCTGTTGATCTATCGCGGGGAACCGGAGCGCTTCAAGCGTGAAAAAGGGCTGCTGGCCTGCGCGGCAACTGTGGCGGTGGCCAACATGCTTGCGGCTTACGTGTCCGGTACGGGGTTCGAGCAGCATCTCGCCATGGGGGACTGTACCCTGCTGATGGCCTGTCTGCTGGCTCTGAGCGCCGTGCTGGACCGGCTGAACAGAAAGGTCCGCTGGATGAAATGGCTGGAGTACGCCGCTGCGCTGTGCGTGCTGGCGTCTGTCGCGGTGCCGGCCGTGAACGCGCTGGCGCCGCAACAGCGGGAGGCGGCCAGGACGGAGCACGAGGCGTATGTGGCGGTCCAGCGCGAACTTTTGGATTATCTGGGAGAGGACGAAACGGTCTATACCATCGGCATATGGCCGGACTGGTACTGGTTCGCGGACCGGCAGCCCGCCTTCCGCTACTATAACCTGATCGGATTTATCACCGATAACGTGGGCGAGGGGCTGGAGAATGAATTTGAGGCGTTTCTGGAACAGCATCCGATCGACGCCCTTTTCATCAGCGACGATGTGGAGACATACCGCGGCATTCTGACGGATAAAACGGTGGAGTATATTCTCAATAACTATCAGGTCGTCAGTCGTTACCCGGTTCGCCATGCCAAAACCCTCCTTAATT
>OLOW01001385.1_pt1 | contig 16942 bp, 30 predicted proteins | sample 1672801 | NCBI WGS metagenome assembly OLOW01 (sample SAMEA3136725, study PRJEB25190) | human gut metagenome | biome: human gut; feature: human-associated habitat; material: faeces | place: Austria | collected 2013 | reverse complement strand
CCACGCTGTTGCCGGTCTCCTCGGCCCATTTATTCAGTGTCGTGGTGAAGGAATCGCCGCTGCTGGGCTCCTCGGAAAGCATGACCTTCAGCGTCTGGCCCGTAGGCGCCTCGGCAGAGCCGGACGCCGCCGTGGAACCGGAAGCCGCAGGCGTGCTGCTGGAGCTGCCGCCGCATGCGACGAGCATGAGCGCCATGGCGGCAACAAGAAGCAGGGAAAGTACCTTTTTCATACGTTAAACCTCCTAAAGATTACCGCTGCGCCCTGCGGGCGCAGGTTTCTTCCTCAAAACAGCGGGACGCGCATCTCCCGGGAAGCATGTGCCGCCGCCGTTTTTCTGTGCCTTAAGTATAGCATTCGCTCTTTCGCGGAAACTACTCCTATTTTGCTGTGTTGCTTCAGATTGTATTGCATTTTTTGCTTTGCATTTTTCATCTTAGGCAAAATGCATCAAGCATTTTGTTCAAAATTGGTAATAATCCCAATCAAAATCTATCAAATCTGTGTGCGTTTTGCAGCAAAGCGCCTGCCAAAGCCCGTTCCACGGGAAAAGGCAAAGAAAAAAATGCAATATCGCGTTGTCATAATTTCGTAACCTTTCTATGTCCCTACAGATAAAAGACGCAAAAGCGGAGCCGCGGCAGGCCCTCTTCTGCGTCTTTTGTGTTTTTTATATAAAGTAAGTTATATTATAAACAGAGATCCGCCTGCTCCCCGGCGCACCTGTCCGGATGCGGCATGGCGTGGCCGAACGCGCCGTAATGGCCGCAGCACTGAGCGGCAAATACGCTCGCCTTCTGCGCTGCGTCCGCCAGATCCCCGCCGCCCGCGTGGTATTCCGCAAGAAATGCCGCAATGAACGCATCGCCCGCGCCCAGCGCGTCCACCACGTCTGCACGCACACACTCCTGCCTGTGCTCACGCCCCTGCTCCAGCAGATAAGAACCGCGCACGCCCATCGTCACCACGACCGTGCGCGCTCCGGCGTCCAGCGCAGTGCGGGCCAGCGCCCGCACCTCTTCCTCGCTGGCGGCGCCGCCGGAAAAGAAAGCAAACCGCAGCAGCGGGCAGAGCTGGGCGATGTTCACCCGGTCGTACTCGCCGGAAAAGTCCAGAGAGAGCGGCACCCGGCGGCTGATGGCCGGGTGGTAGGCATCCAGCCAGCTGTGGATGCTGGTGTGCGCCAGGTCGTACTGCTCCATCATGGCGTAGTCGCCGGGCGTCAGGCACAGCAGCGCCTGGTACTGCGCGGTCTCCCGGCCGTTGTTGCCCACAAAGTGGCGGTCGCCCGCCTCGTCCAGCTCGATGTAATTGCGCGCGCTGACGCCGTGCATCACACGCACGCGGCTGATATCCACGCCTTCCTCCCGCAGGGCGGAGGCAAAATGCAGCCCCGCGCCGTCATCGGCCAGCACGCCGATATAGGCTGCTGTGCTTCCGTCGTAGCGGCGGGCCAGCACGGGCACATTGACGCTGTTGCCCCCCGGGTACAGCTCCTGCCGCCAGCGGTAATCGTCCAGCACGTTGTCTCCTATGCCAAGCAGCTTCATCAGTATTTTTCCACCCCCATGTACCGCCGCGAGGAAATAGGGTGTCCCATCGCATAGGACATCTCGTCGCAATACAGCGCGGCCAGACGGTTGAGCACCAGTGCGGAGACCGGCGCACGCAGCCAGCCGGGATAAGCCTCGAGATCCAGCGCGGCCGCGTCCAGCACCGTCAGCTTCCCGGTCTTGCGCTGTAAAAACTTCACCGCGCGTTCCTCCAGGGCCCGCGTTTTGCCCAGACCCAGCAGCGCAAACACCGCGACCGTATCATCCACGGCCTCAAACGCACCGTGGAAAAACTCGCCCGCGTGCAGCGGCGAGGAGTGCTTCCACAGGGATTCCATCACCAGGCAGTTCGTCAGCACATAGCCTACGCAGGCGTCCAGGCCCGCGTAATGACGAGGTATTTATTGAACATCATCTGCCCGGCCCCCCAAAGTCCCTGCGCTACTTTATGGGCTTGTCCCCGGTAGCGTCTGTCGATCGACACCACGGCCAAATTGTGCGCCGTACCGAAAACAGGCATCGTCAGCTCCTTCACTTCGGGCTGTACGGCCAGCCGGATCGGAGCCAGGAAAATCTTCTCGGTGGCCTTGGCGATATAGGCGTCCTCCTGCGGAGGAATGCCCACCAGCGTCGCAGGATAAACGGCATCGCGCCGCCGCGTGACGGCCATCACATGGAAGCGGGGATATTCATCGGTCAGCGAGTAAAAACCCGTATGGTCGCCGAAAGGCCCTTCCACCGTCTTTGGCTCCGACGGATCGACATACCCTTCGATCACGAAATCGCAGTCGGCCGGCACATAAATATCGTTGGTGATACACTTCACCAGTTTCACCGGGCGCCGGCGCAGAAACCCTGCCAGCAGGTATTCGTCCATGTTGTCCGGCATCGGAGCCGTCGCAGCATAAGTATAAGCCGGGTCGCCGCCCAGCGCTACCGACACGGGCATTCGCCGCCCGGCACGCCTGTAACCTTCGTAATGACGGGCTCCGGTCTTGTGCAGGTGCCAGTGCATGCCCGTCGTGCGGGCATCGAACAGTTGCAACCGGTACATGCCCACGTTGCGGATTCCCGTTTCGGGATCGAGGGTGTGCACCAGCGGCAGCGTCACGAAGCGTCCGCCGTCGCACGGCCAGCACTTGAGCACCGGCAACGCATCGAGCGACGCCTCCTCCCCCTGCAGCACGACCTGCTGACATTCGCCCCGCGACGACGAGGTACGCGGCAACCAGCGCGACATCTCGGCCAGCAAAGGCAGCATCCGCAATTTATCCAGGAGCGAATTTTTCGGCGAGACGGCCTGCTGCAACAAATCATCGAGCCGTCGCGTCAGTTCGTCGAGCGACTCCACGCCGAGCGCCATCGCCATCCGACGATCGGAACCCATCATATTGGTCAGCACGGGAAACGGCGTCCCCGTCTGCTCGAACAACAGCGCCTTGCCGCCGTCCGGCTGCTTGGACATGCGGTCGGTAATCTCGGCGATCTCATACACCGGATCCACCGGCACGCTCACGCGCTGCAATTCGCCTTCCCGCTCCAGGCGGGCGATAAATTCACTCAGGTTGCGATACATAAATCCTTACATTGATTCTGCTCCGAAGTTTTCGAGGCATACAAAGTTAAAAAATAATCCGGCGAATCCGCCGGATTATCCCGATTATCGTTCCCGCCCGCAGAAGCGGCAAGCCGAAGCAACTACCGCAGGAACAGCAGCTCCCGGTACTTGGGCAGCGGCCACATCTGGTCGTCCACGATCTCCTCCAGGCGATCCACGTGTTTGCGGATCTGGTCGAAATAGACCGCCACCGTATCGTGGTACGCGAGCGCCTTCTCCCGCTGATCCTCGATCTTGTTGGCCACCTTGCGGGCTTCGATCATATCGTGGGTCAGTTGCTGGATCAGAGCCGTATGCTGCTGAATACGTTTGATGAGTTCGACATCGGCCGAAGCGTCGAGCCCCTGTCCGATTTGCGAAATCTTATAGACCTTATCCAGCAGCAGAGCTTCGTAACGCGAAGCGATCGGCACGATGTGGTTCATCGTCAGGTCGCCCAACACGCGGCCTTCGATCTGAATCTTTTTGGTATAGGTTTCCCACTTCACTTCGGTTCGGGCTTCGAGCTCCACCTTCGAGAGTACGCCCATGCGGGCGAACATCTCGACCGACGAAGGATCGAGGTAGCGGTCGAATACACGCGGCGCACAGGTTTCGCAATCGAGCCCCCGGCGTGCCGCTTCGGCCCGCCACTCCTCCGAATAGCCGTTGCCGTCGAAACGGATCGCCCGCGAAGAGCGGATCATACTCTTGAGCTCCTCGTAAATCGCCTTTTCCTTCCTGACTCCGGCCTCGATACGCGCATCCACGCGCTCGCGGAACGCCGTAAACTCGATCATCAATTAGAATGTCAATATCCCCACCGAGCATTTGCTTGTTCTTTATGACTATCAGGCTATCATACATATTTAAAAATGGAAGTTGTTCTTGTAACCAAGCTGCCTTACTAGAAATGTTCTGTGGGGCTGTAGCTGTTACTATGTAAATTTCACAACCTAAATCATGGTATTTCTTCAATGTAGCAACACAATTTTCAAGCACTTTTATGTTGTCCCATACTCTCTTATCTGTGAAATAGTCATAGAATTTGTCTTGAGATACATTTTTAAAGAACTGTCTCATATTATAGGTAGTTATATCGGCAACGGACAAATTATCATTATAGTCCTTGTTATAAACATCAATAATACTCTCTGCTAGATTATTAATGACATTATCACAATCTACACCAATACGCCACGGTCTAGGTCTTATCAGATTTGCTTTCAGTTCCATTGGCATTTTCCTCTTTATCATTCTCGTTTAATTCATCAAGCATTTCGGTTACTGTTCTATAGGCTATTAGAAAACCAAGTACAAGCCCAACCAAAGCACCAATAATAAAATTAGCCATTCTTATCATGTTCCTTTCTGTATTTTTCGTATTCATCTCTAATTTGCTCCAAAGTACAAATTTTATACGGTATATGTCTGTTCTCACAATACACAACCTCCGTGCGACAGCCTTTAGAGGATCGCCAATCATTTGAAAGAACACTTGAACAAATAATCATTTCATCTGCAAGTTCTTCAAGTAACAACAGAGTCATGTTTAACCCTTGCTCATAAGTGGTACAATCGTAAAGGCTACCAAACATTGCAATAGGATTGAGATACAAATTCTCAGGGTGCATTATAGTTAACAACCTTTGGCACTCATTTATTTTACTTAAATTTTCTTGCTTGCCACCATATGGGTGGGATAAGTAAATAACACTGTTATAATGTTCTCTGTTAATTATGTTCGGTTCTGGTATCATTATCTCCCTCCTGCTTGGCTATAATTCTTTTCACATAATTTTTTAGATTTTCATAAGCTGTGTTTATGTTTTCGTCATTATTAATAACGTAATCAACAGATGATTTGCAGTTTTTAAATTCTATTTTATCTTGTTCTGTACGTTTACTGATTTCTTTAAGTGCTTTATCAAAATTCTTGTACATTTTATGGTAACGTCCAAACAAACGCTTGTACCGATTGATATACGAGCAATCTATAAAAATAGAATAAATCTCTCTGTTGCCTTTGTACTTTTTACGGAGTTCATTAAGCCCTGTTTGGTCTACAACGTAAAGATTATATGTATCATCGTCAATCTGACTTGCCGTTACTCCATAATGATTGTTAAGATAGTAGTTATATGCCACGATATCATTAAGTGCTTTAAATTCCTTTTCTGAAACAAATGTATGTCCTTCTTCTCCTTTAAATCTAGGAGGACGTGTTGTATAAGAGGGTATTTGTTTCATATTTAATTCTTTTTCAAGCATTTGTACAAGTGTTGATTTGCCACTTGCCGAAGCTCCAAGAATACAAAATAGTGGTTTAGTCATTTACCGTCATTCTCCTTTAAATAGCATGGAAACATTTCTTTACACTCTCCAACGTACTTGCACATAGGAACTAAAAAATCTTTCCAAATATCATCAAGTTCAATAATTTTATCGCACATTTCTTTTATAGCTTCTCTTGTTTCTTTAGCAGCCTGATTGCACAATCTCTTATTGGCAATGTTCATTAGTTCTTCGCCATTGAAATCCCATATCATGTTTACAGGAGCGTCCTGTGGGGCTTTAGTTCTATCATAATCAGATTGCCTATCGTTTCTCTGAGATTTAACGTAAGGTTGTGCGTGAATGTGTCTCACAAGATGCACCGCTACCCAATTAGGGATATCTTCAAACAGTACCGAAAATCTTAATCTGCGTATCGGTGAATGTCTTGCTTTTAATATTTTATGTTTCCACTCGTCTGTCGGTGGTGTTTTAGCCTTTAGCCCTACTGTCACCAAGGCTCTTTGTTTTACTGCGATCCAATCTTCATTAGTTGGATATTCAAGTATTGTTACTTTCATCGTCTTTTCCTCTACTTTATAATAAATTCTGCGAACATTTCTTCTGCGTTCTTTTCGTGTTCTGTTGGCACAAACATTATTACCTCGTTTTCAAGGTCAAGTGCAAATATACCCACTATACTACTTGCATTTACGCAATAATGACTCTGCTTCAAGTCTATATTATAGTCAACCATGTTCGCAAGTCTAATAAACTGCTGTACTTCTTTTACTGTAGTAAATCTAATTTTATATGCTGTATACTCCGTTACCATTTTCATCTGTCCTTTCTTTGTTTAATTTGTTGCCATAGCAATCATATAAGCTCTTTGTACGATTGCTTTATTTTTAGCTTTTGTTATCCTCTGTCTTTCTTTGGCTTGAATGAGTTCGTCCTCGCTCATAAAATATATATCTAGCTCTCTACACTCTGACTTGTAGCGTTTTAGCTGTCTGTTTTCCTCCTCTCTAGCTAAACGCTTTCTTTTTCCTGCTTTCTTGTCGTATGCCAATTTTTAAATTCACCTCTTTTCTAATTAATTTTTTGAATTGATACAATATTACCAGAATAATTGTCATAAGTACCAATGTTGCCACTGCTCATAACATCAGGGTCAAGTGCATATGTATCAACTATAAACTCAACCACGTTCTTAAAGCCATTGCCTGTATCTCGATACTGATTATTATAGTCAGTATGAATATCAGCTTTACAATCGGCTAAAACAGCGGTGAATGAATTACCTGTGTCGGTTGTAATTAGATAGCGTGTACCTATTTCTGTACCATAATAACTTCCTAAAGCAATACAAACATCGTCACCTTGTCTGCGTATTCCCTGACTATCCGTCCAACAATTTAGTTGTAACTGATATTGCAGAGAATTGATGTCCGTAATACAAGCATAATCCATATAGCCGTGAAATGAAGTATCACCTGTTGGAATATCGTAAGAAATAAGTTCTATTTCTGGCTCTGCTTCAGACTTAGTAACTATCGTTGTAGTTTCGGTTACTTTATGGCTATACGGCTTTGTAGCTCTTGTTTCTTTGGTGGTTGTAGTAGATTTAGTATTTGTTTTTACTGTATTTTTTTTATTTTCTACCGATCTAGTTGTTGTGTTTTTAGTTATAGTGTTTGTGATAGTGGTAGTTGTATTAACTGTTGAATTTTCAGCTTTGTTTCTTTCAAAATTGTGCTTGTAATCTTCGTTAATCCCAATAACTTTTACAACCCCAAAGCCAATAACTATTATGCAAATAGCAATCATCAGTTGTATTATTTGTTTTGTTGTCTCGTTTTTCTTTTTGTTCATATGTATTTATTCCTCATCGTCACAATAGCAATGCTTGTTGTAATAATCTTCTCCGTCCATTTTTTCACAAGGGATATCATTGTATTCACACAAATCGTCAACGTCCATATTATGATTTGACAAATATTCAATAGCTTTTTCTCTGGCACATTCGCTGCAAAGTTCTTCCGAGTCATTGTCAATAATATAAAGCATATCAACCTCAGTTCCACACTTGTTACATATTAAAACACGATAATCTCGACCCATGTAACAATGACGGCAGGGAAGTCCAAGAGCAGTACAACCCACACAATCATTTCGTATCTCACTTGCCATGTTTTTATTCACTCCTTTACTTCTGTGAATCTGGCATAAAAGCTGTCATTAATATCGTAAACATTGTCATATGTATTACAACTTTTTCTGCCATGACCGTCTATTAGTCTGCCATTTTTTACTTCGTATACTTTCCCTTCCTGAAAATTATGAGTATCAAAGCAAGCTACCCATGTGCATTTCAAGAGAGTATTCCAAGCATTATTTAACATTCTGTTTCCTTTCTAGTTCCAATATTAACCTCAAACAGCTTTCCAAATATGTAATAAAGTACATCGACCACAATAGAGTTACCTGCCTGTTTATAAAGTTGACTGTCAGAACTAAAAGCTTGTGATTTATCGAATTGTTCATCAGTAAATCCCATAAGCCTATAACATTCTTTGGGAGTTAGTTTACGAACACGAAAACTTTCAACCACACCTGCATCATTAGCATTTGCCTTCAATGTTTTAGAATAACCTTTCATTGGCGGGCTATATCCAAAAGATTGACTTTGATTGGTGATTACACCACTAACTTCGCCATTAGAGTCCTCTATAAACCTTTTGTACATCTGCTGTTTCCATTCAGAATGTGACAGTTCATTAGGTTCAACTATAGCTTGGTTACAACTTGTAGTCAATGTTTGTGCGCAACCCTTTCCGACCCTACCTCTTCTTGTCTTAGAATTAGGCTGTTCCAGATTTACACTATCACCTTCATAAATTTCTGCATAGCCTTTCTTAGTTGCTTCTTTCACATAGGCAACCGGTTCTGCTATTTTAGTTTCTGTATTACCACCACCACAAGTATGTAAAGTAGGCGAAATACCTTCAGGAGAATAGTATCTTCTCGCAGATTCATATATTTTATCCCATTTGTCACCTTGTAAGCTACCTTCTTGTATGCAACGATTGGTGTCAAGTATTTGCTTTGGTTGCTTATAATCAGTAGCTACTAATGCACCCATAATGCCATTTGGGGAATAAACTAAATCTCTAGTTCCTATGCGATGATTGTGTTTGCCCTTAGTAGTGCCTACAACATTTGCATCTAAATTTTCCTTATTCAGTATAAGTCTGTTCTGAATTTCTTCACTCAAATAATACTTTTCATCTACATTATCTTCAAGAAAATCTTTAAGTCTGACTCCGTTATCAAAAGGCTGCGGAAATTCAAATTTGCCATCATCAATATCTTTGCGAATACTTATAGCAAATACTCTTTCTCTATTTTGAGGGATGCCATAGTCTTTAACATTTAAAACTTTCCAATATGTATTGTAACCAAGTTCATCAAGCCAAGCCACCCATTCATCAAACTGCAGTTTAAATTTTTTACCCACAAGATTTTTGACATTTTCGAGCATTAGATATTTTGGTAAAGTCAACATTTTGTTGGCTCTTTCAAGAAGTCTTTGTACTTCATATAGTAAACCTGAACGTGTTTGACCCTGTTTTATTCCCTCTTGTTTACCTGCCACAGAAATATCGGTACAAGGAAATGAATATGTCCAAAAATCAGCATAGTCAAGATGTTCGAGTTTACTAATGTCACCTAAATTCCTCGAAAGCTTATTAGCGAGCCAATATTTTTCAAGCTCTTTTGATTTGCTATTTACAAATCTGTACCAATTATAAGGTTTATTTTTCTGAAAATCATATCCAAGATTAATTTCTGTAAGCTGTCTAGCCATTTCTTCTCTTGTAGGATATTCAGTATATGTATTTATAAGTTCTTCCGTAAGTCCACAATGAATAGACGCATATGCTAAAACTGCATTATGATCTATGTCAGATGTATGTTTAATTTCACGAGGTATTCCAAGCCTTTCTAATGCTGAAACTTGTGCACCTATACCACTAAATAATTCGTTTACTGTTATTTTTTCCGTTTTCACTATTTGTAAATCCTCCAATTTGTTCTTTATTGGAAGATAATTGCAATTATCATATTCACTCAGGTAGCTAATCTGAGCGTTCCGTTTTGTTTTATCTCTTGTTTTCTTAATAAAATGTTGGTTTTATATTTTAGTTGCTTTCAACTTTTCACGATCTAGTTAATGCTTTTACCAATGCTTTTGACTTTTCAATCCTATTTTTCATATCAATAGAAAACCTACTATTAGAACACTTAAATTTCAAAGGATATATCCCGTTATATTCCGCAAGATGTTCTAATGTAATTCTATGCTTATTTTTCAATTCAGCATATGTTTCGTGTGTACACGTTACTTGGTCTAGTTTCACAAGTTCGTCACAGCAAGGACAACGTGTTATAAGAATTGGCACTTTATAAGGAGGGCATTTGCCAAACTCATATCTGCAATAAGGCTCGCCCATTGAAACTCGAAGCATTTCTTCTTCTGAGTGACCGATTTCACCTTTTCCATACAATTCTTTGGCTTCTTTTTCCTCAAAATAAAACTCAGAATTGCAAGCTTTACATTGCCCTTTAAATAGTGTTATGCCCTCAATAAAATTTTCACCCAATTTGGTTACAAACATTTGTTACCTCCATTTTCCGTCAATTAACTCCTATTACAATTATATAAACTCTGCATTATCAGGTAATCTATCTCGAAATTCTTTAGGTACTTCACCATTGTGCCATAAATTATTTGTTACGATAATTTCACCTGTATGTAATTTAATTTTAAATTCTCTACCACCATATCCCCTAAAAGGACTATCGCTCATTGGGTGAGCTTTGTCTAAATAATAACAAATGCCATTAATAATAACGTGTTCGTCCTTTTCTTTTATAATTTCAAGCCAGAACTTTTTATGGAAACATTCACTATTATCACATACTTTCTCATATGGCTCTGCATGGCAGACTTTGTGGAACACTCGACCACAGATTTCACATTTTATATTTTGAATATTACAATCCATTTGTTCGTCTCCTGCTTTTACATCAACCACTTTCTATATTTTCTATCTTGCTTACGCTTAATCTTCTTTATGCGGTTGTATATATAGTTCTCATAATGCTCAAACTGCATAGCCTTTGCATAGCAATATAACCATACCACAAAAAAGGTTAAAACCACCATTACACTTACTATAGTTTTAGTATGATGTAAGCCGTATTCGTCATAGAAATGTGCCATAATTGGCATTGTTAAAACAAAAGCACAAAAAGAAATAATACAAATAATAGTATATATTGTCATTCGTGTTTTGCACCATTGTTTAGAATATTTCACTACTTTAATTTCTTTCATCAATAAACCTCTTTATTACCCTTTTGAGCATATTTCTCTATAACAAAAAGGTCAAATCCTCTTCTTACAAACTGTCTTGTAAGATCATGTTTTATGCCATTACCCAAATATGTATAGATATAACTCATTTGCTCCATTGTAAAATTAGTTCCACAAATTTTATTGAAAGCATTAGTATTGTCTTGCCAATATCTCATAAGTCTTTTGTCTCGTGAATATCTTAACGCACAAGAGCAATCTCGACTTAGCCACTCACAAAGTTTTACCTTGAAATCTTCATTTGTTTTCACATCGTCAAGCTGAATATAGACATTGAATTTTGGAATAAGAATAACCTCGTTATTTCGATTAATAAAGCTATTTGGGAAAACTTGCATTGCAAGTTTTATACTTTCCAGAAGTTTCATTCTGTCTCCTTTCAGCCAATTCCAATTCTTTCTTTGTATTCGTCAAGTGTAATTTTGCCCATTTTATAATCTAAAAGTGATATAAATTCTTCTGTAGAAGTACTAAAGGGGAAATTACAGTTGCGAAGTTCTTTTCTTATCTTTTCTATCGCCTGTTCAGACGGAATATGCTGCTTGCTCTCATTAACACAGATTTCCGAGATAATAAATTCCATATGCTGATATTGATTTATTAGGAATATTAGTTGCTCTTTCGTAAGAGCGTTAAGAATTTTCTTTGAAATCATTTATGTTCTTTAACCCCATTTCAAGATACAGTTCCTTTCAAACAAACTAAATTAGTTATGAATATCTAAAATTGTAGCAAACATACCTTTGCTTTTCGCCTTTATTTTGGCAAGTTTCTTGTCGAAATCTTCGTCTTTTACAAATGCGTGTCCGTTCCAAGTTTCTCGAGAAATAACATTTTCATCAAAGTCAATACAAACAAAGCAATCTATCTCGTCAAAATTAAGTAATCTGTCTATCTCTGCTATATCTGCATATCGTACCGAGAAATAGCAATCGTCAATCTTTAATTTCAGTTTACTAGCATATCTACCTCCAATTTCCCACCAATCATATGTAAATATTGGGAAGGAAATTATCTCGCCAGTTTCATCACATTCTAAGTTTTCTTCATCATAATCATAAGGTTTTAAAATTTCAGAAATTCTATTTTCCGAAGGTAGTTCTTTAGTGATTAAAAGTAAGCAACAGTGCATAAATATATCCTTTCTTATTATGTATTTTTTAGTCTGTCAACTGCAATATTAAAATAGTTCTTGTCAATTTCGCAACCAATAAATCTTCTGTTTAGCTCTTTAGCAGCAATAGCACAACCGCCCACTCCCATAAAAGGATCAAGAACTATTTCATTTTCGTTTGATGAGTTTTCAATAAGGATTTTACTCAACCCTACAGGTTTTTCAGTATCGTGTATATTCTTTCCGTTCTCATCTTTTGTTTTTCTATTAGGTACAGAAATAATATCAGACGTTCCACAATGATTTATTTTTACTCCCCTACCTTTACGCAAGAATATTATGTACTCAAATTGAGACATATAAAATCTACCCATTATCTTGTTGCCTTTATCCCATATTAAGCATTTAATAAAATGAAAACCTTCTCCATTTTCATCTTTCCATTCATCAATTACTTTTATGAAATGAGTTAAATTTTTATGGTTTGTCATTATGTAACAATGCCCTGTTTCTTTTAGAACTTTATAGAACTTAGGTAAATATTCTTCTATTTCAATATCATTGTGTTCAAATATCTTTCCGGCCATAGTTGATTTCTTAGTTAGCATTCCACCTGAGCTACCTGAATTGCCATAAGAAGTTACTTTATAAGGTGGGTCGGTAAATATCATATCAACCACAACATTTTTTGCAACAAGGTTGTCTAACATTTCAAGAGCATCTCCATTTACAAATATCGTTTTGTTGTCATTTAGTTTCAATTTTTCTTTTTCACTTCCTTAATAGTTTGTAATCAAGACCTCTATATCTTTTGTCTTGTCTTTTTTCTGGTAATTACAGTTTCCGTAAGTGGTGTTTAGATAATGGATTTTATAATCATGATTTTCTGCCCAATTCTTTAATGTCGGGTTTGTTTTTAGATTATTCGATAATGCCCATTTCACATTTGAAACCGCAAGCATATCTCTCAAATCTTCCTCGTCGGTATTAGTCCATCCACCATTTTCATTATAGGTTGCCGTGGAATTAAAGTACGGGGGATCACAATACAGAAAATCATTTTCGCCAAACGCTACGCCGATGAACTCACGAAAATCAGCATTGGTAAACTTGCAGTCTTTATTACTGATTGCTTCCGAAAATTCTATGAACTTTTCTCTTAATGTAGGGTTAAAGCTACTTCTGTCTTTCCCAAATGGCATATTAAATTCGCCTTTTGAATTAAAACGAATTTGGTTGTTAAAGGCGTAACAAATTAGCACATATAAAATAACGGACTGTTTAGATTCCGACTCGTTAAAATAGTTGCGGAGTCTCAAATACCCGTCCCTATTAATCTTTGATAAGTCATATTGCTTGATTATCTTATCTATTTCGTCAAGACTTTTATCGGTTCCATTTCTATGTATGTATTCAAGTATTTGCACTACAGGCAAATTCAAATCATTATAAATAACCTCTTTCGCAGGAACATTAATTCCAACATTAAACCCACCGCCAAACAAGTCAATAAAAGTGTCAATATTTTTCGGAAACAATGGTAATATCTGCGGTAGAAGCTTGTATTTGCCACCCACATAATTGAGTGGCGATTTTATGTATTCTTGCTTTATCAGTATCATCTCCTAAATAAAATTTCTCTTTTATTCAGATTTTAAGTATCTAAAAGTGCGTATTTATGCTGTTTTAATATGTAATAACGGTGCGTATTTTTACTCAAATATTGCCAACTCATCAACTTTCTTATCTGGCTTTATCGGGAGTGTCTTAAATTCCCACCATTCAGAGCCATCATACTCATGACGTTCGAGCCAAAAATCCTTGCCGACAACGACTAGGGACATATTGATTTCAAGATGACCCCAACTAGGATTATATCTAATATCTTTAGCCTGATTTTCAAACTCCTCCCAAGTGTAATAGCCATCGTATTTGCCTACCCACTCTACATCAGTAGGTGATTTGCCATTATCATTAAGTATTTCTATCGTTTCTTGTAGTAAAGTTGTTTTATAACTCATTATTAACCCTTTGCTTTCTTAATTTAATTATGTTTCGCATTTTATAACCCAAGATGGATGTTCTTCTTGAATTATTCGTCTGGCTAAATCCCATTCTCCTGAATTATATTGGAATGTAAGCCATAACTGAAATAAGAGTCTGTCAGAACGTTTATGCCGATACGACTCTTTCCAATACCAAAAAGCCTTATAAATTCTATCATTTAAATTATTATAATAGAAATTGCCAGTATTAAACATATCGGCTAAACTACGTTCTGAGATTTGTGATATTATGTATTCTTCATTTGTCATGAATCATCTCTCTTTATGAACAAATAATCAGTTGAAATATCATCTATTACATTTTTAGCTGTCTCTTTAAACCATACACTCAAATCTCTTTTAGTCATTCGTGATCCTCCTCAATCTTTTCCATCATCTCAGGATTGTCATAAACGTTGCCAACGATAAAAGAGATACGTTCGCCATAGCAAGATTCGACTTCAAGTTCTGCAAGATCAATCGTATTAAAAAGATGGTTCGCTTTAAACATTGGAGTACCTACATCTGTCAGCTCCCAAGAAAGTGTTTCATCATTCCACCTTACATCCATAAGTCTATTAGTGATATCAGGAGTTACATTAATTATATCTCCCTCAAAAATTTTCTTGTCATACTTATCTTTTAATCCTGTATATTGGCTGATGGTCTTAGGGTCTACTACATAAGAAATTGGCATTGTATCAACAAACTGCTTATAGTCATTGTCCTCGATTTCCATATTGTCGCAAATAAGATGCTCGAGATTAACACCTTTGTCCTTGAAATACGGACGTTTTTTGCATACATAAAACCCCTGAACCCATTCGCCATTGTCGGTGCGTTTCCCCCTGAATAATATTTCACGCATTGCTCTCACCGTCCATTCTTGTTCCGCAGTTAGGGCAGTAATTATACTCGCTAAATTCAACGGCGATGTCTGCTGTTGATGTGATTTTAAACTTACAATTAGAACATTTTACTTCTGACAATTCGCAATCTACAAGAGCTGTATATTCCCACTTTCCATGCTTAATTTCTGCAACATCAACAGACGGAAGATTTTTAATGATTTCAAAAATTCGCATTGCTACAGATTCTCTTGACATCAGTTTATTTTCTAGTATTTTATTAACAAATTTTTCTGCTGAAATATATTTACTCATTTTCTTCACTCTTTTCCCCAATTATTAAAGGTTACTATTTCACATATTGCCATTATGTTATTAGCAACCGTCTTTAGTGTTTCGTTCGGATTCATATCGTTATTTTTTGTATAGTCGCAAATTTCCGATATTATGTGTGTCATAAATTATGTCTCATTCATTTTTAGACCTCCTCAATTTTTATAACGTGCGAACTTTTGAACATACAAGATTGACAACAAATAGTTAAAGGCAAATCTGTGTTAATTAAGAAATAATATTCATATGGCAAATACAAATTAGAATAGTTTCTGAACTGTTCCCCACCTGTTTTATGCAGTTCACCAGTATAAGCGTCACCGTTAAACAATGTAACTTTAACGGTTTTGCCTAAATATTTTTCTAATTCTGAACGCTTCATTCTTTATTCTTATACATCCTTTGTATTTTTCACTTCATTGTTTAGCGATGTCTTAGTATCCTTATTCTACTCTTTTAAGCGTTATCACATTCGCCTGCCGATGTGCTGTGAGCTGATAAAGATTGAACAAACATATTGGTGCGACTCTGAGACTACTACTAACATAGCTATTGTTGATAACTTTTGTTGGGGAAATAGTGCGTATGCTGATGGTGTTACATACCCATGGAGTAACTGTCCATATAATATCATCATACGTAGGTATCAGTTTTCTGTATTTTCTGTACTGGTCGCAGTTTAGAAGTGTAATATAATCTTCACACTTTCCGTAGGCATCATCTCCGTTGTCAGCAGTCAAATCGACACGCTGAATGTACAAATCACCTTTGTCGAAGTATTTATTCAAGAAGTCAGTGTTTAGCCATTTACGGATAGGAGATTTTGTCCAAACATTGCAGTAGTCTCCACTGACATCATCACAGAATACATCTGTTGCTACAATATTTTTCGTTATAGCAAACAGTTTATTTTCACTTGTACCAAGGCAGACAAATTCAAGTCCGTTGTATAAGAATACATCTCCTGCCTTTATCTCGTACCTCTCAGACTCTTTCTCTTCATCGAAACACTCATTGATACATTCGATGACCTCATACATCTTATTTCTAAGTTCTTCCATATTGTTCTTGTTCATATTACATACCTCCATATTAATTAAATACATACCCTTTCTACATTTTATTATTAACGTTCTTCTTTTCCATACGGAACGTGTATAAAATCAACTTTTTATAAGCTGTTCTGTATATGATTTTGATAGATTATTTCTTTCATAATAATTTCTCCTATCTCTTATACTTTATAAAATTCTTTATCTTAAAAAACAAAGCTTTTATCTTTTGTGCCAATATCATCACCCTCTCTATCTCCAACAAGCGTACTCGAATGATAGTGAGTGCATATAAAACGCACTTAATTAATAATAGGTATATACTCAAGTGTACTCGTTTAATGGTATACTCATATTATAATGTACTAATTAATAGTTGTCAATATGGCAAAGTATACAAAGTTTGCTAGATAAACTTGTTAATTATATATTAACCGCCCAATAAGCTTAACCAAGTATTTCTTTGTGAAGCCTGCATTTTCAAGCATCTCTGAAAAGCACTAGGCTCGGCAATCAATGCACATTTGGTTTTAGCTCTGGTAATCGCAGTATAAAGCATACAGCGATCGAGCAGTTTATAATGGGTATTGTCGATCAGTACGATAACATTCTTAAAACCGCTACCTTGCGTTAAATGGCAAGTCAGACAGTAAGCCAACTCAATACTACTTAAATCATTTTGT
>OLOW01001383.1_pt1 | contig 16952 bp, 9 predicted proteins | sample 1672801 | NCBI WGS metagenome assembly OLOW01 (sample SAMEA3136725, study PRJEB25190) | human gut metagenome | biome: human gut; feature: human-associated habitat; material: faeces | place: Austria | collected 2013 | reverse complement strand
GAGAAATCGCCAATGCGTTCCTGGTGACGGATGACGATGTAATTGTGTGCGATCCTGAAGCCGAGTACACGGCACTGGTGAAGAAATTTGAGGGGCAGGTCATTAAAATCAGCCCTTCCAGCACGCAGTATATCAACCCGATGGACATCAATGCGAACTATTCGGAAGAGGATAATCCGATTGCCCTGAAAGCAGATTTCATCCTGTCCCTGTGTGAGCTGATTGTGGGCGGAAAAGAAGGCTTGCAGCCGGTAGAAAAGACGGTCATCGACCGATGTGTTCATCAAATTTACCAGACCTATTTTGAGAATCCGGTGCCGGAGAACATGCCGGTGTTGCAGGACTTGTACGAGGCACTGCTCCGGCAGGATGAAAAGGAAGCACACCATGTGGCAACGGCACTGGAAATCTATGTGACCGGTTCGCTGAACCTGTTTAACCACCGCACCAACGTAGATATCAATAACCGGCTGGTCTGCTATGACATCAAGGAGCTGGGCAAGCAGCTGAAAAAGATCGGTATGCTGGTGGTGCAGGATCAGGTCTGGGGGCGTGTAACCGCCAACCGCAATGCCGGTAAAGCCACCCGCTACTATATGGACGAGTTCCATCTGCTTTTGAAAGAAGAGCAGACAGCGGCTTACAGCGTGGAAATCTGGAAGCGATTCCGTAAATGGGGTGGTATACCCACCGGCATCACCCAGAACGTAAAAGATCTGCTTTCTTCCCGCGAAGTGACGAACATTTTTGAGAACAGCGACTTCATTTATATGCTGAATCAGGCAGCCGGTGACCGTCAGATTCTGGCGGATCAGCTGAATATCAGCCCGCACCAGCTGTCCTATGTGACTCACTCCGGCGAAGGCGAAGGACTGCTGTTCTACGGAAATGTGATTTTGCCGTTCGTTGATCGTTTCCCGACCGATCTGGAACTGTACCGGATTATGACGACAAAATTAACCGAAGTTCAGGAAGCAAAGGAGGCGTAAGCAATGGCTGGCAAGAAAAATCCGAATCTCGGAGACAAGCTGCGGCAGGAGCGCGAGGGTGCGGAGAACACCCTTCGCGATTCCAGAAGCAAAACCGCAGATAGCAGTACGGGAGACGGCGGCAAGAAAAAAGCGGAACACCGAAGGCAGATTCGTCACGAGGCCGATCTTGCTAAGATGCGCAGTAAGAAGCTGAAATCAGAGCAGGAAGTAAAAGCGAAAAAGAATGCAGCAGCTTCCGGGAAAAAGGGCGGAAAGCCAAAGAAGCCGGGGAATCTTGCGGCAGATGCACTTTCAGCCAAAGCGCATCAGAGTGTGCGCAATGCCGATCAGGATAATAATTCTGGTGTGGAGGCAGCGCATTTTACCGAAGGCTCAGCGGAAGGTGCAGCCCGTGCTGGTTCCCGGTTCCAATATGGTCGAAAGCTGCGGCAGTACAAAAAGCTGGAGCGGTTGGAGAAAAAGGCAAATAAAGATGCCGTAGATTCCATCTTTGCGGAACGCATGAAGTCTGATCCGCAGGCTGGTTCCAATCTCTTTTCCCGATGGCGGCAGAAGCAGGCCATCAAAAAAGAGTATGCCGCTGCGAAGGCAGGTGCGGCCGCTGCGGAGAACACAGCATCTGGCACAGCCAAAGCTGCGAAGGGTACTGTCAGTATAACGGAAAAGGCATTTCAGTTTGTGCAGAGCCATTCGCATATCATCATCGGTATCGCAGCCGTGGGACTGCTTGTTTTGGTGATTGCCGGGTCGGTTTCATCTTGCTCTGTCTTGATCAATGGAGGCGGCAATGTGGTGCTGGGGACTTCCTATACAGCGGAAGATGAAGATTTGAAAGGCGTGGAGACGGATTATACCAAGCTGGAAGATAAACTTCGCAAACAAATCGACCGCATTGAAACCGACCATCCGGGCTATGACGAGTATCGCTACAATTTGGCGGAAATCGGTCACAATCCCTATGAGCTTGCTTCTCTGCTGACCGTAGAATTTGAAAACTATACGAGAAGCCAGGTGCAGGCACGGCTCCAGAGTATTTTTGAAGCGCAGTATGAGCTGAAGTTGGAAGAAAAGGTAGAAATCCGGACAAGGAAAGAAACCCGTGTGGGCTATCGCTATAATCCGATCACCGGAACCGGACACACCTACACCTATCAAGTGACGGTACAGTATGAGTATAAAATCCTCAATGTAACGCTGCTCAATCGGGGTGTGGACTATGTTGCAAGAAATTCCGGCCTTACAGATGACCAGCTGCAACGCTACGAAGTCACACTGAAGTGCCGGGGCAATCGGGATGACCTGTTTGCAGGCATAGCCTTTGCAACGCCGGATGGCGCGGGTTCCAGCGGAGAATACCAGGATTACGACATTCCGGGCGAAGCTCTGACGGATGAAAAATTCCGGAAGATGATTACCGAAGCAGAGAAATATCTCGGTTATCCCTATGTTTGGGGCGGCAGCTCGCCGAGTACCAGTTTTGACTGCTCCGGTTTTGTAAGCTGGGTCATCAACCACTGCGGCAATGGCTGGAATGTAGGCAGGCAGACGGCCAACGGTCTGATGGGAAAATGCGACATTATCCCGAAGGGTGAGGCAAAGCCCGGAGACCTGATCTTCTTTCAGAAAACCTACAACACCAGTGGCGCATCCCATGTGGGCATTTATGTCGGCAACGGGATGATGATTCACTGCGGCAACCCAATTTCCTATGCTTCCATTGAGACGAACTACTGGCGGCAGCATTACTACTGTATGGGAAGAATTCGATAAAAACAGGGCGTTTATTCGTCCGGAAAGGAAACGATATGAGCTTGAAACTGGAAAAGATTGCTGCGGAGCGGGAGAAAGCCCGCAGAAAACGCGATGAGTGGGAGGAGCGCAGAAAGGAATGGGACAGAAAGTACCACGAACAGGAAAACAGCGAAATCTGTGAAATGGTACATGCCCAGAGCCTGACCCCGGAACAGCTGGCAGTCATCATTCAGATGGCGCAGGCTGCGGTTCCAAACCCGGAAAACATGAAACTGGACGAGAAAGAAACGGAGGATGTGGAATGAAAAAGATGATGGCAATGCTGCTTGCCAGCATGATGGTGGCAGGAACCTTTGCGACTACTGCGTTTGCCTATACGGGCGATGATGTGCAGAAGAACACATCTGTCAGTACCGCTGCGCAGGAAGCGGATGCAGCAGGAAGCGCAAATGCAGGGAAAACGGACAATACCGACAGCATCGAAATCGACCCGGATATGCAGGTGCTGCCGGATGGCTATGAGGTTTCTACGGATGCGGATGGGAACCTGATCGTTACGGTGGGCGGCAAGGAATACAACATCGGCAGCGAAAAGTCTCGAAAGCAGATGGGTACAGTGGTGCCGGGTATCACCAGCCTGCATTTTCGTTCCGGTCCCGGCATGGATCAGGAGATTATCGGATATCTGCATTCAGGCGATACGGTGGAGATTGTCGAAAAATGCGGTGACTGGTATAAGGTAAACTTCAACGGCAAAACCGGGTATGCACATGGAAAGTACTTGAATGTCACGGATTCTGCAAAAGACAGCAGCATGTTCAGTGAAGATGCGCTGAAGCTGTTTCTGGATCTGATGCAGAGTGGAATGTCATCCGAGGATGAGACGAAATCCAGTGCAGCTTTGACTCCGGAAGGAAATATGACGCTGGTGGACGATATCGGTGAGGAAGAAGATAAATCCAGCCAGCAGTTCATTACGCTGGTGACAAAGGCGGGCAACACCTTTTATCTGATCATCGACCGCGATAAAGACGGCAACCAGAATGTGCATTTCCTGAACATGGTGGACGAGGCCGATCTGCTTGCGCTGATGGATGAAGAGGAAGCTGCCAAGTATCGGGAGAAGGAGCCGGAAGTCACGGAACCTGCGGAAACCGAAAAGCCGCAGGAGACGGAAACGGCACCGGAAGAGCAGAAAACAAAGAGCGAGCAGAAGAAATCGTCTCCGCTTCCGATGATTATGCTGCTTCTGTTTGTGATCGGTGCAGCCGGTGTCGGCGGTTATCTCTATATCAAGATGAAGGGCGTAAAGCCTGCGTCCAAGAAAAATCAGCCGGACCCGGATGCGGATTATCACGATGAGGATGAAGATACGCTCCAGCTGCCGGAGGATGATGGTGACGAGGACGAAGAAGTGGATGTCAACGAGGATTATGAAGCGGAATCGGACGATGAACCTGTCTGATTAACGCAGCGTTGACCGGTGGGGCGGCTGAAAAGCCGTCCCCTTTACATAGCCAAATGGTTGGTGGGTGAACTATTTTGAGCTATGAAGCTATGGAATCTGTAGGCGATATCTGATAAAATAGAAAGTAAGAACAGCTCAACAACCCGGAAGTTGTGGAGGTGATATGATATGAAATATATAGGTGGCATTATAACGTCATATATTGTCTTATTAGTCTTAGATATAATGCAAAGAAGAAATCATAAGCGAACACAATCGTTAAAAAAATTTACGGTAAGGACAATAACTGATGTAAGTATAGTTTGTGCTGTTGGGGCTATTTTTGTGATTGGCGCAATGGTATTTGCACTAATAGACGAACCTGAAGTATTTAAGAAAAATACCTTTATTATGCTTATACTTGTTGCTTTTTTAGGATTGATGTTTTTTGGTATGATTGCACCAATAAAAGGTGTCTGGGATATTTGTGTAGATGAAAATGATGTGACTGTAATTAAGGCATTTTTTTATAAAAGGCATTGGAAAATATCAGACATATCCTATTGTAAAAGGAAACGTGGTGGTATGAATGTGTATGTCAATGGAAGAAAGAAAAAAGCTTTTTTTGTTGATGGTATGACAGACCACTTTGATAACTTTATAAAGCGAATGGAAAAAGAGGGAAAAGAGATTATTCTTCCAGAAACAAAAGAAAAGAGATAGGTTTATAGATAAGCAGATTCCAGTTTGTAGACCTAAAACAGAATACCGTTCCTTACATAGCAGTCATGCGCTTCGGTGCCTGGCTGCTAATTTTTTTGCGAAAGGAGCAGTATCGAATGAAGCTTGTATTAGCGGAAAAGCCCTCGGTTGCCATGAGTCTCTCGAAAGTGATCGGGGCAGATCAGCGCGGGGACGGTTATATGGAGGGCAATGGCTACCTTGTCAGCTGGTGTGTGGGGCATCTGGTGGAACTTTCCCAGCCGGAAGCCTATGATGAAAAGTATGCCAAGTGGAGGTATGATGATCTTCCGATTTTGCCGGATCATTGGCGGTATCAGGTATCTGCCAGCACGAAAAAGCAGTTCGGAATCCTGAAAAAGCTCATGCAGCGGAAAGATGTGGAGAGTCTGATCTGTGCAACCGATGCAGGGCGTGAGGGAGAACTGATTTTCCGACTGGTTTACCATCAGTGCGGCTGCAAAAAGCCGGTGGAACGACTTTGGATTTCCTCGATGGAGGACAGTGCGATCCGGGAAGGCTTTCAGAAGCTCCGACCGGGAACAGAATATGATGCCTTATATGAGGCGGCTTTATGCCGGGAGCGTGCCGACTGGATTGTCGGAATCAACGCCACCCGGCTTTTTTCATGTCTGTATGGGCAGACCCTGAATGTGGGGCGCGTGATGACACCAACGCTTGCGATGGTGGTCATGCGGGATGCAGCAATCCGGGCTTTCAAGCCAGAGCCGTTCTACTCGGCAGAATTGAAATTCCGGGATTTTCAAGCAGGTGGTGAGCGGATGAAAGAAAAAGCAGAAGCAGAAAAACTGGTGGCAGAGTGCTGTCAGGCAGGTAGTGCCATCATTACTAAGGTGGAGCAGAAAGAAAAATCAGAGAAGCCCCCGGCATTGTTTGATCTGACCTCGCTTCAGAGAGAAGCAAACCGGCAGTTGGGATTCACTGCCCAGCAGACCTTGGATTACACGCAGGCTCTGTACGAGAAGAAACTCGTGACCTATCCCCGTACCGACAGCCGGTATCTGACGGATGATATGGCACCGCTGGTGCCGGAACTTGTTTCTGTGATCCAGCAGAGCTTTCAGATTCAACCGGATGAGCCAGCACCGGTGAATGCAGCGCAGGTCATCAATTCCAAGAAAGTGACCGATCACCATGCCATAATCCCCACAAAAACAGCGGCGGGTTATGACATTTCCTCTCTTCCCAGTGGAGAACAGGCGATTCTTACCATGCTGGCGGTGCGTCTGATTTGTGCGGTAGGAACTCCTTGCCGCTATGCAGAAACCATAGTGGAAGCGGAGTGCGCCGGTCAGAAGTTCCGCACGAAAGGCAAAACAGTCACGGATATGGGCTGGAGGCAATATGCAGGAAAGCCGGTTGAAGATGCTGAGAAGAATGCGGAGGCAGGTGATCTTCCGGAGCTTTCGGAAGGCATGACATTGGAACTTGCCGGTGTCGATCTGAAAGAAGGCAAGACCAGCCCACCCAAGAGGTTTACCGAAGATCTTCTGCTTTCAGCGATGGAAAGTGCCAGCTCGGATGAATTTCCGGCTGGTGTAGAGCGAAAAGGCATCGGCACACCAGCTACACGCGCTGCCATCATCGAAAAACTGGTACAGAAAGGCTTTATCGAGCGCAGGGGCGATAAGAAAACGAAATACCTTTGTTCTACGGACAAGGGAAATGCGCTGGTGACGGTGGTGCCGGAACAGATTCAGTCTCCATCCATGACGGCAGACTGGGAGGAAAAACTGCTGAAAATAGAACACGGCGAGTATGACAGCGATGCCTTTATGGGAGAAATCAGCAGCATGGTCAGCGGACTTGTAAAAACCTACGAGGCTGTGAAAGGTGCCAATGTCCTGATGCAGCCGGAATGCAAAGTCATTGGTTCCTGCCCCGCCTGCGGCAGTGATGTTTGTGAAACGGCAAATGGATGGTTTTGCAGGGATAAGAGCTGTAAATTTGCGCTCTGGAAGGAAAACAGGTTCTTTCAGACACTGGGAAAGCAGATGACAGAGGAACTGGCAAAGCAACTGGTAAATCAGGGAAAAGCACGGCTTACCCACTGCTATTCCAAGAAGTCTGGACGTTACTATGACACAACCGTTCATGTAGAGACTGGCGAGGACGGTGCAGCAGCATTTAAGCTGGAGTTTGGAGGTAAAAAATGAGCATGAAAATGATGAATGCAGCTTATCTGGTGGATAATGTCGCTCTGCTTTCCTTGCAGGAAAAGCAGGACGGCGTGGAATTCCATTGCTTTGATATGGACAGCAAGGTGCAGACCACCGAGGGACACATTGGCTGGGATGTGTTGGATAAACAGCCGTCTTCTACGCTGGAAGAAAGCGCAAGGGTGGTAGCACTTCAGAAGATTCCCCAGCTTGACGGTCTTGCCGTTGCGCCGGTAGCTCCGGAGATGCTGGAGCAGGTACGCGGCGGCAGAAAGGTTCTCTGGCAGATGAAAAAGGCTGATCCTGAGCTGGAGAATGCAAAAAATATCCGGTTTATCACCAGCAACTACGAGGATCGGTTCAAAATTCCGGATGGCAGTGCAGTGGAGATCGAGTATCCGAACCGGAAGTTCTCAGCTCGCTGCGAATATATGGACGAATATCATTTGCGCCTGGGGTATGATGTTTTGCACATCTGTCAGCTGGCAGAAATGCTGGAACGCGGCGGTGGTACATGCCGCCCGGAGCCGCTGATTACGGAAGAACGCAGTGCATGGGATTTGGGAAGCAAGGGCTTTCTTGCCATTCAGACCTGTGAGGACGGTTACGACTATACCTTATATCATAAGGACTTTACGGAAATTGACGGTGGACAGATCGACAACCCGGAAATCAGCATGAATGCAGCCAGAGACCAGATTCTTTCGGATTATGGGTTCGGTGGCCGCACCATGACGCGGATTGACTATGATGAACTTTGTGATCGTGCAGAGGAAGCGGAAATCAGCAGAGGGGAATCTGTGCTGGGTAAACTCTCGGATTTGTCTTCCAGAACGGATACGCCGGTGAAAGCTGCCAAGGCGAAGGAGGCAGAGCGATGAAATACAAGCTTACGAAGGCAGAGCAGGAAACCGTCATCAATTTTGATAATGAACTGGATACCGCCAGCATTTATACCCATGACAGCCGCCTGATTAAGAAGCTTCGGGAACTGCGAAAACAGTATCCGGAGCAGTTTATTTTGGAGCACCGGGAGCATGGGTCGGTCACTTATACGATTCCGAAACGCTGCGTCGGTATCCGACCGCCTTATAGTGAAAAGCGGCGGGAACAGCAGCGGCAGGAAGCAAAGGAAAACGGCCTGCCGTTTATGGAGAAGGGAGAAATGAACGATGGCAAGAATTGAAAAATGGGATGAAGTGCATGGAACGCAGGCACCGGACGAAAGAATGATGGCATTTCTCGACAGTACTACCGACCAGTATGCGATTTTGCAGCTTCGCCGCAGCGAGGATACGGTATATGAACGCTTTTCGTCTATGCGCGAACTGGAACGGATGGGGCTGGAACCGGATATTGACCATTATGAGGTGGTTTATACGGCTCCGCTTCTTCCCTACAAGGATCAGAATACGATGTTGGAGGAACTGTATGCGAAATTCAATGTTTCCCGCCCTGATGATTTTACTGGTCATAGTCTTTCTGTGTCTGACATCGTGGCTTTACGGCAGAATGGTGTTGTAAGCTGTCACTATGTGGATTCCATCGGCTTCCAGGAACTGCCCGGATTTTTGAAACCGGAGAACTACCTGAAAGCCGCAGAAATGGCGATGGAGGACGATTACGGCATGATTGACGGTGTAATCAATAACGGAAAGAAGGAAGAACCGGTGGAGAAAGCATCGGTTCTGGATCAGCTGAAGGAAAAGCAGGAGGCTGTGCCGCCTGCGCCGCCTCGCAGGTGCTGCGAAGAAAAGGAGTTATAAATGCGTTTTACGGATGACGAATGGATGCTCATGATGCTTTACAGCCCTGGCACACGGACAGGGCTGATCGAAGAGCTTCAAAAGATGCAAAAAAGTCTGACGGGCAGAGACAGAAACCTGCGCAGGTGGACGGCCTCGCTGTTTGCAAAACTGGCAGAGATGACGGATGCAGAATATGAGGCACTGGATTTGTATCCAGACGAATAAAGGAGAGGAGGAAAAAATAGATGATGACGAAAACGGCTTATTATATGCAGATGGCGCAGGAAGCTGCGGCACAGATCACTGGCAGCAAAGAACAGTGGACAGCGTTTCTGACCACATCCGCACGGCTTTATAAGTATCCTTTTGCGGAGCAGCTGATGATCTATAAGCAGAGACCAGAAGCGACGGCCTGTGCAGAGTACGATCTCTGGAATGATCGGATGAACCGCTATGTGAAGCGTGGCTCCAAGGGCATTGCTCTTTTGGACATGCGCGGCGAGCAGCCGAAACTGCGGTATGTATTTGATGTGGCAGATACCGGAGAACGGAAGAATTCCCGACCGGTACAGCTCTGGAAAATGAATGCGGAGCATGAGCAGCCAATCATTCGCGCACTGGATGTAGCATTTGATGTTCCTGCCGGTGCTGGGTCTCTGGAAAATCATATCATGGAAGCGGCAGAACGCCTTGCAAGGGATTACTGGGAGGAAAACCGCAGGCAGATCAGTGACATCGTTGCAGATTCCTATCTGGAAGGATATGATGAACTCAACATCGGAGCTTCCTTTAAGAGAGCTGCCGCTGTCAGCATCGCATATTCCGTCTTTACCCGGACGGTGGGCAATGCAGATGACTATTTTGAGCACGAGGATTTTCTGGACATTTTTGATTTTAATACGCAGGCTGCCGCCAATGTGCTGGGAACTGCGGTCAGCGAAATGTCCAGCCAGATCTTCCGGGAAATTGAACGCACGATCCGAACCTATGAAAAAGACAAGCAGGCAGAAAGGAGCCAAAACTATGATGGAGCTGAATTACACGAAGAACGGCGATTACCTGATTCCGGACATCCAGTTGTCGGTGCAGGAACAGAAGCCCCTGGGCAAGTACGGGAGGATGCGCAGAGCGTTTCTGCAGGAGAACAACACGCTGCTGTACAATCACCTGATCCTGACCGAGAAGCTGTATCCGCACCTGTGGGAGATTCAGGAGACCGCGACCGCACGGATGGAGCAGATGATGGCGGAGCTTCTGAAAGCGAATCCGGCACCGGACAAGAAATCGAACCAAATGGCCTGGGTGCAGCACATGAACATGCTGAAAGCGCAGGCAGAGGAAGTCATTCTGACGGAACTTATCAACAGCTAAACTTTATGAGCCTGTTTCAGTCCGAGGTAGAGCAGATTCAGAAAATTGATGCGGCGGCAGAAAATGCAGCCAGAGAAGCGGAGAGCGAAAAGCCCTCCGCTTTTGTCATTTCTGAGGATGAAATCGACCGGATGTTGCGAGCAGGTTCTAATTTTGAGGGCGGAAAAATCCGTATTTATGCGCTGTATCAGCAGCAAGGGGACGCGAAAGAACGAGCTGCATTTCTGAAAGCGGAATACGGTCTTGGCGGTCACAGCTATACCTTTATGGATGGCAGTCGTGGTTTTGCAGATTATGACGGAAAAGGTATTCTGCTTCGCAATTATGGCCATGATCGGGAAGTGCGACTCACATGGTCGGCGGTGGATAAGCGGTTAGACCGGCTTGTGGTAAATGGTCAATATCTTACCGCACTGGAAATGGAAGAGTATCGGAAGCTGGAGCAGGAATATGGTGCACCGCTTCCTATGCCGACTGCCGCCCATGTATTTCCGCCAACACCACCGGAACACTACGATACCGGAAATGAGCATGTGGACAACTTGCTGAATACGGCTGCGGATGTATATGCCCGGAGTGAACTGGCAGCACCCCAGCGGTTTACCGTGATGGAGACAGACGCTGGCTATGCGGTCTGGGATGATATTCAGGACGGCATTCATGTAGAGCCGGATGGTGTCAGCGAGGAGTTTACCAGCGAATGGGAGGCAGAGACCTACCGCCAGCAGCTGATTGAAAAAGTTCAGGAACGGGAAGCAAAAGACTGGCTCTATGTTGAACAGAGCAAGCAGAATTTGCAGCAGGACATTCCATTCCCAGATGTGGAATCCGAAGAAATACAGGAATCGGCTCACGCAGAGACAGATCCTCTGGTACTGGAAATGCAGGAACACGCCAGAGAACTTGCCAAAGAGTCTGGCTATGCGCCGGATGAACGGTTTGTAGTCACGATGACCGGCGAGAACTTCCCGGATTCTAAGGATGCGTTTGCCATCTGGGATTATGTCAAAGAAGAGTATTACGGATATTCAGACGGAAAAGTACAGACATTTGCCGATTATGTGAGTGCGTCCGAGGCGTTGCAGGAGATTCGCAGCAGAGCTATGGAGGCTGAAAAAGAGCCTGCAACTGTGCAGCCAGAACCGGCAGCTCCGGTGCAGCCGGATTATCGTGTCGGCGATACGCTGTATCTGGACGGAAAGGCATTTACGATTGAAAAAGTCGGGCTTTTCGATGTGGAGCTTCGGGACCCGGATTCCGTGTATCCGATCTTCCGCTCGGAAAGCAAGGAAAATCTGGCAAGACTTTTGGGGCATGAGGAAAATGTTCACCTGCACAATCTGGTGGTTGAGCTGAAGCCTGGAAAAGAAGAAGCGTTCCGGGCAGGGCATGAAGCAAAACATGCGGAGAACTACCGCATCAACAGCTTTCACCTCGGCGAAGGCAGTTCAAAGCAGAAATTCCGTGCCAACATGGATGCCATCTATACGCTGAAAACCTTGGAAAATCAGCACAGGGATGCGACACCGGAGGAACAGGAAACGCTGGCCAATTATGTCGGCTGGGGCGGGCTGGCAGATGCCTTTGACGCAGAGAAAACTGCCTGGACAGGCGAATATAAGGAGCTGAAAGCAGCTCTTACGGAAGAAGAATATGCCGCAGCCAGAGCTTCGACTCTGAATGCGCACTACACCAGCCCTACCGTGATCCGTGCAATCTATGAAGCATTGGACGGTATGGGATTTGAGAAAGGCAATATTCTGGAACCGTCGATGGGTGTCGGCAACTTCTTCGGTATGCTGCCGGATTCCATGCTGGGGAGCAGGCTCTATGGTGTGGAACTGGATTCCATCACCGGGCGTATTGCGCAAAAGCTGTATCCGCAGGCAGAAATCAAGGTGGCAGGCTTTGAGACCACCGACCGGCGTGATTTTTATGATCTGGCCGTGGGCAATGTGCCTTTTGGCAACTACCGTGTCAGCGATAAGCCATATGATAAACTCGGATTTTCTATCCACAACTATTTCTTTGCCAAGGCACTGGATCAGGTTCGGCCCGGTGGTATCGTGGCCTTTGTTACCAGCCGCTATACGATGGATTCCAAAAATCCGGACGCACGAAAGTATCTGGCGCAGCGGGCAGAATTGCTGGGAGCTATCCGACTTCCCAACAACGCATTCCGTGCCAATGCCGGTACGGATGTGGTGTCGGATATCATTTTCCTGCAAAAGAGAGACCATCCCATTGATATCGAACCGGATTGGGTGCATCTGGGGCTGACATCGGAGGGTATTACCCTCAACGGCTACTTTGTTGACCACCCGGAAATGGTGCTGGGTGAGATTACAACGGAAAGTACCCAGTACGGCAAGGAAGAATGTACGGTCATTCCGATTCCAGGTGCGGATCTGGGAGACCAGCTGCATGAGGCGGTGCAGCACATCGGCGGTCATTATGAAGCACAGGAGCTGGCACCGGAGGAGGAGTTGTCCTTGCAGGGCGAAACTATTCTGGCAGACCCCAATGTCAAGAACTTCTCCTATGCCGTAGTGGATGGGGATGTCTACTTCCGTGAGAACAGCATCATGCGGAAGGCTGACCTTTCTGCGACAGCCACCGGCAGGATCAAAGGCATGGTGGAGCTTCGCACCATTGTGCAGGAACTGATCGACTATCAGTTGAACGATTACCCGGAGGAAGCGATTGCCCAGAAACAGCGGGAACTGAATGTAGCCTATGACCGATTCGCCGATCAGTATGGGCTTATCAATTCCCGTGCAAATGCGCAGGCTTTTTCAGAAGATTCGTCTTATTATCTGCTCTGCTCTCTGGAAAATGTAGATGAAAACGGCAGGCTGGAATCCAAGGCGGATATGTTCACCAAACGGACGATTCGACCGGAACGGGCTGTTACCAGCGTGGATACTCCGGCTGAAGCTCTGGCAATCTCCATTGGAGAGCGCGGCAGAGTGGATTTGCCCTATATGTCGGAGCTTTTAGGTACACCAGGGGAATATGAAAAAATCCAGCAGGAACTGCATGGTGTCATTTTCAAAGACCCGATGACGCAGGGCAGCGAGGAAACCGGCTGGGTAACAGCTGATGAATATCTGTCCGGCAATGTCCGGGAAAAGCTCCGCGTGGCAGAGTTGGCTGCGGCCTCTGACCCTGCCTTTGCGGTGAACGCGGAATATTTGAAGAAGGCACAGCCAAAAGACCTGGATGCTTCGGAGATTGATGTGCGTCTTGGTGCCACATGGGTCAATCGGGATTATATCCAGCAGTTTATGGAAGAAACCTTTGAACCGCCGTTCTATCTGCGCCGAAATATTGAAGTGAAATTCTCTCCCATGACGGCAGAATGGCAGATTACCGGCAAGAGTACACCGAGCCGGAACGATGTCCATGCCTATATGACCTACGGCACCAGCCGTGCCAATGCCTACCGGATTTTAGAGGATACGCTAAATCTGCGGGATATTCGTATCTACGATACCGTGGAGGATGCAGACGGTAAGCAAAAGCGAGTTCTGAATAAAAAGGAGACCACCCTCGCCCAGCAGAAACAGCAGTCCATTAAGGATGCGTTCCAGAATTGGGTGTGGAAAGACCATTATCGCCGTGCGGAACTGGTGGAAAAGTATAACGAGCTGTTCAACAGTACCCGTCCTCGTGAGTACGATGGTTCTCATATCCGCTTTGGCGGTATGAATCCGGAGATCCGGCTGCGTGAACATCAGCAGAATGCCATTGCTCATGTGCTGTACGGCGGCAATACGCTGCTGGCCCACGAAGTGGGTGCCGGTAAGACTTTCGAGATGGCCGCTTCTGCTATGGAGGCAAAACGGCTGGGACTGTGCCAGAAATCCATGTTTGTCGTTCCGAATCATTTGACCCTTCAGTGGGCAAACGAGTTTCTGCGTCTGTATCCGAGTGCAAAATTGCTGGTGGCAAGCAAAAAGGACTTTGAAACTGCCCGCAGAAAGAAGTTCTGCGCACGAATTGCTACTGGTGATTACGATGCAGTCATCATCGGGCATTCCCAGTTTGAGAAAATTCCGGTGTCCGCAGAACGGCAGGAGCGGATTTTGACTGCCCAGATTGATGAAATCGAAAATGCTATTGCTGAGATGAAATCCCAGAATGGCGAGCGTTTCTCCATCAAACAGATGGAAAAGACCCGGAAAGGATTGGAGGCGAGATTGGAGAAACTCCGGGCAACCGACCGAAAAGACGATGTGATTACCTTTGAGCAGCTGGGCGTAGACCGGCTGTTCGTAGACGAGGCACACGCGTTCAAGAACTTGTTCCTCTACACAAAAATGCGCAATGTTGCGGGCTTGTCCACATCGGAAGCGCAGAAATCTTCGGATATGTTTATGAAGTGCCAATATATGGACGAGCTGACAGGCGGGCGCGGCATCATTTTTGCGACCGGCACCCCGGTCAGCAACAGCATGACGGAGCTTTACACCATGATGCGGTATCTCCAGTACGGCACGTTGCAGCAGAAAGGGCTGACCCATTTCGACAGCTGGGCTTCTACCTTTGGTGAGACCACCACGGCCATTGAGCTGGCACCAGAAGGAACCGGATACCGGGCAAGAACAAGATTTGCAAAATTCTTCAACCTGCCGGAGCTGATGAATATGTTCAAGGAAGTGGCAGATATCAAGACTTCCGATCAGCTGCATCTGCCGGTGCCGGAGGCAAAGTTTGAAACTGTGGTGGTGCAGCCTTCGGAGCATCAGCAGGCGATGGTGGCGGAGCTTTCGGAACGGGCAGCGGCTGTGCATTCCGGCGTGGTAGACCCGTCGGTCGATAACATGCTAAAAATCACATCGGATGGCAGAAAGCTGGGGCTGGATCAGCGGCTGATGAATCCGCTCCTGCCGGATGACCCCAACAGTAAGCTCAATGCCTGTGTGCGGAATGTGCTTCGTATTTATGAAGAAGGACAGTCGGACAAGCTGACCCAGCTGCTGTTCTGCGACCTCAGCACACCGAAAAACGATGGAACCTTTAATGTCTATGAGGACATCCGCACCAAACTTATCCAGTCCGGTGTACCGGAGGAAGAAATCGCATTTATCCATGATGCTGATACCGAGGCAAAAAAGAAGGATCTGTTTGCCAAAGTCCGTACTGGGCAGGTGCGGGTGTTGTTAGGTTCGACACAGAAGATGGGCGCAGGCACGAACGTGCAGGACAGGCTGGTGGCCGTGCATCATCTGGATGTGGGTTGGCGGCCTGCGGACATGACCCAGAGAAATGGTCGTATCATCCGTCAGGGAAACCGAAACAAAGAGGTGCAGGTTTATCAGTATGTGACGGAAGGAACTTTTGACGCTTACCTCTATCAGACACTGGAGAATAAGCAGAAGTTTATCAGTCAGATTATGACCAGCAAATCTCCGGTACGTTCCTGTGATGATGTGGATGAGCAGGCTCTTTCCTATGCGGAAATCAAGGCACTTTGTGCCGGAGACCCGCAGATCAAGGAGAAAATGGACTTGGATGTAGATGTTGCAAGGCTGAAAGTATTGAAGGCGGACCATCAGAGCCAGCAGTACCGATTGGAGGATAAGCTGATGAAATATTTCCCAGCGGAGATTGAGAAAACGCAGGGGTTTATCAAAGGCTTTCAGTCGGATATTCGGACGGTGGCGGCACATCCGCTGCCGGAAGAAGGGTTCTGCGGCATGGAGGTAAATGGCACACGCTTTACTGAAAAAGCAGAGGCCGGTGAAGCAATCCTCGCAATCTGTAAAGCCAATCAGAGTTTGGAGCCGGTGCCGCTTGGCAGTTACCGTGGTTTCAAGATGGAGCTGGCATTTGACAGCTTCCAGAAAGAGTATCAGGTGCTGCTGAAAGGCGAGATGACCCACCGGGTACCCATCGGCACCAGTGCTGCGGGCAATATCCAGCGTCTGGACAATGCTCTTGCCGGGATTCCTGCAAGGCTGGAAAAGGCGGAACAGCAGTTGGACAATCTTAGTAGCCAGCAGGAAGCGGCGCAGGCCGAGCTTGGAAAGCCATTTCCCCAGGAGGCAGAACTGGCAAAAAAGAGTGCAAGACTGGCAGAACTGGACGCACTGCTGAATATGGATGACCGTGGAAACGATGATCCAGACCGTGAGAAAACAACGGAAAAGCCGTCTGTCCTGGCAGAGCTGCGTGACCGCGACCTGGATTGGACCAATGGAGCACTTTATGTAGGTATGGTAGATTGGGCTAAACTGGCAGAAGAGGAGTACAATGACAGCACCTACTATCAATGGCTCTATAAAATAGGAAGACGAAACTGCTGGCAACCCCATCAGCGGTTGTACCATGCAGACGATATAACCGTTTCCCAATCATTCATTGACTTATACCGTAAATATAAAAAAGAGGAAATACTGGCTCCTACCCTGGCACGTACGGAATGGATTGTCAACCATCCATCCAACGGTACATTCAAACTGGAGTATGGTGACAACAAAACCCTAGAACGCTGGACCTGGTGTGATGCCTTGTTTATGGCCCCCCCGGTTTATGCCAAGCTATACCGTGAAACCAACAACCGGAAATACCTCCAATTCATGGACAATGAATACCGGGCTACCTACGAATACCTATTCGATAAGGAAGAGAACCTTTTCTACCGCGATTGGCATTTTTTCGCCGCCGTTTCGAGCAGCTCTTTTCTGCGCGGCGAGGACGACGCAAGAACGGTTTT
>OLOW01001382.1_pt1 | contig 16959 bp, 16 predicted proteins | sample 1672801 | NCBI WGS metagenome assembly OLOW01 (sample SAMEA3136725, study PRJEB25190) | human gut metagenome | biome: human gut; feature: human-associated habitat; material: faeces | place: Austria | collected 2013 | reverse complement strand
TGCTGACTGCTTGGGCATCTTTGATACTGATGTAAAGTTGTTCAGCCCCACCCGGTCTCGATCTAAGAATTTTGGTTCGAATCTTTCGCGTTCGATACGACAATTGCGAATGTTAAACAATAGATCTTTATAATCCCAATATACATATTCATTAGCTAAACTATGATCAATTAATTCATAGTCTTCTTTTAAATACGCCCAGAAATTGAAGAGTTTCCCCTCAATAATGGCTTTATAATCGTATGCACAAGCACTACATACGGCTTGAATCAAAGATGGTTCAATGATGCCAAAGGCACGTATAATTCCAAGAATGACTAAGCTTGGTTCATCTTTTTCTGCCTTCTGATCTAAATCAATATCTTTAACAGCTAATTTGACATTCTTTTTGAATTCTTCAGGTAATTCTTTATCAAAATATAAAAACTTAGAGCTTAATGCATGTTTTTCAAAACGATATCGATCGTCTTCTAAGTCTTGGTTGCGTAATAATCTTCTTAATACCTTTAATTCCCATGTTGTGCAAATAGAAACTAAATACTCAGGGGTATAGGTTTCAATCATGCGTTCAAACATTTCTTTTCTTGTCATGGAATCATAGTCCCAATAATCGTTTTGACATGTTCTTTTATAACAATCAAAAACCTTTTCTTTACTATAACGATTTGCATGTTCCAATAAGCGCACCAAAAAAAACTCCTCCTTTATATATCTTCAAAGGGATTCATCGTACCCTTTTTTCAATCCAATGAGAAGCCAAAACAAATGCTTTGGCAATATTTTTATTTCTCCTTGAGATTGTTATAATTATTATAGTATGATATCGAAAAAAATTGAACCTATGTGTTAGAATTATACCTAAGAGGAAGAAGTATGCGAATCATAGAAATTTTTAAACGATTATTTCATTGTAAAAAACCAATTGAGATCAAACCAAAGAAAAATGTAAATGCTCCAACGAAGATGAAACAAAAGAAGGATTTAAATCCACCAAAAAAGATGAAACAAACGTATGTCGCAAAATCTACCAATTATTTGGATGAACAATACAAATTATTTCAAACCATTCAGCCTGGATATCTTGTCTTTTGTCGTATGCCCGTTTGCGAAGATAATTTGGTGGATATAAATCACCCCCATCGTATTCGACCCTATTTGATCATAAAAAAAGATAAAGACTATTTATATGGCTATGCCGGAAGCACAAAGAAAAAGAATCCAAAGATTCAATATACTTTACAAGATGGACATAAAGATAAGGAAACAGGTGCCTTTAGCGATTCCTATCTATATTTAAACAATGTGTATCGAATTCCCATCCAGAATATCAAAGGAATTTTAAAACAAGTCTCAAGCAAAGATTTGATTCAAATCCAAAGAAAGATTCAATTATTGAAAAATAGTGATGTACATCATATTGTTTTATTTGAAAACATTGAATTTACATTTGAAATAGGAGATATAGTGGAATATAATACTTCCCTTTACTTTTTATCAAAAATTCAAGGCGATAAAATATATGGATATGTGTGTTCAAATACAAATGGTGATATCGAGTTAAAAGGTTTAAATCTATTCATTAATACAGATATAGAAAGAAAAATCGAGCCGAATCCACATAGTTTAAAATATATTTTTAACACGAATGTGAATCGTTATGTGAATAAACAGTTAAAGAAAGAAAACAAAGAAGTGTTGAAACTAAAAGAAGATATTTACGTTTCTAGAAATGTACAATACTACAATTATTATCCACTAGGAACCATATTAAGGGATATCAACACAAATGAAGAAATTGTATATTTATTTAATTACCGCAAGCGCTCCTATTGTGCAAGGCTAGAAGAAATGTATAATGATAATTATTCAATCTGGCAATATTCTCCAAAATATTATTGTGTGGAGGATGAATTAACTGAAAATGGCATAAAAGAGATGTTGGAGGGTTTCTTAAGCAAGAAATCACGGAATAAAGAGATCAACAAACCTTTTATTCCAATTTTTGAAATCGAATATAAGAAAATAAAGAAGGTTTAGATAGTATGGCATTCACAATCGAAAGTGCAAAACAAGTTCTAGATGATTATTATGATTTGGTGCATTCCAAATATGAGGATGATATCCAGTTTATAAATGCCCTAGAATTTTTAATTCAAGAAACAAACAATCCAGAATATATGGTGGAACTGGGTGTCTGGTATTATGGACAAAAACAGTTTGATCTTGCGGAAGACTATTATTTAATGGCTGCTAAATTAAACTATGTAGATGCCTATGAATGTTTAGGCTACATTTACTATTATGGACGCGTGGGACAACCCGATTATGAGAAGGCCTTTCACTACTATAAACTTGCGAGTGATCAAGGAAATATTGTGGCAGCCTATAAATTGGCAGATATGTATAAGAATGGCTATTATGTACAAAAAGATTATCCAAAATATGTACAAATCATTAAGAGTTTATATCCTTTACTACAAGGAGCAACGAATACGTTTGATCCTGTTCCCGAAGTCTATTCTAGGCTAGCAAAGATCTATGTAGAAGAAGGTAATGAAGATCAAGCCATTCAATTGTTGTTGATTGCGAAGGAATTCCAGTCGCAAAGATTGATTTATTCGGACTTCTTTGGTGATCTTGCCATCATTAAACATATCGTACTCGATTTATATTCGCTTATTCAATTTGATTCAGACTGCATAGATCTATTTGATCTATACTATGTTCTACAAAAGCCATGTAAACTCGCCTTAGAAATCAATGGAGAAGATTATATTATCGAAGCCAAATACGAGGATGATTTATTCTATATTTCGATGGATGATAAAAACTATGAAGATGTCGATCAATTCTTTCAAAATGCAATAATTCATGATGAGCCATTATATAATCAATATGTAAATGTGAATTATCTAGAAATGTTAGACTAAAACAAAAGTGGTAATTACTCAAACAAAATGAGTTTTACCACTTTATTTTCTTGAGTAATTGAAGCAGTAATTGTTTTAATATCTCATAAATAATTAGCAGGTTTTCACCTCTAACTTGCATTTTGTGTTAGTACGCGACGTAATGCAACAACTTTAAAAGAGCTGTTACTTCAATTTAATCTTGAAGATAAATTTTTCTCCTTCAATCGTTTCATATTTCATTTTATAATTATCTAATAGATTACGAACAATATATAAACCTAGACCATTTCCTTTAGATTGGGTTGGATCTTGTTTATTTTGAATAAAGAAATAGCCTTGTTCGATTCCAATATGAACAGTATCCTTTTCATGCGTATAATTGATCGCATTACTAATAAGATTAGACAAAATGATATTTAGAGCTGCCTTGCCAATATACATTGTTTCATTTTTATATCATTTTGAATTCTTAATTCCTTTTGGTGAATCAATACATTCATCAATATAAACATCTCTATTTTTATATTTTCCCACATTGTATTTCATTTTTTCTAAGATGATTTTAAGACTTGCATAGGCGTTTTTAATTCGTGACTGGCCCTTTAAAGAAATTGTATTTTATTTTCTCTAATCTTAGAATCTCTTTATTTTTAAATTCAAGATTGGAAATCGAATCAAGAAGTGTGTTTCATACAAATCATTAATTTGTGCCTTCAACTGCCCAATTTCATAACTCGAATCAGTTTCTAGATGAGCTTTCTTATCTAATGCCATCATTTGATCGGTTACACTTTTGATTTCAACTACATGATTTTTAATGGATTTGGCATACACTAAAGAGACAATAGCTGAAAAGCATAGGGATATAATTAAGGAGTAAGGAAGTAGTTGTAGACTTAGATTTTTAGCTTCGCATTTTGATCATAATCATAAGACTCGCCATTAGTACAGAAACGATAATAATACTCATCGACAAGCCATGACTTAATATGAAGCATAACGTATTATGTTTAATTACACTAAAAGCACATAGAATGATTCCTGATGGAAAGGATATAAATACAAGTTCTAATATAAATTGAACAATGATTTCCATCTTACTTTTTCCTATAGACAACAAGACACCCATTTCATGTATGCGATCTCTTAACCCTAGAACCAATACCAAAGATAAGACAACAAGTCCACACACAATGATAGAACAAGATAGAATCTGAATCATGTGCTTCATACTTTGTATAGATTCTAAAGACGATTTATAGGCATTCGTATCTTTAGACACAACATATTCACTTGATGGATTTAAGGATTAAACTTGTTTAAGCCTACTTTCTTTCTTCGAGAAAACTGTCATTTCATGGACCATTTTCGTATCTAAAAAATGATAATCCAAAAATACGGTATTCTCACTTAAATCCGAAGATAAACCTTTATATGTTTCATGCTTCTTACCTTCAAAAATTCCCTTGATTGTAAAAGTATGAGAATTCAAACATATTGTGCCCCCTACTTTTAAATGATTCTTTTTAGCTAGATCCAAATGAATAAGAATAGAGTTTCTATCCTTAGAATTAATATTTTTTCCTGAAATTAAAGTAAATACTCCACTACGAAATAAAACATTTTTTGAAGTGTTATTTGTTCCAACTACTGAAACTACATTCTTATATTCTTCAGGTAAAGAACCCAGTGTTACCCCCCTGCTTAATAGAAACTGCCTTAGTATCTTCTAGCTTAGAAACAAAATCATATTCATATACAGAATTATTAAAATACTGGTTTTCAAATTCAGAACCATCCTTTTTTTGTACTACAATCGAACTCAGACTCACCTCATTTAAAGATTTTCCATTCGTAAATTGGATGAAAGAATACTCAAGCATCCATAAAGACTTAGAAGAATAATCATAAGTATCAAAAACAAGATACTCGTCTTTACTTTCTTTCTCGTGATATATGCATAAGCATTATGTATCAAAAAAAACAACTCCTTATCCAAAAACATTCTTTCATCATTTATGAAATGTTTATGAAATAAAGTCACGAATTTAAAAAAATATATTCTTGCATAAAGCCAAATAGAAAAACCACTGGATACAGTGGTTTTTCTGTATTTTTCTAATGTAAAGACACTAGTTTAATCCTTTGCGTTTGGTGAACTAGTGTCTTTTACATTTTTCTATAATCAATAATGTAATTTTTAGTAATTCAACTAAAGCCAATATACTCATGGCAACATCAATGTACAGATAAATATACATAGAACACGTCCTCCTACAAAATCGGGATCTTTAAGAACTCAAGATATCATCCTTTTAATTCAGAGGGTTCACCATTACTACATCCAGTAGTCAATTCCTATTATAAAGACTCAATGTGAAAACATTATTAACTCCAAGCATTTTGTTGAGAATGATCCTATCTTGTCTAAATCGCCTTGTTTTCATCAAATTAGATAGATTCGTCTTGACTTTTTCGAAGTACATTTTATAAAAAACGAAAACCATTCACATTATGATATAATATATACAACTAAGGGAGAAATAAGAATGAATGAAACGAGTCGCAGAATTCTTGATCACTTTCAAGTTCGAAAAACAAAAAAACAAAAAGAGGAATTTCGTAAATATATAATTCATGAACTTAATCAATATGGGTATTGCCCTAGTATTCAATATAAAGGGATAAATAATAATATAATTATCGGTAATATAGAGAAAGCTAAGATATTTTGTACAGCTCACTATGATACACAGGCGGTCTTACCATTTCCCAATTTAATTGTGCCTAATAATTTGTTTGGTCTGATTTTATCACAATTAGCCATTATTATTTGTGTATTAATTCTTATATTCTTTATGAACATCGTTCTTATTCAATTGTTTATTTGGATAGGTCTATTTAAGAATATTGAGCTTAATATTGCTTCTTCTATTTCATGGTTAATTATAATGATTTGGATGTTGTTTGGAAAAGCAAATAAACATACTGCAAATGATAATACGAGTGGTATCATTACAATCATTGAATCAGCCATCAAATTACCAGAAGATTTAAGAGATGAAGTATGTTTTGTGTTATTTGACAACGAAGAACTAGGTTTATTAGGCTCTTCTGCTTTTGCGAAAGAATATAAAGAATATGTAAAGAATAAACTTATCATTAATTTTGATTGTGTATCCGATGGCAATGATATATTTTTCTTTCCAACGCAACAAATTAAAAATGATCAATCAAAACATGAAAATATTATAAATGCATTTGCATCAACAGATTATATAAGAGTTCACATCAACAAAGGATTTGGATTCTATCCATCCGACAACTTTAACTTTAAATATGCATATGGAGTTTGTGGCCTTAAGAAAGGTCTGTTCTATTATCTTGATCGAATACATACTTCTAGAGATATAATTTTCAATGAAGAAAATATCGAACTATTAAGCGATGGTGTATGCAAGCTTATCAAAACAACCCATACATCCAGATGATTATTACAACATAATCCATTCATTTGCATAAAATCAATTTAACAACTATAATACAAATACAGAAAGACTACTGGATACAGTGGTTCCTCTGAATTATTTTAGTATAAAGACACTAGTAATCCATTGGAGAGAGTGAACTAGTGTCTTTTACATTTTTCTATAATAATCAATGCGATTTTTAACAATTCAACTAAAGCCATTAAACACAAAAGCAACATCAATGTACAGATAAATATACATAAAACACGTCCTCCTATAAAATCGGAATCATCGAGAATTCAAGATGTTATCTTTTTTATTCCAAGGGTAGCCGTTACAACATACGGTTACAATTTCTATTGTTCCTATTTTATCTAAAACGACTAATTTTAGATAAAGTTAGCCTTGACTTTTATATATATCAATTGTTTAATATTCATACAGAAAAACTACTGGATACAGTGGTTCCTCTGAATTATTCTAATGTATAGACACTAGTAATCCATTGGAGAGGGTGAACTAGTGTCTTTTACATTTTTCTATAATAATCAATGTGATTCTTAGTAATTCAACTAAAGCCAAGATAGTCATGGCAACATCAATGTACAGATAAATATACATAAAACACGTCCTCCTACATAATCGGAATCATCGAGAACTCAAGATATCATCCTTTTAATTCAGAGGGTTCACCGTTACTACATCCAGTAGCCAATTCTTATTATAAAGAGCCAATGTGAAAACATTATTAACTCCAAGCATTTTGTTGCGAATAATCCTATCTTGTCTAAATCGCCTTATTTTCAACGAATTAGATAGATTTATCTTGACTTTTAGAAACAAAAAGAATCAGCATTTTATTCATACTGATTCCTATATATAAGTTATCTTAATTCTTCCATTGTCGGATAACTTGCAATGGCTCCTTCTTTTGTTACTGAAATAGAGCAAAATTTATTAGATAAATCTAAATATGTTTTTAATTGTTCTTCTGTTAAAATATTTATTTGTTCTAAATCCACATTTTCTTTTGCCATTTGATACAACAAACAACCAATAAAACCATCGCCTGCACCTGTTGTATCTACTGCATTCACTTTAATTCCTTTTGAGTTTGCAACCACATTTTTTGTGTATGCTACGGCTCCATCTTTTCCTGAAGTAAAAGCTAACAATTTGACACCTTGATCAAATATATAATCTAGATTTTCTTCAATATCTTTGTTTCCAAAAATAAATTCAACTTCTTCATCACTAATTTTCAAAATATCTGCATACTGAATATATTCATGTATTACATTTTTTAAATATTCATGATCATCAAATAATGGCAATCTCACATTAGGATCAAATGAAACAATCAATCCATTTTCTTTGGCATATTTAATTGCCTTATTATGTGCCCTTCGCATTGGAAAATTTCCTAATGAAACAGAGCAGAAATGTAAAGCATATGCATCCATAAACCAATTTTTATCAACATCATCTTCAGACATCAACATATCAGCACCCATATTTCTATAGAAAGAAAATTCTCGATTGGCATTTTCATCTAATGCAACAAATGCAAGTGAAGTATTTGCAGCATTCGTGCGCTTCACATAGTCTGTATTTATTCCAAATCCTATTAATTCATTAACAATCTTATCTCCAAATGGATCTTTACCAAGCATCGTGATTATATTGCTTGAACCACCTAATTTTGTATAGGCCCCACAGACATTTAGAGGTGCTCCTCCAACTTTAGGTGTAAAATTATTCACATCCATAATACGACCTGTATTTGATGGAATCATATCAATCAACGCTTCCCCAATAGCTAATAACTTTTTCATTCTATTTTAAAACCTTTCATTTTATATGTTTCAATCTCATTAATGCCTTCAAAACGAACAAACAGATCCTTTTCATTATCATAAAAACGGCTCGTCATTGTATATTCTCCATCACTTATAAAAATTTCCATAACAGATTCATCAATAGTTAATTCCATTTTTTGAATGCGATCATAGAAATATCTGTAGTTCACTGTAATATTGGAATCTAGAATATAATCATCTTGATCATCAAATAATTTATCAAATGCATTCTTATCATTTTTAATAAGCTTTAATTTAATACGCTTATCTTTTTCTTGGTATTTATCAACTAAAAACTGCTCATAAATCATATCATTCAACATAGGAGTTTTATAAGAAACCATACCCTCTTGTATTAAGTTGTACATAGCTAGCAATAAAAGAGTGATAGTTGTTAATCGCTGTTGTCCATCTATAACTAGAAATTCGATATTTCTAGCACTACTAGGTTCATATACAGAAACAACACTTCCAAAGAAATGATTTTTTCGATTATTTCGTATCACTTTGATTAAGTCGTCATATAATTGCTTACAATTTTCTATTTTCCAATCATAATTACGTTGATAAACTGGAATCACAAATCGTTTTGTGGGTCCACTTATATACAGATAAATTGAATTTCTTGCTCTTTCATTGCTACTCCTCCTATAAAGTCATTTAATGAACACTAATTATAATTCGCATTATTATTAATATTATCTATAACGCTCTTAATCTCCATCCAAGTTTGAATGTCATTTCCAAACAAATCTGCAACAGAACCTTTATCTGTAAATGGAGATTGTTGTAAAACACTCATGTCTTTCATTAAACCATTTCTTACAATGTATTCTACAATTTGGTTTACAAAATAGATCTGTTCAGAATTAAGATTTCTTTCATCTAAGTATTTAGAGAAAGCATCTTTGGCAGCATTCATATCCAAGCCAACAATTTCTCGAACAAATTCGCAGATAGGCTTTTCTCCTACTTCTGAATAATAGTCTTTCTTAGAACCTAATTCTTTCCATAAAATATTTTCTAAAGAAACTAAATCTGTACTACTTAATGGTTTGTTTTCTTTGATTTTCAAAATAACAGGATCATCTTTTTGATGTTGGCGAATATAATACTCAATTTTAGATTTATAATTCTTTAAATCATCATTCTCTAATTCTGAATCATTAAATTGAACATCTAAAATATCATCTTCAAAATTAGTTTCATAAGATAATCCTTGCCTTGGAATATATTTAATTAAATCTCTTAATCTTAAACGAATATTTTCAAATTCATCTATACCACTATATTCTAAATAATTCGTATTTAAGATAGCATGAATAATTTCACTTTCCTTTTCTATTGCAGGAATATTCGATACTTTAGATAAACCTGTTACCTTTTTTAATAAATCTTTAATTCTACGTTTACTCTGTTTCTCAGCCAAATGAGATAATTCAATACCATACATTAAAGCATCAAATCGCACAGCACTTACCTCATCTTCATCCGGCAAGATTAGTGGTGCTAATTCTTGGCGCACCATCAAACAATCTTCATATGTAAGCATTTGATAATGATCTGGATTCGAATAGAGATCCACACATTTTAAATGTTGTCTAACATCAAAACGATTACGATCCAATTCTTTTACTTTGTCAACCATATAATCAACAAGTTCTTTACGCCATTTTTTTAATTCATCTGTTTGATAATTCAAAGCTTGTAATTTATAAGCTATCTCAAACTTCAATGCAAAAACAGCTCCCTGTACTGCAAGCATGTTCGGTGTTGCACTTCCAGTCTTCAGTCTGAAAAATTCAAAATTACCACAGAAATCAAAAATCAAGAACTTATCTTTATCTTTTCCATCTAAAAGTCCAGGACATAGTCTTGTTCCACGACCAATCATTTGCCAAAATTTAGCTTTACTCATTACTTTCTTAAAGAAAATCAAATTCACACATTCAGGCACATCAATACCTGTGTCTAACATATCAACTGAAATTGCAATTTGAGGTAATTTTCTTGGATCAGAAAACTGGTCAATTAAAGTCTGAGAATAGTTAATTTTATTATCAATGACCTCTGCATAACCTTTTAATTCAGGATAATCCTTATTAAAAATTTCTAGAATAAATTCTGCATGCTTATGATTTTTCGCAAAAATTATTGTTTTACCAATTTTTTGTCCATAATCAATATGAATACCATATTTAAATAAAGTTGCTAATACCTTACGCACTGTATCTTTATTAAAAACATATTGGTTTATAGCTGAAGCACTGATAACTTCTGGAACATTCCCCTCTTCATCGACAAATGTTTCTTCATACTCTTCTTTTTCATCATTATCCAATTCATCCCAATGAATTCCGTTCTTCATAAATTCTGTAGAACATTCTATAGATTTATAATCAACTAAAAATTCATCTTTTACAGCCTGAGCCAATTCATAACCATATGTCGGAATTCCGTTTTCTAATTCAAAAACCTCATATGTATTCTTATCAATTTCATCCTTAGGCGTTGCAGTTAAGCCAACTAAAGGCGCATCAAAATATGAAAATATATCTCTATATTTGTTATAAATAGATCTATGCGCTTCATCACAAATAATCAAATCAAAATGCCCGCAAGTAAATAATTTCTTGCCTTCATCCTTAATCGTATCTATACAACCAATCATTGTTTGGTAAGTCGAAAATACTGCATGAGCATTATAATTTTCTTTATCTTCCACTAAATTTGTAGCCGAAAGATCAGGTAATAAATTCACAAAACTACGCTTAGCCTGTGTAACTAATGAGTTACGATCTGCCAAGAATAAAATATTCTTAATCCAACCATTATTTAATAGCACATCAACTAAACTAATAACCGTTCTAGTCTTACCTGATCCAGTAGCCATGACTAATAAAGCTTTTCTTCTATTCCCTTTATCAAAGGCTTCACATACAGCACGAACTGCAGCTTCCTGGTAATAACGACCAGCTATATTCTTGTTAATCGCAATATAATTCAAATGAGATTTTGTTTTTCTCAAATTAAAATACTTTTCTAAATCACGTTTTGAATAAATACTCGATACTCTTCTTTCAGGATAATCATTATCTATTATGCGTGTTTCAAAGCCATTCGTAATGAAAATCACAGGTCTTCTTTTATACTTCTTCTCTAATAAATCCGCATATAATTTTGCCTGTTGTCTTCCTACCGCAGGATCTTTACAACTTCTCTTAGCCTCAATTACCGCTAATGGAATGTTCATATCATCATATAAAACATAATCTGCATACCCAACTTCAGACTTGTTAGGCATACCTTCAAGTTCAACTTCATTAATCCAGTCTTTGCCTTCAACCCATCCAGCATCCATCAACATGGCATCAATATATAATTTACGTGTATTAAACTCAGATAAATCTAATGGTTTTGAAACATAAGTCTCTTGCTGTTGAACACGACGAGAACTCAACTCTTCTTTCAAAGATTTATTTTCAGCAATCAAAGCCTCTAAATCAACATCAGGAACCACTTTAACAGGAGCCACTTCCTCTTGTTCTAATAATGATTCGTCAAATTCTCTTTCTTCATAATTATCACCATAACAATACGCTATAAAATCAGTAAAATAGAACAAGTTACGTAAACATATTTTGGCAATACTAGCCGTTTTTTTCGTTGAAGTATGAACCGCTTCATTCCCATATCGACGGATAAACTCAATTCGTTTCCAAATATCATCATCCATGATTGATTTAAAAGCTCGTGTATTCATTAGTGTATGCAAATTATCCTGATACGGAACATCTAAATCTGCATCTACTGAATACATCCATTTAATACCTGCCTCTAATGCACGTCTACAGTTGATAATACACGTACTAACATCAATCTTATACGTCTTCTCTGCAACAATAGCTATATCTACAAAGCTATCAAAATCTTTTTCTTTCTTTAAATAATCGAAGTTAGTCATATACTACCTCTCTTTCTAGTTCTATAATACTCTTCTTAATATCAAACCTTGATTTATCGACCTGTCTTACAAAGTCTGCAAATTGATTTTGTAGTTCTATTGGCGGAAGTGGAAGCTTAAATCCTTCTACTTGACTTTTATTAACCTTTGGCAAGTTCGTTCGATTACTAAAAGCTAAAATGTAATTTAAAAAAATTTCACTTCTAAGAGTGTAACCTAAAAATTCGCGTGTACATACCGTATCTTTAACTAGAATCGGATATGCATCTGCTGAACATAACCCTGTAAATTCAGGCAAAGCTACTTTATTTAGATTTGGACGAATTTTACTATATATAATGTGCTTAGGTGTAAATAAGTATTTTCCACTAATTACTCCATCCTCTGAAATTGTTCTATAACCAAATATACGACCAGTATCTTTTTCAATACTATCAATTCCAATATGTGGATAACCTTCATACCCTTCAAAATCTCTAATCATATTCGTATCGATACTAGCACATTCGTTAAAACTAACAACTTGCCAATTTTTATTATTAGTACGTAAATCCCCAAACATCTCTATAAATCGGGCTTTGATTAAATCGTCTAATGATTTTAATTGTTTACTTCTGAAATACATAATTTTTTCAAGTGCAGATAAAGTATTCTCTCTTTGGTTTTGTATAGCAACTGAAGGAACATTTAATTCAAGACGATTTAATTCTTTTGCTGTAAGATGCTTCACTGTAACAAAGGAAGTTTTGTTTTCTAAATCTTTAAGGGCTTTAATCATTGCATAACGTAAATACTCCTTATTCATGCCTTCTTTAGCTGTCAATTTACATACTCGTTGATTTAATAGTGCATCAGAGCTTTGCCATTTTGCTATATTAAATTCACCGTCCATCCCAACCAACAAATCACCTTTATGTATCACATACTCAACAGGAAAAATACTTGAATAATGCGTTTTTGAAAAGCCCCTTTTCACATCTCGTATTCTAACAATTGGAATATAAGAACTATCTTCAGTAAAATACGAGGAATCAAATGCATAACCATATTGTATATCACATAAATCAGTCAATTTTCTCATGCTAACTAATCATATAAATCCGAATTTATCATTCAGATTCTTCCTCCTTTCCATCATTCAACAAAGCCTTTAACTCTGCCAAATTCTTATCAATTTCTCTATTTAAAGCTTCAATATCAGCTAAAATTTCACTTGTTGGTGGATATTCTACCTTTTCATAGACAATTTCTTTATATTTATTGATAGATAGATCATAATCGTTATCAATAATCTCTTGCTTATCAACCAAGAAACTTTGTTCAGTACGTTTTCTATCAACTTCTTTATCTAAATTCTTGAATCTTTCTAAAATATCTGGAATATCATTTTCTTTTACTGGAGTACGTTTATCATCTAACGAAAATCCATCGGCTTTCATGTCATAGAACCAAACCTTGTCAGTTCCACCATGACCGGTCTTTGTGAAAATTAAAATTCCAGTTGATACACCAGCATATGGTTTAAATACACCTGATGGCATAGAAATAACCGCTTCTAGACGATTATCATCAACAATAGCTTGTCTAATAGCTTTGTGAGCCTTACTTGAACCAAATAAAACTCCATCCGGAACAATACATGCACATCTTCCACCGACTTTTAACATACGAATAAACAATGCTAAGAATAATAATTCAGTTTTTTTAGTTTTCGCAATCTTTAATAAGTCTGTCGAAACAGAATCATAATCTAAAGACCCTTTAAAAGGAGGATTGGCTAAAATCATAGAGTACTTATTGTTATCTGTATTTTGATCTGATAAACTATCACGATATTCAATATTTGGAGATTCAACACCATGCGTCATCATATTCATTGCTCCAATACGAAGCATAGTTCTATCCATATCAAAACCATTGAACATATGATTCATAAAATGATCACGATTTTGTTTATTCATCAAAATATCATTTCTATATTTTTCCATTAAATAATCACTTGCAACGACTAAGAATCCGCTTGTACCACATGCTGGATCACAAATTAATTCTTGAGGCGTTGGATTCATTAATTCAACCATCATGCGAATAATATGACGAGGCGTTCTGAACTGTCCATTACGTCCTGCTGAAGCAATCTTAGACAATAAGTATTCATATACATCACCACGAATATCCATACTTGTAGTTTTATCCATTAAGCTATAAATCTCATCCAATGAATCAATGACCTTAGATAATACTAATGCAGTTGGAATTTTAAAAATCGCATCATCCATATATTTAGAATATGCACTATCCTTATCACTATGTAAATTCTTTATAAACGGAAAAACCCATTCTTGCATAATTTCATACTGTTTATTCGCAGGATAGTCATGGAACGTAGACCATTTCAATTGATTTCCATCAATACTACGCTCCCCAATTTTTACTTCATCCGCAAATATACTTGTATAAGGTATTCCAAGCATATTGGATTCCTTTGCCTTTTTATTGTCTGCAACATCCAAATCACGAATAAACATTAAGTATGTTATTTGCTCAATAACCTCTAATGGATTAGTTAAGCCTCCTGCAGCAAACACGTCCCAAAGCGCATCAATTTTATTTTTAATTTCACCTGTAACCATAACTCTCTCCTACTTAATCAATTCCACTACATCATCAAATGAACAATCCAAACAATCGCAAATACGAATCAACGTATCCATAGATACTGTTTCCTGTTTAGAAAGTTTTGCAAGTGTAGCTGGTGTTAACTTAGCTTCTTTAGCCAAATCTGTTTTTTTCATGCCTTTATCAATTAATAATTTAAATAGCTTATTATAACTTATTTGCATAAATCAATCCTCGCTTACTTCTCTATTATACGTGAAACGCTTACAGTATTAAATAATAAATATTCACTTTTATGAATATTTTGTCAACAAAAGATAAGATTAAAATTAAGTTAGATTAAACACTTCCAAATCATTGATAAAATAACCAAAATAAAAGCAGAGTCTCCTCTGCAATTACTACTAATCATCCATTAACGCCTTATGATACTCTTCTACACTACTATAGTCACAAGGATCTATTTCATTATGAATGTTATCCGGATTATACTTATTCTTCCATGCCTTACTTAAATCAAGGACATGCTGATATTGAAACATATTGTCATACTTAGATGGATCTATCTTACTATAAACTCCATCTGGATCACACTTCTTTATCCAATCTAACCGATCATTTAATTCAATCAAATAATCATCAACTGTTGTAAATCTTTCAAATTCAAAGCCATTGAACCTATGTTGTGGATCATACGTTTCTTGCCAATTGTTTACTAAAGATTCTCTATAGTCTGCTTCTGTTTCATAATCATCTACACATACATTTGTCTTTGTATTCGGATCATATTTATCTTGCCAACAACGCCTTAAATCATCCAAATACTCTTCTTCATAATCATAATCACTTGGATCTATATTATATTCATTATTTGAATCATGTTCGTCCTTCCATTCTCTACACTCATCTATTCTTTCCTTATACTCATTTACATCATCTATCCATTTTAAATCCACATGTGTAAATTCATCATAAGGATCCAATTCCTTTTTTCAAGCCCTCTTTAATTCCTTAACATAATATTCTTTATATTCAAAATCACATGGATTTACATCAAATTCACAATCACAATCCAATTCATCACGCCACTCTAACCTTGTTCTATATGTATCTACATCATAGGCATAATCCTCATAATTTGAATATTTAGATACATCCACATAATCCTCAAACTCACATTCAGGATCCTCATAATCTTGCCACTTTTCACGTAAAGCAGACAAATATTCTTTACAACTCGAATAATCATATTGATTCACATGAAACTGATTCTTAGGATTATACTTCTCAGCCCATCCATCCTAACGCAACATTTTACCAATCGCAAACCCTAATATTCTTCTTCTACTAACCATATACCTAATTCCTTTGCTTTGATTATATACCAAAAAAGCCGCCATATTATAGGCACTTAGATATCAATTTTATTATTCATCGTTACTTTGAGATTTCTAGAAAGCGACTATTTCAACAACTCCATAATTTCATCTTCACTCTTCGATAATGACTTAGAAATAAGCTCTAAACTCATCCCATGTGCAAGCATCGCTTTAATCCCTTGTTTCATTACTTGATTCATCTGCTCAATTTGTCTATTCACATCTTCAACCTGTTTATTGGCTTCTTGTAATTTTCTAATTTCTTCTTTTAGTCTTTGAATCTCTTCAAGTTCAAGTTGTCGTTCCATTCGCTCTTCATTTTCATGTATTTTTTGAAAATCTGATGTTAGCATATAAATAGTACTAGTCAAAAAGAGAAAATTTACACCAGTGGTACAATAGAAAGAGGATGATTCAAAGACAAAGGAAGGCAAAAGAAAATGGCAAATAAAAAGAAACAGTTTGATCAAGAATTTAAACAAAATGCAGTCAATTATTGTTTAACACATCCAGAACTAAGTCGTAAAGAATGTGCTAAAAATTTAGGTATTGGAGATAGTACTTTATACAGATGGAAGCAACAAGCTAAAGCCAATAACAACCAGGCAACATTTAAAGGTTCAGGGAATCTAACAGAGGCCGAGCTTGAAAACAGACGTTTAAAACGTGAATTAAAGGATACGCAAGATGCTCTTGAAATTCTAAAAAAAGCCATCAGCATTCTGGGAGAATAACACAAGTTCTGTACTGTCTTGT
>OLOW01001377.1_pt1 | contig 16984 bp, 17 predicted proteins | sample 1672801 | NCBI WGS metagenome assembly OLOW01 (sample SAMEA3136725, study PRJEB25190) | human gut metagenome | biome: human gut; feature: human-associated habitat; material: faeces | place: Austria | collected 2013 | reverse complement strand
CCGACAAGTATGTGCAGGCCTACTTCCAGTACGACTCCAAGAAGACCGGCGGCGTGACCATCAGCCACCTGCGCTTCGGCGATCACCCCATCCGCAGCCCGTACTATATCAACAAGGCTGACTTCGTGGCCTGCCACAATCCCAGCTATGTGACCAAGGGCTTTAAGATGGTGCAGGATGTCAAGCCCGGCGGTGTCTACATGATCAACTGCCAGTGGGACTTCGACGAGCTGAACCACCACATGGACGCCGCCTCCAAGCGCTATATCGCCCAGAACAACATCCAGCTCTACACCATCGATGCCATTGACCTGGCCATCGAGATCGGCATGGGCAAGCGCAACAACACCATCCTCCAGTCCGCGTTCTTCTCTCTGGCCAAGGTCATGCCCGAGGAGGAGGCCATCACCTACATGAAGGAGAAGGCCAAGGCCTCCTACCTGAAGAAGGGCCAGGACATCGTGGACATGAACTACAAGGCCATCGACCTGGGCGCCACCGCCTATAAGAAGATCGACGTGCCCGCCGACTGGGCCAACGCCGTGGATACCAAGCCCGCCAAGGAGCTCAAGGGCAAGCCCGAGCTGGTGAAGATGGTCAAGGATATTCTGGAGCCCGTGGGCAAGATGGACGGCGACAGCCTGCCCGTTTCCGCCTTCGTGGACCATGTGGACGGCCAGTTCGAGCTGGGCGCCGCCGCCTATGAGAAGCGCGGCGTGGCCGTCTCCGTCCCCACCTGGGACGCCGAGAAGTGCATCCAGTGCAACCAGTGCGCCTACGTCTGCCCCCACGCCACCATCCGTCCCTTCGCCCTCACCGCTGACGAGGCCGCCAAGGCCCCCGAGGCTGCCAAGATCGTGGATGTCAAGGCCGGCAAGGGCAAGGGCACCTATCAGTTCACCATGGCCATCAGCCCGCTGGACTGCATGGGCTGCGGCGTCTGCATCGGCGCCTGCCCGGTGAACGCCCTGTCCATGGTCGCCCAGGAGGGCGAACTGCCCCAGCAGGACGTGTTCGACTACTGCGTGGCCGAGGTGTCCGAGAAGAAGGATATGCAGGACAACACCGTCAAGGGCAGCCAGTTCAAGCAGCCCATGCTGGAGTTCTCCGGCTCCTGCGCCGGCTGCGCCGAGACCAGCTATGCCCGTCTCGTCACCCAGCTGTTCGGTGACCATATGTATATCTCCAACGCCACCGGCTGCTCCTCCATCTGGGGCGGTCCTGCGGCTACCTCTCCCTACTGCGCCAACAAGGAGGGCCACGGCCCCGCATGGTGCAACTCCCTGTTTGAGGATAACGCCGAGCACGGTCTGGGTATGTACATCGGCCAGAACAAGATCCGTCAGGATCTGGCCGAGGAGACCCGCCAGCTGATCGCCGTGGAGTGGGCTCGTCCCGAGCTGAAGGCCGCCGCTCAGGCATGGCTGGACACCATGGAGGACGGCGAGGCCAATGCCGAGCCTGCCAAGGCTTTCGTCAAGGCTCTGGAGGACAGCATCTGCACCGTGGATGAGCTGGCCGCTGTGCCTCAGTTCGCTGAGCACGCTGCCCAGCTGAAGGCTAAGGGCGCTCTGTTCTGCGACTGCGCAGCCTGCACCATCGCCGCTGACCTGCTGAGCAAGAAGGAGTATCTGGCCAAGAAGTCCATGTGGATCTTCGGCGGCGACGGCTGGGCCTACGACATCGGTTACGGCGGCCTGGACCACGTCATCGCCAGCAAGAAGGACGTCAACATCTTCGTGTTCGACACCGAGGTGTACTCCAACACCGGCGGACAGGCCTCCAAGGCTTCCAACATCGGCCAGGTGGCTCAGTTTGCCGCTGCCGGTAAGGAGGTCAAGAAAAAGAGCCTGGCGGAGATCGCCATGCAGTATGGCTATGTGTATGTGGCCCAGGTGGCCATGGGCGCCAACCCCGCTCAGACCATCAAGGCCATCACCGAGGCCGAAGCCTATCACGGCCCGTCCCTGATCATCGGCTACAGCCCCTGCGAGATGCACTCCATCAAGGGCGGCATGATGAACTGCCAGAAGGAAATGAAGAAGGCTGTGGACTGCGGTTACTGGAACCTGTTCCGCTTCAACCCCGCTGCGGAGAAGAAGTTCACCCTGGATTCCAAGGCTCCCGCCGGCGGCTATCACGACTTCCTGATGAACGAGGCCCGCTACAGCCGTCTGACCCGCGAGTTCCCCGACCGTGCGGAGAATCTGTTCGCCCGCAACGAGGCCGAGGCCAAGGCTCGCTACGATCACCTGCTGAAGCTCATCGAAATGTACGACGACTGAGCCATACAACGAACCTTACTCATGTCATAAATAGCAGAAGCGCCGCCCATCCGGGCGGCGCTTCTGCTTGCCCCGAAAGGGCAAAGCCCTTTTGGGGCAAGCAGACTGAGAAGTGTTTTTTGCGACGTACACGCCCAACGGAAGTCCCCTTGGGGGGCGCCGCCGCAAAAAACGGATTGCATTTGATTTGCCGCCTGCGGGCGGCAAACTCTGTGAGGCTTTTTCAAAAGCTGGCAGGACACCGGGCATTCTGACTTGCAATCCCCGTAAAGATGCCGTATAATAGCTCTATCTGACAAAAGAGGAGGGCAACGCAATGCGCCCTGATGGAACCCGCGTAAAGGATCTGCCGCCGCTGGTGGCGGCCATCCCCTATATCATGCCCAAGCGCTACGACGCATGGAACTCCGTTACCGAGAACATCGACGAGGAGGTCATCAAGGACTTTATCCGCACCCACCGCCGGGCCGGAGTCCGGCTGAACCATATGAGCGTCATCATCTCCGCCTATTACAAGGCGGTGCTGCGCAATCCAAAGCTCAATTATTTTGTGATGAACGGCCGCATTTATCGCCGCAACCACTTCTGCGTGTCCTTCGTGATCCTGAAAAAGCAGGCCGACGGGGTGGTCAACGAGACCACGCTGAACTGCCTGTCCCCGAGGGCTTTTTCTATGCCGTGGTGCATCCCGACATCGTGGTCAGTACCAAGGAGGCGCGCGAAGTGCTTCCCCGCGAGGTACCCCTGCACGATGCCGTGACGCAGTGGGGCAATGTCGGCGGGCTGGTGGCCGGGTTCGCCCTGGGCGACGTGGCGCTGATCGGCCGGTCGATGCACGACGTGGTGGCGGAGCCTTACCGCAAGGGGTTCATTCCGGGTTACGATGTGCTGAAAGAAGGGGTGCTCGCCGAAGGCGCCCTGGCGATGAACATTGCCGGGTCGGGGCCTTCGATCTTCGCCCTGGCCGCCGATGAGGCTGTCGCGCGGCGGGTCCGCGGAGACGGACGCGGAAGACGGCATTTCCCATTTCATCGAACACATGCAGTTCAAGGGTACGAAGAAACGTACTTCTTTTGAAATTTCCGCCGGCACCGCCAACGACGACACCCTGCTCTATGGCGTGGAGGTGAAGTTCTATAACATGGAGGTCCAGCTGGACAAGAACCTCCAGACCTGCCACCCGGGCCTGTTCGTCATCGGCGACGGCAGCGGCGTGACCCACTCCCTGTCCCACGCCAGCGCCAGCGGCGTGTATGTGGCCCGCTACATCGCGGAAAACGCCTGAAAATTGAAAACAACACGCACCCCCGGCGGAATCCGCCGGGGGTGCGCTTTTTGTTCGTTTATGCTTGTTGGCTCAGGCACGATAATCGTCGTCATCGTCCAGCCATCCCGTGCCGCCGCAGATGTTGCACTTGATGGTGGTTGTGCCGCGGCAGTAGGTGCAGTCGATGTCCTCGTTCCGGGGATCCCGGCCGGTGCCGCGACAGACGGGGCAGTCGATTATGCCGAAGCTTCTGCATTCCGGGCAACGTCTCATAGCAGATCTCTCCTCTCAGTCCTCTTCAAAGTCGGAACAGCAGCTGTTCCAGCCGGTTTCGCAGTCCCGCAGGGTGCAGTAGCCGTCGCGCGGCTGATAGAACCGGCAGTTCGCACATTTTTCCATAGTGAACCTCCTTCGTGCCTTACGTGCGCTCGAACCCTTCGTTGATCATGTCCACAACGTCCTGAATCCAGCCCTCTTCCTCCTGGGCCTGGAACTCATTCCGCCCGGGGATAAGCAGTCCGCCAATCAGTCCGGCTCTGCGCTGGCTCATTTGACGATCCTTCTGCACGTCCCGGCCCCAGAGGGGGAAGGTGACTGTGTTGCCGTTGACAATGACGCCGACCTCGCGATATTTGAAGGGGGGATTGGGATGCCGGATCACCAGCATAGGCAGCTTCTGGGCGAACAGGCCCGTGCCGCTCTTGACCTCGTCCATGGTGACGACGGCCGGGAAGCCGCGCTGCCGGATTTTATTCTCCAGTTCACGCTGGATGCTGCTGAGCAGAGCGGCGCCCTGTCCGTTGCTGATGCGGATGCCTTGATCTGCGTATGGTTGACCGGGACGCAAGGTATATGCCATGGGAATCGATCTCCTCTCTGTTATTGTCTATTATTAAAATACCATAGTATTTTACATATGTCAAGTGTTTGTTGATAATAGTATTTTAATAATGGATATTACAGTTGCTGACGGGAGGAAGTCTATGCTGAGCCAACGCATCCGCGAGCTTCGCGTGGCCCAGGGCTATAGCCAGGTGACCCTGGCCAAGCGCCTGGGCGTATCCAAGCAGGCGGTGTCCAACTGGGAAAATGACAACATTCAGCCATCCATAGAGATGCTTTTGCGGCTTGCCCAGCTGTTTTCGGTATCCACGGACTATCTGCTGGGCCGGGAGACCTCTCTGTGCGCGGACCTGAGCGGACTTTCCGAGGAGGCGGCAGGCCATGTCCTGCTGCTGATCGACGATCTCCGCCGGGCGGCAGACCTCCGGAACACCTGAAAACAACACGCACCCCCGGCGGGATTCCGCCGGGGGTGCGCTTTCTTCTACATGTATCCTCTCAGAACAGCCCGGTGATGACGCCGTTTTCGTCCACGTCGATGTTCTCCGCCGCCGGGACCCGGGGCAGGCCCGGCATGGTCATGATGTCCCCGGTATAGGCCACGATGAACCCCGCTCCGGCGCTGACCTTCAGACTGCGGACGGTGACGGTGAAGTCCCTGGGGGCCCCCGGCAGGGCCGGGTCGTCGGACAGGGAATACTGGGTCTTGGCCATGCACACCGGCAGGTCGCCGAAGCCCAGCTCCGTCAGCCGCTTCAGCTGCTTCTGGGCGGCGGGGGTCAGCACCGCCTGACTGCCGCCGTACACCCGGCCCACAATGGAGTTGAGCTTATAGATCAGGGAGGTGTTGTCGGGATAGGCGAAGGTGAACTCCTCCAGCCGGGGCTGATCGCACAGGCGCACCACCTCCCGGGCCAGGTCCCGGCCTCCCTCGCCGCCCTTGGCCCAGACCTCCGACAGCACGGCGTTGACTCCCAGCTCCCGGCACCGCTCCTGCACCAGCCGAAGCTCCTCCGCCGTGTCCGTGGGGAAGGCGTTGACGGCCACCACGCAGGGCAGGTGGAAGGTGTTGCGGATGGTGCCCACATGGTGCAGCAGGTTGGGCAGACCCTTTTCCAGGGCGGACAGGTTCTCCCGGTTCAGCTCCGCCTTGGGCACGCCGCCGTGGTATTTCAGCGCCCGCACCGTGGCCACGATCACCACGGCGGAGGGCCGCAGACCGGACAGGCGGCACTTGATGTCGAAAAACTTCTCCGCCCCCAGGTCGGCGGCAAAGCCCGCCTCGGTAACGGCATAGTCCCCCAATTTCAGGGCCATCCGGGTGGCGGTGACGCTGTTGCACCCGTGGGCGATGTTGGCAAAGGGCCCGCCGTGGATCAGGGCAGGGGAGTGCTCCAGCGTCTGCACCAGGTTGGGCTTCAGCGCATCCTTCAGCAGGGCCGTCATGGCCCCCTCCGCCTTGAGATCGTGAGCCGTCACCGGCCGCCCGTCATAGGTATAGGCCACGATCATCCGGCCCAGCCGGGCTTTCAGATCCGGAATATCGCTGGCCAGGCACAGCACGGCCATGACCTCGCTGGCCACGGTGATGTCGAACCCGTCCTCCCGGGGGACGCCCTGCATTTTGCCTCCCAGGCCGTCGATAACGTGGCGGAGCTGGCGGTCGTTCATGTCCACGCAGCGCTTCCACACGATCTGCTTGCAGTCGATGCCCAGGGCGTTGCCCTGCTGGATGTGGTTGTCCAGCAGAGCGGCCAGCAGGTTGTTGGCCGCCCCGATGGCGTGGAAATCCCCGGTGAAGTGGAGGTTGATGTCCTCCATGGGGATCACCTGGGCATAGCCGCCTCCGGCGGCGCCGCCCTTCACGCCGAACACCGGCCCCAGGGACGGCTCCCGCAGGGCGGCCACGGCGTTTTTGCCGATTTTCCGCAGGCCGTCGGTAAGGCCCACGGTGGTGGTGGTTTTCCCCTCCCCGGCGGGGGTTGGGGTGATGGCGGTGACCAGGATCAGCTTGCCGTCGGGCCGGTCCGCCCGGTCCCGCAGCAGGCGGTAGTCGATCTTGGCCTTATACCGGCCGTACTGCTCCAGATACTGGGGGTCGATGCCGCAGGCGGCGGCAATATCGCCGATGGGCAGGGGCGCGGCCTGCTGGGCGATCTGAATGTCTGTCATGTGGCTTCTCCTTCCGTTTTCCCTATATTTCCCTATCCAGGCCCCGGAGGGCCTGTGGGGTATATTATACGGGATAGGCGGCGGGTTGTCACCAGGAAATTGGCATTTTCGTCAAAAAAACGGGGACCGTCCCACCGGAACAGTCCCCGTCACTAAAAGGGCAGCGCCTTTTTTGACTTATCCATAATACGCCATCAGCATATCCACCACGGTGCCGTAGCTCTGGGTCCCCCGGGACTCGCCGCTGCTTTTCAGGAAGGAGTCGTACACCTTCTGGGCCGCGTCGTTTACCGGACCCTCAAATTCCGCCCAATAGGCGGAGTTGTCCCGCAGGTCCGCCACCACCGTGTCCGGCAGCAGCACCCGCACCTGCTTCCAGGCCTCCTGATCCGCCCGGTACAGGGCGTTGGAGAGGTAGGTGAACCCCATCAGCCACCCGGAGTAGCGATACGCCGGGCTTTGCGCCGTGGTGGAGGCGGCAATGGCGATGAAATTGCACTCCTGCTCCGAGGCGATGCCCCGCTGATGGGCCATCTCATGGGCAATGGTGCTGGGCAGATAGCAGGCGGGGCTGTCGATGTTCAGGTTGGCCTCCCCGGTAAAGGGGAAGTAAAATCCCGTGAAGTCCATGGCGCTGAGGGCCGTGGAAAACCGCACCCCCTTGGGCACCCGGTCCTCCATCACCAGGCACGGAAACTCGTCGTATATCCCGTCGAACACCCGCACGCTGTGGGCGAAGATGTCCGCCCGGCTTTCGGCAAAGAGGCCGTTTTCGTCCCGCTGCACCTGGTCCGCGCAGCCGGCCAGCTGCCGGGCGAAATACTCCGTCACCCGGGCCAGCTCCTCCGGGGTGGACTCCCGGGCATATACGCCGGACTGCTCCTGAAAGGACTCGGCGTAGTAGTTGACGCCCCACAGCAGGCTGAACCCGGCGTACACCGTCAGCACCACGCACACCGCCGTCAGTACGAACCGGTACACGATCCGCCCCCGGCGGCCCTTTTCCGTGATCAGCCGCCGGACGGCGGCCCCCAGCCACAGCAGAACCACTCCCGCCGCTATGGCGTACAGCAGCTCTGCCACGGAGAAGGACGCCCGATAGCACACCGCCGCCACCGCCCGCTCCAGGGGCATGATGATCCCCCGGCTGAACCGGGTCATCAGCCCCGGCACAGTCCGCAGGGCAAAGTACAGGGCCAGCACCCCGCACACCGACAAAAGCCAGATGTGCAGCCCCCGGTGCCGCCGGAAAAAGGCTCTCACAGCTCCAGCGGGCGGCCCGTCAGATACATCACCGTCCGCAGGGCCGCGACGAGCTTGCCGCTCTCGTCCCGGATGTCCGTGCGGCTGAAGCCCATGTGCCCGCCCATCTTCTCCACGGTGCCCACGGCGGTGAGCTTCCCGGTTCCCGGGGCGGCGGACAGGTATTCGATGCTGGAGGACACCGTGAAGGTCACCTCCTGCCGCAGGGTCAGCAGGGCCATCCCCGCCGCCACGTCGGCCATGGTGAACAGCGCGCCGCCGTGGGGGGTGCCCCAGCAGTTCAGGCTGTCCGGCTGCAGAACCAGCTCCACCGTGGCGGTGCCGTCGTCCACGGCAGTGACCTTCATATGATTATACTGGCTGAAGGGCTCCGCCCCGGGGCCCTGGGATGATTGCAGTAATTTCTGTCTCCGTTCTTCGGTCATATGCGCTCACTCCGCCGCTGCCAGCAGCTGGCGGGTATATTCCTCCTTCGGATGGTCAAATAGCTCCTCCACCGGCCCCTGCTCCACGATGCGGCCATGGTGCATCACCAGACACCGGTCGCAGATCTCGTAGACCACGTTCAGATCGTGGGAGATAAACAGATACGATATGCCCAGCTCCCGGCGCAGCCGGGCGATGAGCTGCAAAATCTGCGCCTGGATGGTCACATCCAGGGCCGACACGGCCTCGTCGGCCACGATGAGCTGGGGGTGCACGATCAGGGCTGCCCCGATGCACACCCGCTGCCGCTGTCCGCCGGACAGCTGATGGGGCAGCCGGTCCCGGCACTCCGGGTCCAGGCCCACCAGCTCCATGGTCCGCTCCACCCGGCGGGCGATCTCCTCCCGGTCATACTTGCCGTATATCCGCAGAGGCTCGGCCAGAATCCAGCCCACGGTGCGGCTGGGATTCAGGCTGCTGGCCGGGTCCTGGAACACCATCTGGGGCCGCTTGGTGAAGTGGGTCACCGTGCCGGTATAGTCCGGCACAAAGCCCAGAATGGTCCGGGCCAGGGTGGTCTTTCCACTGCCGGATTCCCCCACCAAACCCAGAATCTCCCCCCGGTGCAGATCAAAGCTCACATCATGGAGCACCTGCCGGCGCTTTCTGCGCCCGATGGTCCCGGAGGGCCGGTACCATACGTTCAGGTCACGGACCTGCAGAACAAGGTCCTGGCTCATAGCTTCCTCCTTGTGGGAATGGCGGCGATCAGCCGCTGGGTATAGGGGGCCTGGGGGTGGAAGAATATCTGATCCACCGGCCCGGACTCCACGATGTGTCCCTTCTCCATCACCGCCACCCGGGTGCACAGCTTCCGCACCACCGCCAGGTTGTGGGAAATAAACAGAATGGACATGCCCAGCTCCCGGTTCAGCCGCCGCAGCAGCTCCAGAATCTGGGCCTGGATGGTCACGTCCAGAGCCGTGGTGGGCTCGTCCGCCAGCAGGAGTTTCGGCCGGGGCAGGATGGCCGCCGCGATCATGGCCCGCTGCAGCATACCGCCGGACAGCTCGTGGGGATATTTCCGGTATACCTCCTCCGCCTCCGGCAGGTCCACGTCCCGCAGGGCCTGCAGGGCCAGCTCCCGCCGCTTTCCCGGCGGCAGGTCCGTGTGCACCCGCAGGCACTCCTCCACCTGGGGCCCGATGCGCATGGTGGGGTCCATGGCGCTCATAGGCTCCTGGAACACCACGCAGATGTCCCGGCCCTGGATGCTGCGCAGGGTGTCGCCGCTGCTGGTCAGCAGGTCCCGCCCGTCCAGCAGAATCTGGCCCCGGAAGGCCGCCTGCTCCGGCCGCAGCAGACCGGAGATCATCATGGCCGTGACGGTTTTGCCGCTGCCGGATTCACCCACCAGGCCCACGATCTCGCCGTCGCCCACCGTCAGGTCGATGCCCCGCACCGCCTCGTGGTCCGCCCCGTGAAACTGCACGTGCAGATCCCGGATCTCCAGCATACCGTCACCTCCCCCATTCCTTTTGCTGCAGGCCCTCGCCCAGCAGGCTGACGCCTAAAATCAGCAGCACGATCACGCCGCCCACCGTCAGCATATACCAGGGGGCCCTGGCCATATAGCTCTGGGACTCCGACAGCATGTACCCCAGGGACACGTCCGGGGGCTTCACGCCGATGCCCAGATAGCTCATGCTGGCCTCCGCCAGCACGGCGTTGTTAAACCCGATCACCAGCGTCGGCAGGAGCACCTGCCGGGTGTTGGGCAGAATATGCAGAAACATAATGCGCAGATGCCCCGCTCCCATGAGCCGGGCGCTTTTGACATAGTTCATCTCCCGGTGCCGGGCAAATTCGCTGCGGATCACCCGGGCATAGCTGGGCACAAAGGCGACACCCAGGGCCAGGATCACGTTGTACTTGCCGAACCCCAGCAGCGAGATGAACACCAGGGCCAGCAGGATGCTGGGAAACGCCGTCACCGCGTCGTTGACGCGCATCAGCGCCTCGTCCAGCCAGCCGCCGAAATAGCCGGTAAAGGCCCCCACCAGGGTGCCCGCCGCCGCGCCGATGCACACGGTGGCGGCGCTGATGAAGAAGGTGGTGCCCGCCCCGGCCAGCACCCGGCTGAAAATGTCCCGGCCGAAGTTGTCCGTGCCGAACAGGTGCCGCAGGCACGGGGCCAGGAATTTTTCGCTGCCGGACATGGCCGTGGGGGAATAGGGGGTCCACACGCAGCCCACCAGGGCCAGGGCCGCCATCAATCCGGTGAGGATCAGCCCCGTCCGCAGATAGTGATTCTTTTTTTCGTTCAGCAGCAAGGCCCGCTCCCACCTTTCTTTTTCCGATTTGTCACGTCAGCCGCAGCCGGGGGTCCAGCCGCTGGTTGATCAGGTCCGCCAGCAGATTCACCAGCACCACCCAGAAGGCCACGATCACCACCACCGCCTGCACCACGGGATAGTCCCGGTTGGCGATGGAGGTCAGCAGCATCCGGCCCAGCCCCGGCAGGGAGAATACCTGCTCGATGACCACGGAGCCGGCCACAATGTCCGCCACGGTCATGGCCAGAAACGACACCACCGGCCCCATGGCATTGCGCAGCACATGGCGGTACAGGGTAGCCCGGTCGCTGTTGCCCCGGCTGTGGGAGGTGCGGACATAGTCCTTCTGCAGCTCCGACAGAATGGACGAGCGCAGCATCTTCACCGTCATAGCCACCCTGGGCAGGGCGATGGACACGGCCGGGAACAGAAAATACCACAGGCTAGCGCCGAAGTTGTCGCCGGGAGAAACGTAGTTTCCCGGCACGAACCACCGCAGCACCAGGCCGAACACATAGGTCAGCAGGATGCCCGTCACAAAGGCCGGGATGGCCATGAGCACCTGGTTCACGGCGGTCATGGCCCGGTCCAGCCGCCCTCCGGCGTGGCGGGCGGTGAAAATGCCCAGGGGGATGGAAAAGGCCAGAATCAGCACAAAGGACATCCCCGTCAGAAGCCCCGTCACCGGCAGCTTCCCCGCCAGCATGGACGACACCGGCATTTTATAGCTGTAGGACGTGCCGAAGTCCCCCTTCAGGGCCCCCAGCACCCACTGGACATACCGCTCAAAAAACGGCCGGTCCAGTCCCATTTCCGCCCGCAGGGCGGCAATGCGCTCCGGGGTGGCCTCGGTACCCAGCAGCTTCACCGCCGGGTCCCCGGGGATCACCTGGAACGCCAGAAACGCCAGAAAAGAGACGATGACCATGGTCAGCAGCATCAGTCCGATTTTCTTGGCCGCGTATTTCATGGTCATCGCCTCTTTCAGTTCAGTATAACGTTACCGCTGGGTCAGATAGACCGTGGACAGGTCCAGCACATAGATGGGATAGAACTTCAGTCCCCCCAGATCCTGCCGCATGGCCACCAGGTCGCACAGGTCCTGGATATACACGTTGGCGGCGGTGTCCGCCAGCATGGCCTCCATCTGCTTGTACAGGTCCGTCTGAGTGGCCTCGTCCTGGGCGTTGATAGCCTGCTGGAACAGGGCGTCATAGGCGGGGTTATTATAGTTGATGAAGTTCTTGCCGTAGTCGGAGGTAAAACGCTCCAGCATGGCCCGGGCGGTCATATTGGCGGCGTCCACGCCCACCACCGTGGCCTGGAACTGGCGGCCGTTATAGATGGTGTCCAGCCAGGTGCTCCATTCCACCGGCTGGATGGTCACGTTGATCCCCGCCTCCCGCAGCTGCTCGGCCACCACCTCGGCGGTGTCCATATGGGGCTGATAGTTGTTGGGGACGGAGATGGTCATGTCGAAGCCGTCGGGATACCCGGCCTGGGCCAGCAGCTCCTTGGCCTTGGCCACATCGTGGGGATACTTATCCACCAGCTCCGGCAGGAAATACTTGGTGAATGCGGGATAGATGCTGCTGCCCACGGCGGTGCCGTGGCCGTCGGCCACCATGTCCATGATGCCCTGCCGGTCGATGGCATAGCACAGGGCCTGGCGCACCAGCTGATTGTCAAAGGGCTTGGCCTGGTTGTTCAGATAGATGGCCTGCACCAGGTTCATGGTGCCCTCCAGCACCTGGAAGTTCTGGTTCAGCTGGGAGGCCTGGGCGGAGGTCAGGTGGGCGCACAGGTCGATGGACCCGCCGTTCAGGTTCATCACCAGGGCGTCGGCATTTTCGCAGATTTTATAGGTGACCTTGTCCAGCCACGCCGGGGCGCCCCAGTAATCCTCGAACCGCTCCATGACGAAGTCCTGCTGGGGGGTCCGGGACACGAACTTGAAGGGGCCGGTGCCCACCGGAGCCGTGTCCTGATTTTCATAGTCCGCGGGGATGATGGCGGCCGTCATATAGCTGATGAACTCCAGGTCCCGCTGTGCGATGGTAACGGCAACGGTCTTTTCGTCCAGGGCCTCGACACTCTTGACAGCAGAAAACGCCGCTACCAGAGGCTTCTCCTGACCCTCCGGCACAGCGGCGCAGCGATTGATGGAATATACAACATCCTCTGCGGTCACTGTCTGGCCGTTGTGGAACTTCACTCCCTCACGAAGCGTGAAGGTATAGGTGGTTCCATCCTCGGACAGCGTGTATTTCTCCGCCACAGCGGGGATCATTTCGCCGTCGGAATTGGGCTTCACCAATCCCTCGAAGATGTTGAACAAGACCTCTCTGGTTCCTGCGGCCACCGTCTGGTGGGGGTCAAGACTGTCGTCCAGGTCCTGGGCGATGCCAACGGTGATCTCGCCACCCTTGACCGGTTCGCCCGTTTTGCCGTTATTTCCTTGTCCGCCGGGGTCCTTGCTGCCGTCTCCGCATCCCGGGAGTACGGCGCCGACCATTACCAGCGCCAGGAAAAGAGCCAATAGTTTCTTCTTCATAGCTTTCTCCTTTTTCCTTGCCGCGACCTTGGCGGCAAGCCAGAAATAATGGTGTCAGGCGGCAGTGCGGACAGGCCCCGCCGCCCCTATTCAATTGTCGAAGTGGACTGTACCACATTTCCCCGTGGATTGCAAGGGCTTTTCGCGACTTTTCTCCCGGAATGTGAAAATTTTATCCATCTGCCGCCGTTTTCCCGGTTTTTTCCGCCGGTAGAGGGGGCTGCCTCCGGAACACAACATTGTGCACAATGACGTGCCATTTCCTCTGGGGAAAATATGGCGTCTGAGGGGGTTGTTTTGTGCAAATTGTGGTGTTATACTGTGCAATTGCGTGCCAGTATATTTTGGATAAGAGGTGTGTTTCATGGAAGCGACGCAAAAAAAGAGCGCCCTGTCCGTCAACATGACGGAAGGCTCCCTGTGGAAAAACATGCTGCTGTTCAGCCTGCCCCTGATGCTGACCCAGGTGCTGGAGGTGCTGTTCAACCTCAGCGACGTGGCCATTGCCGGCAAGTTCGCGGACTACCGGGCGCTGGGAGCCGTGGGCTCCACCACGCTGCTGGTGTCGCTGTTCACGGGACTGCTGATCGGCATGGGCAGCGGCGTCAACGTGGCGGTGGCCCGGGGCCTGGGCATGGGGGATAGGCAGCGGGTGGAAAAAACCGTTCACACGTCCTTTGTGCTGTGCGCCGCCATCGGCGTGGTGCTGTGCCTGATCTGCGTGCTGCTGGCCCGGCCCATGCTGACCCTGCTGCACACCAAGGACGAGCTGATGGATGGGGCCGTCCTCTACCTGAAGATATACGCCCTGAGTATGCCGGCCATGGCCGTGTACAACTGCGGCAACGGCATCATGAGCGCCGTGGGCGACACCCGGCGGCCTCTGCTGTATCTGTCCGTTGCCGGTGTGCTGAACGTGGTCCTGAACCTGTTCTTTGTGATCCGCTGCCACATGGCCGCCGAGGGCGTGGCCATCGCCAGCGTCATCGCCCAGTGCCTGTCGGCCCTGCTGATCGTGCTGCACCTGCTGCGGCGGAAGGACGCCTGCCGCCTGGAGCTGCGCCGCCTCCGGGTCCATCCCCAGGAGGCCCGCCGGGTCCTGGCCATCGGCATCCCCACGGGGCTGCAGAACGCCATTTTCGCCGTGGCCAACCTGTTTGTCCAGGTGGGCCTGAACTCCTTCGACGCCGTCACGGTGTCCGGCAGCTCCGCCGCCGCCAACGCCGATACCCTGCTCTTTAACATGATGGCGGCCTTCTATACCGGCTGCGCCAGCTTCGTCAGCCGGAACTGGGGCGCCGGCAAAACCGAGCGCATCGTCAAAAGCTACCTGGTGAGCATGTGCTACGCTGCCGGGGTGGGGGCCGTGTGCGGTCTGCTGCTGCTGTTTTTCGGCCGGAGCTTCCTGGGCCTGTTTGCCAACGAGACGGCGGTCATCGACGCAGGCATGCAGCGGCTGCGGATCATGAGCTTTTCCTATGTGGTGTCCCCGCTGATGGACGCCAGCATCGCCGCCTCCCGGGGCATCGGCAAAAGCGTAGGCCCCACGGTGATCGTTATTCTGGGCTCCTGCGTGTTCCGGGTCATCTGGGTATACACCGTGTTCGCCTGGCTGGGCACCATCACCTCCCTGTATCTGCTGTATATCTTCTCCTGGGCCATCACCGGCGCCGCGGAGATTCTCTATTTCCGCCGCAGCTATAAGAAGGTCATCCTGTCGGCCCAGAGCTGGTAAAGACTTCTGCGGCCCGCTGCGCAGGGCTGGACTTGTTGACAAGTTAAAAAACCGGGACGCTGCGGCGTCCCGGTTTTTTTGCGAAATGGTCAATTAAATAGGGCTTATTCCTGGTCCAGGACCAGCTCCATGGTGTCCTGGGCGATCATCAGCTCCTCGTTGGTGGGGACCACCATGACGATGACGGGGGCGCCGTCCCGGGAGATGATCTGCTCCTTGCCCCGGCAGCGGTTCTTCTCCGGATCGCAGGTGATGCCCATGAACTCCAGGCCCTGGAGGATGTGGGCCCGGGTCTCGGGTGCGTTTTCACCCACACCGGCGGTGAATACCACCACGTCCACGCCGCCCATGGCGGCGGCATACTCGGCGATCATCTTGCGGACCCGGTACTCGAAGATCTCCAGGGCCACGGTGGCCCGGTGATGGTCCTTCTCCGCCGCCTGCTCCAGATCCCGGAAGTCGGAGGACACGCCGGACAGGCCCAGCATGCCGGATTCCTTGTTCAGCAGGTTCACGGCCTCGGAAATGGTCATGTCGTACTTGTTGGCGATGAACTCCACCACGCCCACGTCCATATCACCGGCCCGGGTGCCCATAGGCAGGCCCGCCAGCGGCGTCAGGCCCATGGAGGTGTCCACGCAGCGGCCGCCCTTGACTGCCGCCAGGGAAGAGCCGTTGCCCAGGTGGCAGGACACCACCTTCAGCTCCGCTGGGTCACGGCCCAGAAGCTCCGCCGCCCGCAGGGACACATAGCGGTGGGAGGTGCCGTGGAAGCCGTAGCGGCGGATCTTGTCCTTCTCGTAATACTCATAGGGGATGGAGTACAGATACGCATGCTCGGGCATGGTCTGGTGGAAGGCGGTGTCGAACACCGCCACCTGGGGCACGTCGTGGCCCAGGACGGCCCGGCAGGCCTCGATGCCGATGATGTTGGCCGGATTATGCAGAGGCGCCAGGGGGGTGCAGTCCTCCACCGCCTGCATCACCTGGTCGGTGATGAGGACGGAGCTGGCGAAGCTCTCGCCGCCGTGGACCACCCGGTGACCCACCGCGTCGATCTCCTTCATGGAGGAGATGACGCCGTTGTCCGGGTCCACCAGGGCGGACAGCACCGCCTGGATGGCCTCGGAATGGGTGGGCATGGGGACGTCCGCCGCCGACACGGCGGCCTTGCCCTCCACCTGGGGCTTATAGGTGAATCTTCCGTCAATGCCGATGCGCTCGCACAGGCCTTTGGCCAGCAGATGGCCGGTTTCCGGGTCCAGCAGCTGATACTTCAGGGATGAGCTGCCGGCATTGATGACTAATACTTTCATGAAAGACCTCCTTGATTTTTGGTCCCACATTACATGCTGCAGGTTCCTTCTTCTCTATCTCGCAGGATATTGTATCGAAAAGACGGCGGCTTGGCAACCTTTTTTGGAAATAACTGGAAGCAAAATGAAAATATAGCGGTCAAGGTTTTAACAATGTCAGGTATAGGAAACGGCTGTATTCCATAGGCGGACAAATATGTGAAAATCCTGGCAAACGGGTGAATCTGCTTGTCAGAATTTTCACGGAGTATCCGCCTGTCAGGCGGGAAACGGTCGATAGGAGCCAAGGAAAGTCTGTCCGTCACAGGGGGACAGATGGGAAGCGCTTTCCCGGAAAACGGGGTGAAAAAAGCCCCGGCAGCGCCGCTGCCAGGGCTTCCATATTCTGGTAATTATTGCAGGATGCGGGCCGCAGATTCCTCGGCGAACTGCTTGCTGTAAAGATCGTGGTAATAGCCATGGCGGCGCAGCAGCTCCTGGTGGGTGCCCTGCTCCACGATGCGGCCGTCCCGGACCACCAGGATCATGTCCGCCTTGCGGATGGTGGAGAGCCGGTGGGCGATCAGGAAGGAGGTGCGGTCCTGGAGCAGGTGGTCGATGGCCTGCTGGATCAGCTGCTCGGTCTGGGTGTCGATGGAGGAGGTGGCCTCGTCCAGGACGAAGATGCGGGGGTCCGCCAGCACGGCCCGGGCAAAGGAGATCAGCTGCTTTTCGCCGGTGGAGAGCCGTCCGCCGCCCTCGCCCACGTCGCTGTCCCAGCCCTTTTCCAGCTTGGCCACCACCGTGT
>OLOW01001376.1_pt1 | contig 16998 bp, 14 predicted proteins | sample 1672801 | NCBI WGS metagenome assembly OLOW01 (sample SAMEA3136725, study PRJEB25190) | human gut metagenome | biome: human gut; feature: human-associated habitat; material: faeces | place: Austria | collected 2013 | reverse complement strand
TGTACCCTGGAAATATCCATATGCAGGGTTTCTGCTGCCATCTGGGAAAATACCGTATCTGCTCCCTGTCCAATCTCTGTGGCTCCAACCTGCAGCTGCACGCTTCCATCCTGATTCAGGGAAAGTCTGGCGCCTGCAATTTCAAGGGAAATCGGCCATACACCTGTCTTATAGGAAAACAGAGCCATACCAACTCCCCGCCTGATATCACCGGTCTGATTCTGATATGCTTTTCGCTTCTCTTCCCAGTGAATATATTCTGCTCCCTTGTCCAGACATTCAAAAATACCATTGGTATTCGCTGCAATTGGTTTCAGATACGCATCCTCGTAATAGCCGTGGATCAGGTTTTTCCGGCGGAATTCCAGAGGATCCATGCCGATCTCATGAGCAATATCATCCATAAAGCACTCAGTTGCAAAGCAGACCTGCGGAATACCGTACGCTCTCATGGCGCCTGCTGTAGGGCAGTTTGTATATACGGTATAAGCCTCTCCACGGATATTAGGGCAGGCATACTGCAATCTGCTGGCAGTCAGTCCATTAGCTGCAATAGCGTGTCCATGAGATGCATAAGCTCCCTGGTTGGAGTAGGTGGTCATTTCCTTTGCCACAAGATGGCCTTCCTCGTCCACGCCTGCCGCCATATCATATTCGATAGAGTGGCGGGTTCTGGTATTGGTAAATGTCTCTTCCCTAGTCAGCTCAATTTTCACCGGGCGGCCGCCTACCTGCATGGTGAGAAAAGCGTTCAGCGGCTCATAAAGCACTTCCTGCTTATTTCCAAATCCACCACCTACATAAGGCTTGATCACACGTACCTGTCCCCATGGGATTCCCAGTGCCTGTCCTACTACACGACGGACAATATGGGGGATCTGCGTGGAAGATACCACAACAATCCTGCCCTTTTCCATGTATGCATAGGAAATATTATTCTCAATATGGCAATGCTGGACAATGGGTGTCTTATAGCTTCGTTTCAGCTTAACAGGTGCCTCTTCCATTGCCTTATCCACATCTCCGATTGCGAAACTGGAACGTGCCAGAATATTGTCTTTTTTATCAATATGAATAGGATGCTCACTCCCCCTCATGGAAATCCTTGGACTTACCACAACCGGATATTCCTCATATTCCACTTTGATCAGTTTCAGCGCACGGGAAGCCGTCACTTCATCCTCTGCCACAACTGCTGCAATATCATCGCCATAATAACGGACTCTTCCAGTAAGCAGATTTCGATCTGCCACATCCTGATGAGCCAATTCCACAGACCAGGGATGTCCTGGTGTGGGATAGCAATGATTCGGTACGTCCTTAAAGGTAACGACCTTTACTACGCCGTCCAAAGCCTCAGCCTCACTGGTATCAATGGATTTCACAACACCATTTCCAATCTTCGCATGATAAACCTTGGCTACCAGACACTTATTTAAGATCAGGTCGTCTGTAAACTTCGCACGGCCTGTCACTTTTTCATAAGCGTCTACTCTTGGAACACTCTTTCCAATCATATGCTTCACCTTCTTTATAATTTTTGCCAGCGGATGCCTCCAATCCGCTTTTTACCACCTCATAAAGGAATAGCCGACGCCGTTCAAAAAACAAGTTTACGGTTCTTCTTTGAACTGGTCGTCGGCTCTTTATGCTTCTTTCTCCGTCTCAACCTAAAAAATATTGTACAAAATATTTCTTTTCTGCAAAATAATTGTATCACATTTCCCAGGTGATTTGCAATAATTTTATAGTTAATTCAGCTGTTTTCTCTGTATATTTTTAAACTTTCTGTAAATTTATGTTATTACTCCTTCGCTGTATAGATTCCTCGTAAATCATAGATTGCATGGCTTGGGCATTTTACAGCACACATACCGCAGCTCAGACAGATTGCATCCTCAATTACAGCACAGTTATCCACAACTTTTACAGCCCCGGCTGTACAGGTTTTCTCACAGATTCCGCAGCCGATACAGCTGACCTCACACTGTTTTTTCGCCTCTGCACCTTTGCTCTTATTGGAACATTTTACCACGATCCAATTGGCACACTCATGAACATGAATGATCTTCTGGGGACATACCTTCCCACATGCCCCACAGCCGATACATTTCTCTTCATCCACTTCTGCTATTCCATATTTATTCAGGGAAATAGCGCCAAATTTACATTTCTCCACGCAGGCCCCACAGCCAATACATCCATCTTTGCAGCCAGTCTCACCCGTTGCAGCCCTGCACCCCCCATTACATGCCACAACAGCTGACCGATACGGAAATTTCTTCTTTACTGCCATATTCAGCACTTCCTTTCATATGGTGTTCCGGTCAGAGGAAGACTATACTGTCTTTCACCATTCCATCTGAAATATGCATCTGCAATTGCAGGTGCAGTTGGGATAGAGGTGATCTCACCGATTCCAATGGCACCACAGGCTACATTCAGTCCCGGTTTGTCAACAACGATGGCATCGATTTTCGGAATCTCATGAGAGCGGAACAGGCCAAGAGATCCATACTTGTCAATTGGTTTACAGTTCTCATCGATCGGATAATGCTCTCTCAGTGCAAATCCTATGGACATCACTACGCCGCCCTCAATCTGACCTTCGCAGGACAGTGGATTGACTGCCTTGCCCACATCATGTGCAGCAACCATTTCCTCAATCTTACCTGTTTTTTTATCCAGGATACACATCTGCGTCGCATAGCCGTAGGCTACATGGGAAACAGGATTCGGCACATTTGCGCCAAGAGGATCTGTCTTTGCAAGATATTCCCCATAATAAATTTTACCGATCACATCATCAATGGTCTTACCTGCATTGCGGTCCTCCATAACCTTATCGCAGGCTCTGCGGCAGGCTTCCCCTGTTACCAGAGTCTGTCTGGAGCCGGAAGTTGTACCTGAATCCGGTGCGAACCAGGTATTACTTCTCTCATATACAATATCTTCATGCTTCAGGTCTGTATTGGTAACTACCATCTGCGTCAGAACTGTGCCAAGCCCCTGACCGATACAGGATGCACCGGAATAGATATGAAGCTTTCTGTCCTCTTCAAATACAAGTTTCACACGTCCTGTGTCCGGGATACCGACACCAACTCCGGCATTCTTCATGGCACAGCCGATTCCTACAGGTTTGCCGGCTTCCAGGGCAGCATCATATTTTTCTTTTACTGCCTCCAGTGTTTCTACCAGACCTGTGGAATTATCTACGATCTGACCATTCGGAAGCGTCTCACCGGACGTTGTGCCTCTGTGAAGCAGCATTGCGGGAACGGCAAACGCAGAAGAAGGGCTAGCAACTTCCCAGCAAATAATTTCCAAAACCAGTATAACTCGAAGTGCAGCTGAATGCAAGCTGCTGACTTGATGCCGCTGTCCGTTTGGACGGTGGCTATTTTTTGCCATCGAAAAAATTTTCAAAACAGGCTGTTCAAAATGCGATTTTCTGTCGGATTAAATAGGAGGACTTTTCAAAACGTCAATGCTGAAGCTATGCGTAAACATTTTGTGAACATTTGCGAAAAGGGGTCTAAAACGTGCGTTCTCACTGCCTACCACATGAGAGGACTTTTTCAAAATGGTACAAACAGGCAGCGTAGGCACAAAAGTGTAAACGATCTGTGAATTTTCTCGAAATGGCTTCTAAAAATCGCGTTCCCCTGGCCTATACAGTGAGGGGATTTTTTCGAAGGGACACCGCTCAAAACGCAAAATTCTGTCGGATCAAATAGAGGGCATTATTGCTGGGCGTAAAATATCTTCCCATCTGAATAAAAAAGTTTGCGGAGGAGGGTAACAAAAACGGCTTTTTGTGTCGGATTCCACAACGTGAAAGCAGCTCATAAACATGGTCAATTTCATGGCGCAGGTCATGTGAAAAAACAAAGAAAAAAACACAGAGCAGCGGAGAGAATGACACGAACATCCTCTCCGCCGCTCTCTGAACATTTCGCCGTGTGGAACAAAGGTAAAATAGCCGCGCAAAAACCGCGCCACAGGAAGCAAAGTTTGAAACACACAGTATTCCTGCACTTTTCAAACCTTGACTTAGCGAAAGATCTCTCGCCGGATCTGCTTGCCGAATTGTGCGGTGCTGCCCTAAAGCTTTTTAGAACCACCAGCATTGCCGGTGGTTCTCCTTATACACAAAAACAGCTTGCAGGCATTGTGCCTGCAAGCTGTTTTTGCGCGCTATCGCATGAACATCCGGACTGCCGCCGCGAACAGGTCTGTTCCGGTGCCGCACAAAGGCGATTACCGCGTTCTCGCGACCCGGCTGCCGGTGCCGGGATCCGCGACGGGAGAAAACGGGAACATATCCGTATATGCCGACAGAGATGCGCACGCCTCGGTCAAAAGCGCGACTAGAGAATCATAGCGATCCTCGGAAATATGCATGACCGGGCCGGAGATACTGAGCGCCCCAACAGGATAGCCCGACGGATTGCGGATCGCCATGCTCAGGCAGCGGATCCCCAGCGTTTCTTCCTCGTTGTCGAATGCGTAGCCCTTGTCATGCGCTTCACGGATATTCTTTCGGAGTGTGTCCTTGTCGGTAATGCTGTGCTTTGTGCTGGCAATGAGCGGGTGACGGCCAAGGATCGTCTCGACCTCAGCTTCGGGCAGGTAGGAAAGCATGGCCTTGCCGCTGGCTGTAACGTGCATGGGGAGAATTTTCCCCGCGATGGAGTATTTGGTCGTGCGGCGGTTGCTGTAAATGCCCTCCAGATATAAAACGGAGCCGTCAACATGCGTGGTCAGATAGATGTTTCCGCGCGTCTGCTCACACAGATCCTCCATGTATGGGATGGCATAGTGAACGATCGACAGATTTGCGCGGACATTATAGCCAAGCTCCATCAGGCGAATGCCAAGCTGATAGTTCTGACTGGACGGTGTGCGGCTCAAGTATCCTTCGGCTTCCAGCGTCCGAAGAAAATTGGAGAGCGTGCTTTTCGGCCAACCGAGCAGTTTGCTGATCTGTGCCAGAGACAATTCTTTTCTGACGGGGTCGAATAGCTCAAGAATGCGGATTGCTTTGCTTACGGAGGAGATGCGCCCCGGTTCGGCGACAGCTTCGGAATGGTTTGTGTTCATGGATCCTCCTTGTGCAGTATACATAATAGCTGAATCAAATTCGCCATTTTAATTATACATGACTTGAAAGAAAATACAAGGATTCTTTTTTTGAATGGGTTTTCCCATGTATTGAGGAATTTTTAGTGCGATTATATACAAAAATAGTCGAAAATTTGATGAATCATGCAAAAACATCTTCCGAAAAACGAGGAAACTTTGCAGAATACACAAAAACAATGACTGTATTTTAGAGAAAATCGCTATTGACTCTTTCAAAAACTGTAGTGTAATATATTCATAAATAAAATATAACGTTCATGAATGATGAACATAGTAGCAAAAACATGGAGGAAATTATGGGAAAGCTCGAAAATTACACGCATGTTCTGTTGAAACCGGAGATGGCGCGTATGCGTGCACTTTCAAAGGCCATCGGATATGACGACGAGGACATTCACCGTCCGCGTATCGGCATCCAAAACACGTGGAGCGAGACCGCTGCCGGACATGTGCATCTGAAGCAGCTGACCGAGCAGGTCCGCGCGGGTATTTTGCAGGCCGGCGGTGTGCCAATCGAATTTGGCGGCTACGGCGGCTGCCCGATCAGCCTTGGCGAAAACGGCCACCGGTATGATACGCCCTCCAGAGATATTATGGCAATGGACGTTGAGACCTGCGCGCAGTTGCATACCTTCGACGGCCTTGTGCTGCTTTCCAGCTGCGACAAAAACGTTCCGGCGCATCTGCTCGCCGCAGCGCGGATCGATCTGCCTACGATCATCGTCGTCGGCGGTCCGATGCAGAGCGGTCGCTTCCAGTGCCGGAAGGTCGATATGAGCGACCTCGATCCGTTCTCCTGGCGCTGCGAGACGAATCCCGAAAATGTCGATTTTGAAAATGTGCAGGAAATGACAGAATGTCTCTGCCCGGGTCCCGGCTCCTGCGCGCTGCTGGGAACTGCCAATACCATGCAGAGCATCACCGAAGCGCTCGGCATGGCGCTGCCCGGCAATGCAACGACCTGCGCTGGGACCTCGCAGCTGCTGCGTCTTGCAAAGCGCGCGGGCCGCAGGATCGTGGAGCTTGTCGATCAGGATGTGCGCGCGCGTCAGATCATGACGCCGGAAGCAATGGAGAATGCGATCCACATTCTGCACGCCATCGGCGGCGGCACGAACGCCATCGTTCACGTGCTGGCGCTGGCAAAGGAACTGGATATGCTCGACAGGATCAATCTTCCGCTGATCGAAAAGCTCGGTATGGACACACCCTGCATTACACCGATCAAGCCGAGCGGTCCGTTCCATCTGGAGGACCTTGGAGAAGCCGGCGGCATTCAGGCCGTTATGAAGCGGCTCGGAGACCGGATTCACAGAGACTGCATGACAGTCAATGGAAAGACAGTCGGCGAAAATGTTGATGAAGCGCAGATCGTTCTGCCGGAGATCATCCGTCCTCTGGACCGGCCGGTTTTCAGCGAAGGCCTTTATGTGCTGCATGGCAATCTTGCCGACTCGGCCATTGTCAGACCGACCGTTGTCTCCAAGCGCATGTTTGATGTAACAGGCCCGGCCCGCGTATTCGAGGGGATGGAGGAATGCTTGGACGCGCTGCGCGAGCACAAGATCAACGCCGGCGATATGATCGTTCTGCGGTATGAAGGCCCGAAGGGCGGCCCCGGCCTGCCCGATGTATTCAAGGTCATGGGCTATCTGGTCGCGCTCAATCTGCATGAGCAGTGCGCGGTCATCACAGACGGCAAGGTATCCGGCTTTGCAAAAGGCCCGTTCGTCTGCCAGGTCACGCCGGAAGCGGCTGTCGGCGGCAATATCGCGCTTGTGGAAGAGGGCGATCAGATCCATCTGGATCTCAACAACAGAAAGCTGGAACTTCTCGTATCGGACGAAGAGCTCGAAGCACGCCGGAAGGTCTGGAAACCGCGTTCCTGCCGCGCAAAGAGCGGCATGCTGACGCTTTATGCAAAGCTGGCGCTGCCTGCAACACAGGGCGCAGGCATCAGTCTCAGGATTGACGAATAACAGGAGGGCATTATGGAGCAGTTCAGAAAGATTGCGTGTGTATGCACCGACGGGAAAATCAGACTGACGGAAGAAAACGTTCCGGCCACAGCGCCGGGTATGGTAAAGATCCGCAGCTTCGCATCCCTTGTGAGTCCGGGAACGGAGCTCGGCGGCTGGAAGAACCTGTTCGCCAAACGCGGTCAGGCAGATTCCGGGGACCGCCGCAAATTTGGCTACTCCTGCGCCGGTATCGTGGAGGAGACCGGCGAGGGCGTGACGCGCCTGAAGAAGGGCGACCGCGTTGCTGCTATCGGATATGGGATGGCACTTCATTCCGACTGGAATGTCGTTCCGCAGAATTTGTGCGTCAGACTGCCGGACGGTGTGAGCTTTGAACAGGGTTCCTATGCTATGCTTTTGGCGACGGCGCTGCAGGCTGTCCGCCGTGCACAGCCGGAGTTTGGTGAGCGCGCATGCGTTGTCGGCATTGGGCTTGTCGGTCAGCTTACCGCGCAGCTCCTGGCGGCAAGCGGATGCCGCGTGATTGGCTGGGCGCGCAATGACCGGCAGTCGGAGATCGCAAAAAGCTGGGGCATTGCCGAAGTGATCAATATGAAGACCTGCGACCCGGTCGCGGCAACAAATGCCTTTACCGGCGGCCGCGGTCTGGATCTGAGCGAATTCTCCTTCCCGGGTAAAGCCGGTACAAGCTGGGATCAGACCATCAAATGCATGAAGATCACGCCGGACGGCCATACCATGGGCCGCGTCGTGGTGGTCGGCGGCTCGGAAATCGACCTCAAGTGGATCCCGGCGAATCTCGACGTCTGCATCGCGGCGCGCACCGGACCGGGGTATCATGACAGCGCATGGGAGCTTGGCCAGGATTATCCGCCTGTTTTCATGCAGTGGACGACACAGACGAACCTCGAGGTCTGCATGGATGCGATCCGATATGGGCAGGTCAACGTGGACGCGCTGACGACACACAGGATCGCGCTGGAGAACGCAGAAGCGGAGATTGACGCGCTGTCGGATCCCACGCAGATCCTTGGCCTTGTGTTTGAAAACGGAGGAAAATAAGATGGAAAAAATGAAAATCTGCATGATCGGTGCCGGTATGATGGCGAATAAGGTTCATTATCCGTCGCTCGCTTCCTTTGACGATGTGGAGATCGCCGGTATCTGCGACCTCAACGAGCAGCGTGTGGCGCAGACCGCCGACCAGTATGGGATCCGGAATCGCTATACGGACTACCGGAAGATGCTCGATGAGCAGAAGCCGGACGGCGTTTATGTCATCATGCCCCCGCAGTACATGTATGACATCGTCTGCGATTGTCTGCGCAGCGGGCTGAACACCTTTACGGAGAAACCCCTTGGCATGAGCCTGCATCAGGCGGAGACCCTGACGCGGCTCGCCGAAGAAAACGGCGTGATCACACAGGTCGGCCACCAGAGACGGAGCAGCCCAATCCTCAATGCCATGCTGGACAAATGCAAGGCACACGGCGCAGTGAACCATGCAGTCGTCGAGTTCTATAAATGTGACATCCATCCGATGTACTCGGCGGCGGATCATATCCATGACGACTGCTCGCATTCCATCGACACGCTCCGCTGGATCTGCGGCGGTGAGGTCGTAAAAGTCGATTCCTGCTTCAAGCGCATCGGCACGCCGGATATCAACTGGGTGCAGTCCACCCTGCAATTTGACAACGGAGCGACCGGCGTCGTCATCAACAGTTGGGCCAGTGGCCGCCGCGTCTTCCGCACGGAGATCCACTGCCCAGGCGCATATGCTGACGTGGAGCTGGAAAATAAGGCGTATTTTTATGAGAACGGCGACTATGACGGACAGGAATTTGACTGCAAGGAAGTCGCGGGCGGACAGGAATTTTATGAATACGGCGGGTTTAAGCTAAAGTCCAGAGAGTTTATCGACTCGATCAAGGTCGGAAAGTGTATGACAAGCTCCCCGTTCTCCGATGTCCTGAAGACCATGCGCGTGCTGGAGACCATCGTTGCGCAGTCCGTGCTGACCGGTGTGTGAGGAGTGAACAGATGAAGAAAAGCATTGTTTTATACGGAGACCTGCTGGAGCGTCTCAGTCCGCCGGGTGTGGAGAAGCTGGTGCAGGCCAATCAATATGAGGTACGCTTCACCGGCGGCGAAGCAAATGTCGGTGTGTCGTGCGTGAATTATGGCATGGATGCCTATGTGACGGGCCGTGTGCCGGAGCATGACATTGGACAGGCCTGCATCAATTATCTGCGGAAATACGGGCTGGACACCTCTTATATTGCGCGCGGCGGCGAGCGTCTGGCGATCCTCTATACGGAGACCGGCCATTCGCAGCGCCCGTCCAAGGTCATCTATGACAGAAACAACAGCGCGTTCTCCGAGATGAAGCCTGGTACGCTGGATTGGGAAACGATCCTGCGTGGAAAAGACTGGCTGCACTTTACGGGCACTGCGCCCGCGATGGGCGAAGGCCCCCGCGAGGAGCTGCTGCGCGGTCTGAAGCTGGCGAAGCAACTCGGCGTGACTGTCAGTGTCGACTATAACTACCGCAGAAAGCTCTGGGACCGGAAAACGGCCCGCCAGACGATGGAAACGCTGATGGAGTACGTGGATGTCGGCATCGGCAACGAAGAGGACTGTGAAGCCGTGTTTGGGATCAAGGCCGATGGCACGGACTTTGAAGCGGGAAACGTGAACGAAGCGTCCTACAGCATCGTCGCTGACAAAATGGTCAAACAGTACGGGCTGAAAATGCAGGCGATCACGCTCCGCGAGAGCATTTCCGCCAACAGAAACGGCTGGTCGGCGATCCTGCATGACGGTACGCACTGCTACACCAGCCAGAGCTATATGGTAGATCTGGTCGACCGCATCGGCGGCGGCGACTCGTTTGCCGGCGGCCTGATCTACGGCCTGTGCAGCGGCATGGAGAAGCAGGAAGCGCTGAACTTCGCGGTCGCGGCCTCCTGCATCAAGCAGACGATCCCCGGAGATTTCAACCTTGCATTGAAAGAGGACGTCCTCGCGCTTATGCATGGAAACGCTTTCGGCCGGGTGCAGCGCTGACAGAGAGGTGCATATGGAGCAGACAAAACGCTGCGATGTTCTGGTCATTGGTGCAGGCGTCGCAGGAATGCGCGCGGCAGTCGCCGCGCAAAACAGCGGCGCGCACGTCATTCTGGCGGTAAAGGGAACGGTCGGTACCTCCGGGGCTTCCTGCTATACGGTAACGGAAGCATCCGGGTTCGGCGTCGCCGACGGACGGCGCTGCGCAGAGGACAGTCCGGATGTGCATTACGCGGACGTCATGCGCGCAGGACACGGCATGTGCGACCCAGATGTCGTTCGGACGCTTGTGGAGGAAGCGATCGGAACGGTACAGGAGCTGGAAGCGTTCGGCGTGGAATTTGAAAAAGAAAACGGAGATTATCTTGTTTCGCAGGGTTGCTTCGGGTCGCTTCCGCGCAATTACAATCTTCGCGGACACGGAACAAAGATCATCCGGGCGCTGAAGAACGCGCTGAATCAGAATACGCAGATCCTCGAAAACGTCATGATCACAGAGCTCCTGGTTCAGAACAGACGTTGCGTCGGTGCGGTGGCGCTCACGCCGGAAGGAGGTGTGACCGTGATCCGCGCGGGTGCGGTGATCCTTGCCAGCGGCGGCGCGGGACGGCTGTTCCGGTACTCGCTGAATCCAAAGGAAATGACGGGTGACAGCTACGCGCTGGGCTATCTGGCAGGCGCCGAGCTTATGAATATGGAGTTCATGCAGGTCGGCATGGGCGTGCTCGCACCCGGTACCTCCATCCTGAACTCGTGGATCTGGTCGCTGCATCCGGAGGTCACGGATCGGACGGGAGCTTCTGTTTTCCCGGCAGTCTTCCCAGACGGTGTGACCTGCGAAGCGGCAATGGACGCTAAATCCGTCCACTACCCGTTCAGCAGTGAATCGCCATCCAAAAACATTGAGCTGGCCATTCAGCGTACGATCGCCGAGGGACACGGCTTGGGGCACGGTGGTGTCCGACTCGACGCGCGGAGGGCGCTGCGCTCCGGCCAGCGAAAGGAGCTGCAGCTGTTTGACGATATGTGGCGACTGACCAACAGCTGGTTTTTATCGAGGGGGATCGACGCAAAGAACGCCCCCATGGAGATTGCCTGCTTTGCGCATGCTATCAACGGCGGCCTGAAGATCGACAAAGCGGCAAGAACTACCCTCCCCGGCCTGTACGCGGCCGGTGAAGCGTCGACCGGCCCGCACGGCGCAGACCGTCTCGGCGGAAACATGCTGGTGACCTGCGTCGTATTTGGGCGGATCGCCGGTGAAAACGCCGCAAAGGAGGCGCTGGCCAACCGGGGCGCAGGATCCGAGCTGACGGCGCGCCGGAATGAAAGAAGCGCTACGGGAAATGGAAAGCCGGCCCGTCAGATCATGGACAAGCTTCAGACGGCCATGCTGCGTGATCTGCTCGTGATCCGTTCGGAAGAAAAATGCATCCATCTCCGCAGCGAGCTGGCACGCCTGAAGGAGGAAGCCGCAGGCGCGTTCTACGAAGACATGGATGCATGGGCTCCCTATCAGCTCAGAAACATGCTTTTGACCGCGGAACTGATGCTCAATGCGGCACAGGCGCGGAAAGAAAGCCGCGGCAGCCATTACCGGGAGGATCATCCGCATGAGGATCCCGCGTATGCGCAGCCGTTCATCATAAAAAAACAATAAAAATATGAAGAAGGAGAAACCACCATGAAAAAAAGACTTCTTAGCCTGTTCCTCATCGCCGTGATGCTCCTGAGCCTCTGCGCCTGTTCGGGTAAGACGAAACAGGACACTGCGCAACCTTCGGCAGCTGCTTCCGAAAACACCTCTGGCGGACCCGTCCGGCTGGTGTACATGACCTCCTGGGAGGACAAGGTCGATTACAACAACTATGTCGCGGAAGTCGGCAAGCGCTTCGCAGAGGAACACCCGGATCTGTGCAGCGGTGTCGATGTGCTGCCCGTTTCTTACTCCGGTTATGAGGCGAAATTCCAGACGGCACTCTCCTCCGGAACCTATGTCTGCGACATTTTCCAGGGCCAGCCGCAGACCTATCATGCGTTTGCTGACCCGATGCCTGAAGCCTTTGCAGCATGGGTCGATGAAAATGTGGTCGATTATCTGAAGGACATCGGCGTGTACGACGGCGTTCGCTACGGCGTACCGCAGGAAGCAGGCAATTTCCAGCAGCTGTACATCAATGTCGACATGTTTGAAGCAGCCGGTCTTGATCCTGATTCGCCCCCGCAGACCTTTGAAGAGCTGAAGGAAATGGCGAAGAAGCTGACGCAGTACGACGAGAACGGCAATATCAAGGTCGCTGGCTTCGGTATCCGCTACAGCGGCGAGGGTCAGGGCATTGCCGATAAGAACCTCTGCATCATCCACTCCTTCGGCGGCAAAATGTTTGACGCTGAAAGCAGAACGGCAAGCGGCTACGCCAACAGCCCCGAGACGATCACGGCTGTCAGCTGGCTCAAGAGCCTGCTGGATGACAACATCACGAACCTGGAGATCGGCGTTCCCGAAACCGCGTTCGCACAGGGCACCGCCGCGATGATCATGCGTGAATCGTGGGTCGTCGGCTACCTGCAAAATAATGCCCCAGACATCAACTTCAAGGTTTATCCCATTCCCTCGGTCGAGGGTCATGAGCCGGTCGGCGCAGGCAACCTTTTCCCGTGGAGCCACATGGTCTACAAGGACAGTCCGAACAAGGCCGTTGCGTGGAAATTCCTCGAATACCTGTATGCCAACGTGGAAAACGATCTGAAGATGAATGAGTCGGCCGGTTATCTGCCTGTTCTGGCTGAAAACTATACGACGGATTACGTGACCTCCCGTCCGGATTATGTGTCGGTCTCGACCGTTCTGGAGCGCGATTACACGCCCTGCTACGATTACTATGTAGAAGAAATGACGGAGCTTGCCGCGTCGTTCGGCAACGGCATCCTGAAGGTCCTGTATGATGAAGCGTCCGCAGAGGATGCAATGAATACTGCTGCGGCAGAGATGGACGAAATTCTCGCGGAAGCAGCACAGTAAATACCGATCAGCGCAGGCCTGCGGATGTATCCGCATCCGCAGGCCTGTACAACAAACAGGAGGCAAGAGAACATGAGACTGAAGCATGAGGCTGGCAGAAAGCGTTCATTACATAAGGCGTGGGTAGGCGTACTGTTTGTGCTGCCAGCGGTATTGTACTTTCTGTTTGTCTACACATATCCGTTCCTTGAGACCATTAAACTGTCCTTTTTCAAGACGAGAAACGGTGTGGAAACATTCGCCGGAATCAAAAACTATGTAAAGGTTTTTTCGGATCCGCTGTTTTGGAAGAGCGCGCAGCAGACCCTGAAAATGACGATCATTGCGGCGCCGATCACAGTCGTGCTGGCGATTTTGGTCGCATTGCTGATGGATAAGCTGCCGAACAGACGGCTGCGCAATCTGCTGCAAATTTCCAGTCTTCTTCCGATGACGGTATCCCTGATTGCGGCGTCTTTGATCTTTTCATGGATCTTTGATCCCTCTTACGGCATCGCGAACCGGGTCCTGCAATCCCTGGGGATCGCAAAACAGGGCTTCCTGACGTCCAAGACGCAGGTCATCCCAACGCTTTCCATTATCACGATCTGGATCCGCGTCGGCTTTGGCGCAACGATCCTGCTGGCCGGCTTACAGTCGATCCCAAGCAGCTATTATGAAGCAGCAAGGATCGATGGCGCGTCACCGGTCAAGATGTTTTTTAAGATCACGCTGCCGCTTTTAAATTCTCAGATCATACTGGTCACGATCACCGAGATCATTTTTTCTGCAAAAACCTTTGAGCAGGTGTATGTTACGACGAGCGGAGGCCCCGTGAACTCCAGCAGAACGCTGCTCATCCACTTGTACGAAACAGCCTTCAAATACAACAAATATGAAGAAGCATCCGTAATCGCCGTTTTCCTGTTTGTTGTCCTGCTGGCGATCAGCGCGGTGCAGTGGATCGTCATGCGCAAAAAAGTGGACTATTAAGGGGGAGCCGAAATGACTACAACAAAGAAAAGTAAGGCTCTGATGTATATCCTCACGACGTTGCTGGTGCTTTTGTTCCTGTTTCCGCTGATTTGGATGCTCCTGACGTCGTTCAAAAGTGCGGAGGAGATCCTCCGGGTCCCGCCCACCATTCTCCCGGATCAGTTTAATTTGAAGAACTACGCAGATGCGCTCGCAAAGCAGCCGATCTTCAGGTTTCTGTTCAATTCTCTGGTTGTCTCGCTAGGCAGCGCTGCATTCAGCGTTCTGATCACGGCGATGGCCGGTTACGGGTTTTCTAAGTTCAATTTCCGTGGAAAGGAAGCCATGTTCTTCCTGATCCTGAGCTTTTTGATCGTTCCGTTCCAGTCGATCGTGGTGCCGCTATACAAATGGATCACAAAATTCGGCCTGACGGACACGTATCTTGGAATTGCCCTGCCGCTGCTTGTCAGTGCCTTCGGTGTTTTCCTGATGCGGCAGGCGATGGATACCATCCCGAACGACCTGATCGAAGCAGCCCGGATCGATGGCTGCGGAGAATTTAAAACATTCCTGCTGATCGTGCTTCCCAATGTCAAGACGTTTGTCGCGACGCAGGCGATTATCAAGTTCCTGTGGAGCTGGAATGAGTTCTATTGGCCGCTGGTCATCACGAACAAGCCGGAAATGAAGGTCATTACAGTCGGTATTCAGTCGTTCACAAGTATGTATTACACAGAATACAATCTGGTCATGGCGGCAGCAGTGCTGAGCATTCTGCCAATGGCGATCATGTTCGCGATCTTCCAGAAAGGGATCGTGCGCGCTGTATCCATGTCCGGTGTCAAGGGATAAAGGGGATATAGCAAATGACAGCAATGATGGAAACAATTTATGGAACAGGTTTTGTTCCGGTCGTGGCGCTGCATGACGCAAAGAAAGCGGCCGGGCTGGCCGGCGCACTGAAAAAAGGCGGTATCCCGATTATTGAGGTAACGTACCGCACGGCAGAAGCGTCTGCGTGCATCCGGGCCATCCGTGAAGCGGAGCCAGAGGTGATCGTAGGCGCGGGAACGGTCCTGACAGTTGAACAGGTACAGCAGGCCGTAGCCTGCGGTGCGATGTTTATTGTTTCGCCGGGATATAATGACACCGTCGTGCGCTACTGCTGTGAACACGGGATCCCTGTGATCCCTGGCGTTTCAAACGCGACGGAGATCCAGAAGGGTGTTGCCGCCGGCTTGAAGGTTCTGAAAATCTTTCCCGCAGAGCCGCTTGGCGGCCTGAGCGCAATCAATTTCCTCGCAGCGCCGTTCCCGGGCGTCAAGTTCCTGCCTGCGGGCGGCATCCTGATGAGCAATCTGGCGGAATATCTCGCGAATGACCATATTTTTGCCTGTGCAGGCGGCTTTGTCGCGAGAGCAAATATGATCGATGCAGAGGATTGGGATGGCGTCACAAAACTCTGTGAGCAGGCCGTGCAGACTGCGCTGGGCTTCTCCTTTGCGCATGTGGGGCTGAACTGCGATACGGCAGCGTACGCGCGCAGCTGCGCAGATCAGCTTGCGGCCATGTTCTCCCTGATGGGAACGGAAGGAAACAGCTCCATTTTCACTGCGGAGCGCCGCATGGAGCTCATGAAGAAGCCGTTCTACGGCCAGAACGGTCATTTGGGATTTTTTACAAACTCTGTCGAGCGCGCACTATTCCAGCTGAAGCGCCGCGGCTTTGAAGCGATAGCAGACAGCGTCCGCTTTGATACAAAGGGCAGAATGCAGTCGGCTTATCTGAAAGAAACAGTCAACGGCTTTGCGATCCACGTTGTCCGCCGGTAATTCCGTAAGGGTATAGCAAAGAAACGGGCAAACGGAGAAGGAAATATCCGAAAGCGCAAGGATAGACGCTGGGAAGGACGATACACCGCCGGATACGATGAGAAAACCGGCAAACGAATTATCAAGAGCGTTCTCGGCAAGACACAGGCAGAGGTAAAAGAGAAGCTGGCGAAAGCGGTTGCGGAAGCGGAAACTGTCGATGTGCGGAGAGCGGACGAATACATTCTCGGCTACGCTGGACAGTGTGAGCGGCGATCTGACAGTCGACGGCTTTGCGGGCAGCCTGCACAGGGATGAGTTCGTCTATGGGCAGGGCGGCCCTGCCTATGAATTTGACAGCGTGAGCGGTGATGTCCATATCCGCTGCGCCTGACGGGCGGAATGCATATGAAGCGTTGGCTTGCTCTGCTGCTGATCGCTGCCGTACTGCTCGCCTCCGGGTGCACGGCTGCGCGGCAGGACCGGCTGTATCTCTACGGCGAATTCCATGCGAACGACGAGCTGCTGCAGCGGGAGCTTGCGCTCTGGAAGGACTATTATGCGGGCGGCATGCGCGATCTGTTTGTCGAGCTGCCGTACTTCACGGCGCAGTATCTGAACCGCTGGATGCAGGCAGATAATGACAGAATTCTCATGGAGGTCTATACCGACTGGAAGGGCAGCGCGTCCTATCATCAGAATGTGCTGGACTTTTATCGCGGTATCAAGGAGGCCTGCCCCGAGACCGTTTTCCACGGGACGGACGTCGGCCACCAGTACGGCTCGACCGGCTACCGCTATCTGAAGCTGCTGCGCAGCGAGGGAAAGCGCGATACGGAGGAATACCGCCTTGCCAGTGAGAATATCGATCAGGGGCTGGAATTTTACCGCACGCAGGACGGAGAATTCCGTGAGAACGCCATGACGCAGAACCTGCTGCGGGAATATCACGCGCTGGGCGGCCTGATCCCGGAAGCCCGTCGCCCCGCTGCATTGATAGTATCCTGTT